>Ga0265294_10005014_pt1 | contig 16244 bp, 16 predicted proteins | sample MunlanPumphouse3_FD_192504 | JGI IMG/M metagenome (GOLD analysis project Ga0265294, IMG submission 192504) | Groundwater microbial communities from a municipal landfill in Southern Ontario, Canada - Pumphouse #3 | ecosystem: Environmental > Aquatic > Deep subsurface > Groundwater | place...
TCATTAAGCGGAATAGAAGAGTCGAACCAAATTGTTAATTAATGAATTAAATCGCAAATTAAAGAAACCCTCATTAATTCGCGCATCCGAAGTCAAAAAGAAAGATAAATAATATGGAAATTACTGACGCTATTGATTTATATGAACAATACATTACTGCTGAGAAAGGATTATCGCGGCAAACAATTTCTTCCTATTTGGATGATATTAAACAATTTTTTATCTTTTTTCCCCAGCGGAAAAGTGTCGAAGATTTATTAGGAACAGATCTCCTCGATTTTTTAAGACATGAATTTTCAATCGGCCTTTCGGCTTCAACCGCTTTAAGGCGTTTATCTTCAACGAAAGGCTTTTTCTTGTTTTTAAACAAGGAAGGATATTTAAATGATGAGATTCCTTCGATTGAATCTCCTAAAAAGCCTAAGCATTTTCCAAATTGCTTAACGATTGAAGAAGTTGATCATCTTCTCGATATGCCCGATGAACATAAGCCCGAAGGCATTCGTGATCGTGCGATGCTAGAGACAATGTATGCGACCGGTTTACGAGTTAGTGAACTTCTCTCTTTAGAACGCTCGCGTGTCAATTTAAAAAAAGGTGTTGTCACTGTTTTAGGAAAAGGAGCCAAGGAACGAAAAGTTCCTCTCGGTGATTTTGCTATTGATTGCATTACTAATTATCTTGATCATGTTCGCTTAAAGAATCCGGGAAATGAAACAAAATATCTTTTTTTAAATCGCTATGGAAAGCCTCTTTCTAGACAGTTCTTTTTTAAGCAAGTTAAGAAATACGCCGCTCTCGCTGGTATCACTGTTTCTGTCTCTCCTCATACTCTACGTCACTGTTTTGCCACTCATCTATTAGAAAATGGCGCGCAACTAGTTGCGGTTCAAGAAATGCTCGGCCATGCTAATATCGCGACAACCCAAATTTATACTCATATTTCAACAAAGCGAATTCTTAGCGCTTATGATTTGTATATGAATAAAAAGTAACTTATAATAATGACGGTCAAAGGAGAAACCTCATGGCGTATAAATTTAAAAGAATATTTGTTATTGTTGCCGACTCTGTCGGCATTGGAGCAGAACCAGATGCTGCTAAATACGGAGACGCAGGAAGCAACACTTTCCTCCATATTTCCCAAGGCGTTGACGGATTGAATATTCCGACGATGAACAGTTTAGGCATCGGCGATTTAGCCCCTATCGTTGGTACGACTAAAGTCAATCATCCTCACTCATACGCCGCTCGAGCTCGCGAAGAGAGCAATGGCAAAGATACAATGACTGGTCACTGGGAAATGATGGGCATTTATACCACCAAACCTTTTCAGACATTTACTGATACAGGATTCCCAAAGGAATTAATCGCGGAACTAGAAGAAAAAACGGGTCATAAAGTGATTGGCAATTATGCGGCTTCTGGAACGGAGATTCTCAAGCAACTCGGTGAGCAGCAAATGAGAGAAAATTCTCTCATTGTCTACACTTCCGCCGATAGCGTTTTGCAAATCGCCGCCCATGAAGAAGTCACCGGAGTTAAAGAATTGTATCGATGCTGTGAAATTGCCCGCGAGATTTGTATGAAACCAGAATGGATGGTTGGTCGCGTGATTGCTCGTCCATATATAGGCACCGATCCTTCTAATTTTAAACGTACTCCTAATCGTCATGATCTAAGTCTTAAACCAAATATTCCCACTGCGATGAATGTTCTTAAAGATAATGGGTTTATGGTGAGTTGCATCGGTAAAATTGGTGACATTTTTGATCAGTATGGCGTAGTTAAAACACAAAAGACAATTAGCAATGAAGATGGAATGGATAAAACCATTGCTGAAGCAAAGAGTTTTGATTTCACAGGACTTTGTTTTGTGAATCTTGTTGAATTTGATTCAGAATACGGTCATCGTCGCAATGTCCCAGGATATGCGAAAGCTTTGGAAGCTTTTGATGTGCGATTAAAAGAACTGCTTGCTGTTTTAAAAGATGATGATTTGGTTATCGTCACCGCTGATCATGGAAATGATCCGACATGGACAGGCACCGATCATACTAGAGAGAAAGTTCCCCTTCTTATGTATTCAAAATCATTTAAGAATGGTGGTTATTTAGAAGAAAGAAGCTCTTTTGCAGATCTTGGTGCGACAATTTTAAAGAACTTCAGTTTAGTTAAACCTAGCAACTTAATTGGCACTCCTATTGAAGAATTGTTAAAAGATTAAAAACATTTATTTGCAAAATAAATAAATAGACGGCAACACGTTTATTTATTTTTTTTCGGAATTTTTTACAAATTTGAACTAACAAAGTTATATGGGAGGGGATATAAAATGAATAACCCAAATTTGTATGGCAATGGTCGTTACCGTTGGACAGATAATAATGACTTTGTTGATCGTCCTATACCAGGAAAGATGATTGGTAGGAAAGAACAACTTGATTGGATAAAGAGACAACTTGAATATTCAACATTTGCCGAACACTATAAATTAAGATACAACCTTCGTAAAGGCGATATTTTGGAATTTGATTGGGGTATTAATGTTAATGCTGAATTCTCAAATCGCCATTATGGAGTAGTTTTATCCGATTCTTGTGAGTTTAATCCATTGGTAATTGTCTGCCCTTTAAAAACAAATAAAAATGGCGGGCATCCGCGAAGTGATATTGATCTTGGAATTATTGAATCATTAAAAACAACACATCGAACTCTAGCGGTCATCAATCAAATTAGAGCGGTCGATAAATTAAGAATCTATACAAAGTGCGCCATTGGAAATAACAACATGTTAAACGAAAGTGACGAAAGAAATGAAGTCTATCGGCTAGAAGAAAAGAAGGTCGAAATGATTATTCAAGCTTACATAAATTTGCTAACAAAGCCATCAAACTTTCAATAATAGTGATTCTTGCTAGTAGTTTTCTAGTATATTATCAATGCTTATTATCGGTGGAAAACTCACTATTTTCTTATTTCTAATTTTCTTATTTTGAAATGATTATTTAAATATTTGCTGATAATATCATTATTTATTGTATTATGGTTAACATAACGGAAATTATGCGAAGCGCCTTGTATTGTTTACATTATTACTATTGAAGATTGGAACCCTCGTTTAGTTTATGTTTAATTAAAATAATTGTTATTTATCCAACATTAGTGAAAAAAATATCAAAAGAATCATGGCAAGAAAATATAAAAAAGGGTAGGACACTTGCCTACCGTTGAAATGCATTACCATCTCGTTAATTTAATTATGACAGCATAATAAAAAATGTACAATACAATTCAAAAAATAAAAAAAGTGGATTGGCATCACTGACAATCCGGTTATCTCCGGCACTACGACCGGCACAAAAACAATTTATCATTAAAAAAGACAGTAAACAATAAAAACGATTTATAAAAAATAGTTAAAGCAATTTACTGTTAAACGATTGTTAATATTTTTTCGGTTTTCCTCTAGAAATCTTTTATTTTCACTTAAGACTAATTTGAATCCTTGATTAATGTCTTTCATCATTGCTTCAATCATATAATTTGAATTGTAATTGCGAGTTGGTTCGATTTTGTCAGCGGCGTAGATGACTTGAGCTAAAAGATTCATATTTTTATTTCCTGTCGCGTGAAACTCAATAGCTTTAAGTACTGATCGATTAGAAATATTAAATTCTGTTTTAGCAATAAACGAACCAACAAATTGATGATAAGCAAATGGTGGCAAATCGAGATAATTACTAAAATGCTCGGTCATAATTTGAGCCTCATTTATTTCTTTCCCAATATCATGAAGTAATCCAGCAATATAATATTGATCTTTATTTTTACGATGGTGTTTTTTAGCGATTTGATAAGCCAAATTAGCAACCGCTAAAGAATGATTATATCGTTTGTCTTTAATGAAAGAACGAACCTTCTTTATATAATAAAGATTGTTGTCTTCGATATATTTTATAACTTTATCATCAATCTTTAGAGATTTTAAAGTTCTGATATCGCTTGAGCTGATATCCATTGTTTTTCCCACTATCTCTTGCATATCAAATTTCTTAATATTTTCCTCTTTTTCGTTAAAACCAGGGCGAGAGAAAAAGATGATATGAGCCAATTTAGCTATTTCATCACATTTTTTCCAGCGATGAAATTCATTAACTTGGTCAGAGCCAATTAAATAATAAATTTCGTCATTAGGGTATTTGCTTTTAAAATAATGAATGGTATCAATAGAATAATTAAGTTCTTTCCCAGTGTCGACTTCAAATAAGCTGATACTGAACCGAGAATAATTTTGAATTGATAGTTTAATCATTTCGATCTTATCTTTGATAGGAGCAGAACTATTCTTCCAAATAGCAATGGGAGAAGGTACAAAAATAACATCAGCATCAAAATGTTTTGAGGCCATTAATGCCATATTGATGTGTCCGAGATGAATCGGATCAAAAGCTCCACCGAAAATTATCTTGTTCATGCTATTTCTTAAATTTGATAACGGGTTTTTCTTTATTCCTACGGAATAAGATTATTACTCTTCCCACCACTTGAACAATATCAGCGTTTAGTTTAGACGATAAATCTAAGGCAATGGACATAATCGGAGCCGTTGCTCCTTTCATAACATTAATTTTAATTAATTCTTTAACAATAAGGGCTTTATCAAGCATGCAAACAAGCGAATCGTTAATTTCGTTTTTGCCTACTTGATATTTAGTGGTGAGCTTTGCTCCTATCACTTTTAATTGTTTTTTTTCGTTATTAGTCAACATTTCTTTATCTCAACTTTCCTAAGCATTCTTTTAAGGCTGTACCTTTTGGGAGAAATACACGAATGACTTGGCCTTTGGCCACAAATGAAATCCAACATAGACCTAATATTCCTATATCGTGTATCTGATCATCATTTTCCATTGTATAATCAAACAAATCGTAATCAGTAAAGGCAGTAAATCGTGAACTGACAGGCCGAATATATTTTTTATCGAGATTTTCTTCCAATGTTTCACGCATTTTTCGTGATGCGATTTTCTTACATTCCACCATTTCAGCGGTATATAGTTTAAACGTTGTGGCTTTGCCACTAACAAAGGCGAAACTTGCCAAAGATCCGATAATGAGCATTTCACCAATTGAGAGAGTTTTAGAAGAAACTTTGATTTCTTTCTTAGGAATGATGATTCTTTGAACATCTTTTTCGACTTTGCCAAGAACAGAATTAACTAATGAAAAACCTGGTACTTCATAAAAAGAAGCTGAATTAGAAAATGGAATTTCTAATAATTGAACTGAAGTGCCGGGATATGTTTCAGATCTAATCATTCGTCTAGACTTATTCTTATATGATTTGAGCATCTTATTGATAAGAGTTGTCTTACCGCTGGCAATTGAACCAATCATATAGACATCATGCCCTTCACGGATTTTTGTTAAATGCATAAGCATATCATTTATATCAATATCGTTTGTGTTGCCAAAAACAATGGAAGTATAAGGAGTCAAACCCGCCTCAATAAAACGTTCATTGAGATAGTTAATAAGTTGCTCTTTCTTAACACTGTGGCTAAAAAGATCAAATTTTGTTCCAACAACGATGACTTTAAGATTTTTAATCTTATCGATAACATCAGGATTTAATGTTCCATTAAAAGCAAATAAATCAACAACCCAAAGGATGACAGCATCAGTAGCAACGGCATCGTCTAAGATGGTAAGAATCTCACTATCAGCATCTCTTTCTAGCATTCCAGTATTGATAGCCTTCATTTTTTCATAACAGCTAGAGCAATATAGAACTTCTTTTTCGGCATTTGGATCATTTAAAAAACTACTATCAATATAGCCCTTTTCATCTTTCTTTTTGCTTTGTAAAACTTCACCACAATGGTAACAGCGCATCACTCTTTTAACTTTTCCCATAAAGAATTCTCCAATCTTTAAGTTTCCCCTTACGAGCATGTCTTCGGCGGATTATTGAACCAAATAGGCGATTAAATCTTGTCGTCCATTGATCTTCTTTAACTATTCTATCAGTTAAAATGACTCTAATGTGAGCAGCATTTGCAGCACCGACATCAGTAATCATTTGATCTCCAATTAACATGACTTCGTCATTAATAGCATTTTTGCTCTTCAAAAGCTTTTTTATTTTATGAGCAAAAGGTTTCATTGCACTATTAATATATTCAACATTAAGATCATCAGCATATGTTTTTACTCTTTTTCCGCGATTGTTGGAGACAAGAATAGGAATGATGCCAGCTTCCTTAATTTTATTAATTAAAATAAAAGCTCGATTTGTCGGATGATAAAGTCGATAAGAATCCAAAGTATTATCAAGGTCAATCAACAAAAATTTAATGCCCAGATAGCAATAGAAATCGACATCGATATCATAAATTGATGTAGCGTGAGCAAAAACTTTCCTTGAGCCAAACATAACTTTCTTTTTTATCTTATAATAAAAAAAGATTATTGCCTAGTCAATAAAACATCTTTTTGCTAATTAAAAAGAATCAAATACGCTTTGAAATTCACAAATAAATATATTACTAATAAACTACTAAATAATAACTAAAAATTCTTATAACATACAAAGTATGTTTACTCATCATCAAAAATGGAAATTTGCTCAAATGTTCCACCATTATTGTCGATAGAATTATCCGATTCTTTTTTATCTTCTTTCGGTTCTTTTTTCGTGATGGGGTGAGAGACGGTATCCTTATTAATTAAACTAAGAGAGATATCATAGACTAGTTCTATTCTTGTCTTGCTCGGCAGAGAAATATTTTTCTTGGCGTATTTATTCATATCAGTTAAATAGAGATCTTTAAGTTCGTAATTGAATAAATTTTGATTATTTAAGAAAAGATAAATATTGTTGTTTTCAATGACACTATCAGCTTTTATCGCTGAGACAATGCGATGCTGATCGCTCTTAAAGCACGGCATAATGATGGTTGGTTTGCCCAATCTTGGGGTGCATAAAACCTTAGCGACATCTAAGACTCGTTCGTGACCTTTATTTGTAAAAATAAGAACTTTAGCTTTTTCTTCTTCGTCAAAAGCTAGTAAACTAGCGGTTTGATTTTTTCCTAAATTGGCAATTGATTTAACTCCCCCAGCCTTTAGTCCAAAAACGCTCAATTCATTTTCATTAAAGCGTGTTGCGTAACCATTACTAGTTATAACTAGTAAGGTACTATTACCAGTTAATATTTGAACACTCGCAATCTCATCGCCATTCACTAATCGCATAAAACGAGAGAGGCGTGGTTTTCTAGCGAAATCAAGAGAATTCAAAGCCATTCGCTTAATTTGGCCAAACTGTGATAATATTCCTAGATAAATGTCATTTCTTAATTTAGAAACAGCGATACCCTTAATAATTTTTTCACCAGGTCCAAGCGTAATAAATGTGTTGAGATGAATACCTTCATCTTTCCATTTATTATCAGGAATTTTGTGAACAGGGATACAGGCATAATTACCAAAATTGGTAAAACAAATTAAATAATCAGTTGTCAAAGCTTCTCCTATTGAAGCAATGCAATCGCCACTTTTAAGGCCAGGCAAGAAATCATTTCTTGAACCCTTAAATGATTTAACCGATGAGCGTTTAATATAGCCATCATGAGAAAGGGCAATCATTACAATTTCTTTAGCGATTAATTCTCGCTTATCTATCGGCTTCATCTCACCTTTTTCTTCGATAGATGTTCTTCTGTCATCGCCATATTTGGCACTGATTTGTTTTAAATCTTTGATTAAAACACGATTTAATTTATTAGGATCATTTAAGATATTATTTAAAACGTCAATATCTTTTTCAAGATGTTTTTGTTCATTCTTTAAGACTTCTTCATCAGTGTGACTTAGTTTATATAATGGCATGGTAACAATGGCTTCAACTTGTTCATTGGTAAAATCAAAGTGCTTCATTAAATTAAGTTTAGAATCGGCTTTATCTTTGCTTTTACGAATAATATCCACCACTTCATTGATAGCTAATGAAGCTTTAATTAAACCCACAACGATGTGAAGACGATCGCTGTATTTCTTTAGATCAAATTGGCTCTGACGAGTAATAACCTCTACTTGATGTGCGATATAAGCGTCGATTATTTCTAACAAGGTAAGAGTTTTGGGACGTCCATTGACAATTGCAACCATATTGGCAGAATAAGAAGAGAGTAAGGAAGTTTTTTTCATTAAGTATTTTAATAAAAGATCAACTTTGGCGTCTTTTTTGCAATCAATAACAATACGGATGCCTTTCCAATCGCTTTCATCGCGAACTTCAAGAAGTCCACTAACAGATTTTGAATGGATTATTTTGTCTATTTCATAGACAAGCTGAATTTTGACTACTTTATAAGGAATTTGAGTAATAACGATTTGTTGATTATCTTTATTAGTGATAATGTCGGCTTTGGCTGCTACTTCAATTCGTCCGCGCCCAGTTTTATAAATATTTTTTAGGCCTTCGGATTTATAAATGATTCCACCACCAGGAAAATCAGGTCCTTGAATGAAATTAAGTAAACTATCATCGGTCGCTGTTTTGTGATTGATACGATAAATGATAGCGTCAATGACCTCTCTTAAATTATGAGGAGGCATTTCTGTAGCTAAAGCGACAGCAATTCCTTCGGTTCCGTTACATAGTAAATTAGGAAAACGAGCCGGTAAAACAATGGGCTCTAATTCGGTATCATCGAAATTTAATTGCATATTAACAGTATTTTTATCGATGCCTTTAACCAATTCATTACTCAATTCACTCAAGCGAGATTCAGTATATCGATAGGCGGCTGGAGAATCACCATCAATTGAACCATTATTGCCTTGAAAATCAATTAATGGATATCTCACTTTCCAATCCTGGCTCATCCGAGCTAAAGCCTCATAAATAGATGAATCACCATGAGGATGAAAAGTACCCATTACTGCTCCGACAGTATGAGCGCATTTTTTAGTGGGCTTATTAAAGACATTATTATTTTTGTACATGGTGAAAATGATTCTTCGTTGAACAGGTTTTAAACCATCACGCACATCAGGAATAGCACGATCTTGAATGACATATTTAGCGTACGTGGCGTAACGATCTCCCATGACATTTTCAAGAGGTTCGATAGAGATATTTTCTTTGATTGGTTCTTCTAAAGTTGTAACTTTACTTTTTGCCATAAACTACTATTTGACCTCCTTTAAAAAAGCATCGACTTCATTGAAATCAACATTTTCTTCCACCCATTTTCTTCTAACAGAAGTATCTTTCCCCATTAAAATGGAAACGCGTTTTTCCGCTAGAAGGGGATCCTCAATGTCGACTTGAATTAAAAGACGAGTCTTAGGATCCATTGTTGTTTCCTTTAATTGAACAGCATCCATTTCACCAAGACCTTTGTAACGTGAAATCTTGTAACCTGCTCCCACTTTTTTCTTACTTTTTTCTAAGCCCTCATCATCCCAAGCATATTCTTGAGTGATTTGCTTTTTATCTTCTTTATATATTCTATATAAAGGTGGGACAGCAATAAAAACATGTCCTGTTGTGATAAGAGGTCTCATATAGTGATAAAAGAAAGTTAATAATAAAGTTTGAATATGAGCGCCATCAGTATCAGCATCAGTCATAATAATAATTTTTCCATAATGGCTATCAGCAATATCAAAAGCTTGGCCAAAGCCTGCTCCTATGGTGTTGATGATGGTAGCAATCTCTTCATTTTTGAGAACAGTAGTAAGAGCAACTCCATCGGTATTTAATGGTTTACCACGAAGAGGTAAAATAGCTTGATGCAATCGATCACGGCCCTTTTTAGCACTGCCACCAGCAGAATCACCTTCAACAATAAAAAGCTCATTAAGTCTATAATCTTTGCTTTGAGCAGGCGTTAATTTGTCTGACAAAATAACTTCACTTCTTACTCTCTTAGCATGACGAGCTTCATCTTTGGCTTTACGAGCAGCGATACGAACTTGTTGACTATCGACACATTTTTTGATAATCAACATCGCTATCTCTTTATTTTCTGTTAAGTAATAAGTAAACTTATTATATATAAAATTTTGAACAATGTAGGTTGCTTGTTGTGTTCCTAATTTCCCTTTTGTCTGACCTTCGAATTCCAATAAACCTTCGGGTATTTTCAAAGCAATAACAGCTGTTAATCCTTCTCGAATATCAGTTCCATCAAGTTTTTTGCCGCGCAATAAATTATTATTTTCTCCGAAATCATTAACTGCTCTTGTGATGCCAGCTTTGAATCCGACCTCATGAGTGCCACCTTCTTTAGTGCGGACATTATTGACATAAGAAAGCAATGTCTCGTTATAATCAGAACTGCAATATTGAAGAGCGATTTCGGTTGTAATTCCTGTTACATCATCGTAATCAGAAAAGTCAATAACAGGCGTTAAAGCTGTTTTGTTTGTATTGATATTATTGATATATTCAACGAGTCCATTTTCATAATAAAATTCTTCAGTTTCACCAGTTCTTTCATCTATTAAGATGAAAGAAACACCTTTCATCAAAAATGCTGATTCTTGTAAATGACCAGCAATTACTTCCCTTTTAAATTCAACAGTTGAGAAAATTGAAGCATCAGGTTTAAAGCGCACAAATGTCCCGTGTTTCTTTGTTGTTCCGATGACCTCAATTGGGGTAACCAATTTACCGCCATTTTCAAAGCGCAGATGAGAAATTTCACCATTTTGATAAACGATAACATCGAGATATTCTGAAAGAGCATTAGTGACAGAGGCGCCAACGCCATGAAGTCCAGCAGCACTTTTATAAACAGCACTATTAAATTTGCCACCAGCATGTAATTCCGAAAAAACAACTTCAACAGCCGGTTTACCAGTCTCTTTATTTATGCCAGTTGGAATGCCTCTTCCTTCGTCTAACACTGAACAAGAACCATCTTTATAGATGGTTACTATAATTTTATTTCCAAATCCAGAAAGTGCTTCGTCAACAGCATTGTCAATTACTTCCCACACTAAATGATGTAAACCACTACTATTGGTGGAACCGATATACATAGCTGGTCTTTTTCTGACACCAGCTAATCCTTGGAGGACGTGAATGTCATCAGCCGTGTATTTCAAAACTTTGTCTTTTTTGTTTTCCATTACTCACAATCTCCCAATCGCTCTTAATTATATACAAATTAAGTTGCAAATATAAAGTTATTTAGTAGAATAGAAAAGACAAGGAAACGAGGGTAAAAAATGAATATATTATATAATATATTAGCAATCTTATTCTGCTTAGCAGTTGGATATTTTTTCGGCTCTATCCCAACTTCTATTTGGATCGGGAAACTTTTTTATCATCAGGATCCTCGCCATTTTGGCTCTCATAATGCTGGAGGAACAAACGCTGGTCGCCTATGGGGAAAAAAGGTTGGTTGCTTAGTCATTGCCATTGATATGCTAAAAGCTGTTGTTCCGATGTGGCTATGCTGGGCCTTGTTCACTTTAATTCCTATGAGCAATGGAATCGCCCTTTGTCCATCCATTACTAATGTCGATAGTTTTGGTTTGAATATAAATTATATCATTCCATGGCCTGTTTATTGGATTACAACCTTTGGTTGTATGTTTGGTCACTGCTGGCCCTTATTTGCTCAATTTAAAGGAGGAAAAGGTGCCGCAGTTTATATGGGAATTGCCATTTTTTCTTCATGGATGTTTGGAATTATCCCCAGTTTAATCTATCTTCTCGTCTTAAAAATTAGTAAACATGTCTCATTAGCTAGTATTATTTCGCCTGTTATTTCCGCGACAATGGCGTGGATCTGGGCTCTATTGTGTATGTTTAACATCATCTCGATGGATTATTTATCGTTCCCAATGTATGGAGCTAATCTTATTCCATCTTGGGTATATGCTCTCTGCTTATCATTTCTTTCAATTATTGTTATTATTCGTCATCGAGCTAATATTAAACGTTTGATAAATGGAACAGAGAGAGAAATAACTTGGATGAGATAACGAGTAAATAATTAGTAGTTTTTTAGTTTTATACCCTATCTTTGATAGGGTTTTTATTTTGACATAAAAAAGACTTCCTAATTGGAAGCCATTTTATGAGCATTTATTTATTAGCATTGTTCATGCTGTGCATGATTTCTCTAACTTGCTTTTCGCTCGGTTTTCGACCCATTTGAGTGAGCATAACACGAATCATCTTTTCGGTTACAGGCGGGTTTTTTTGTAATTCCCTTTTAAAGAAATAACGAGATATGAAGAATCCTGCGACAGCCCCACCAATAAGAGCAATAACGAGATAGAAAATAAATAACAAAATGTTAGTAGTTACTTCTGGCATTATTATGCCCTCCCATCATAAGAAGCGTTATCAGTGCGAACGCTTACCACTTCGCCTTCATTGATGAAAAGCGGTACGCGAATTTTTAATCCTGTCTCTGTTGTAGCGTCTTTCATTGCTTTGTTGACAGTATCGCCTCGGACAGCAGGTTCGCATTCAATAATCTTTAAAGCTACTTTAGCAGGTAAATTAATACCGAGAATTTCGCCTTCATAAGAAGTTATTTCGACAACTTCCTCACCTTTTAAAAATTGTTTTTCCCAAGTGAGACGATCTTTGGATATCTCGATTTGATCATATGTTTCCTGATCCATAAACGCCAAAAAATCTCCAGTGTCGTATAAATATTGCATTTGTCTTTTTTCAAGACGAATGTTCTCAATCATATATCCACTATTACGAGAAATTTCAACAATAGCACCACTTCTCATGTTTTTAACTTTGAGTTTGGCCACCATTTTTCTCATCGCGGTTTTATTCAAAAGAATATCTTGAACCTGATAAATATTGCCTTCTTCCATAAAGAAGTTCCCTGGTCTTAATTCTGTTACATTAACCATATTTTATTCCTTTCTAATCAATATCTTTATAATTATAGCAAATTATTGCTATTTAAGAAACGGATTTAGTTTTCTTTCAAAACCGATATTTGTTTGGAGCCCATGGCCAGGAAAAACTTTTGTTTCATCGGGAAGTTTTAATAGTTTTGCCAATGAGTCTTTAACTTGACGAGGAGCAGACGAAGATAGATCAGTTCTGCCGATACAGCCACGAAATAAAGTATCGCCCGAAAAAAGTAATTTGCTCTTTTTAAAATAATAACAGGCTGAACCTTTAGTGTGAAATGGGGTACTGATAACATTTATCGGTTCATTTAAAAGATTTAGTTCTTCGCCATCATAGATGATGGTTGCTGGAGATTTGACGATGATCTGACAATGACACATCAAAGAGCAGTTATAATTTGTATCCATTAATCCAATTTTATCTTCTTGGGTAACAAAAAGTGGAACATGAAGAGCGTTAATTAAGCGATCAGCACCTTTGATGTGATCAAAATGAGTGTGAGTCAATAAAACGCCTTTACACCGCAATTCATTCTTTTTAATGTAATTGATGATGCCGTCATAATCGCATGATGGATCGACAACAAGACATGAAGATTCATCGTCAATAATGACATAACAATTGGCCATCAATTCATTTTTGTCTTTATAAATAAAAGGAATAACATTCATAATCATTAATATAAGAAAAAATAGGCAGAGCCTATCTTTTATTTTTTCTTCTCACGATGGAGAGTCATTTTTTTGCAACGAGGGCAATATTTTTTAATCTCCATACGATCAGGATGATGTTTTTTATTTTTAGATGTGAGATAGTTCTCTTCACCGCATTCTGTACATTTCAATGTAATTGAGATTCGATCTTCCTTTGCCATAATACTCAGTCTCCTTAAAGTCGTTTAATATCTTATCATAGATAATAAGTAATGCAAACATATTTTTGAGACTAATTCATTACCTGTAATGATATAATATGACCATGAAATTAAGAAATGAAACTCGTCCCATCTTTCTTGGCTCTCTTAAAATGGGTGGCCAAGAGAAAGTTTTGATTCAATCAATGTGTAATATCAAAACAGAATATGCAAATGATGTTGCTAAACAAATAAATGAATGCGCTCTTTTAGGGGCGGATTTAATGCGTGTGTCCGTAATGGACGAAAAGGACGCTTTAGCGATAAAAGAAATCAAAAAGCAAATCAGTATTCCTCTTGTGGCTGATATTCATTTTGATTATCACTTAGCTCTTTTAGCTATGGAAAATGGCGTTGATAAAATACGTATTAATCCAGGTAACATTGGCTTACCTGAAAACATCAAAAAAGTTGTGGACATGGCGAAAGAAAAGCATATTCCTATTCGCATCGGTGTCAATTCTGGTTCGCTTGATAAAACAATCAATGATTATTCTCATTTATATACCGCTCAAGAATTAGTTAAGTCTGCTCAGAAACATGTCAGAATCCTCGAAGATCTTGGTTTTTATGATATTGTTATTTCATTAAAGGGTTCTAATGTTAAGGAGACAATTGCGGCCTATCGACTGGCGGCTGAAATTTTTCCTTATCCCCTTCATCTTGGAATAACAGAAGCTGGTTTTAAGGATATTTCTTTGATTCGCAGTGCAGCTGGCTTAGCTCCTCTTCTTTTGGATGGCATCGGTGATACAATTCGCATTTCAATCGCTGGTGATCCTAAAGATGAAATAATTGCCGCTAAGCGTTTACTTCACGATTTAGATTTATATCCAAATTATCCAACTCTTGTCGCTTGTCCCACGTGTGGAAGAACGCAAGTTGATGTTCCCTCTTTAGCAAAGCAAATAATGGATTATTTAGAGACAATTCAAAAGCCTATTCATGTCGCTGTTATGGGTTGCGTTGTTAATGGTCCTGGCGAAGCAAAAAATGCTGATATCGGCATCGCAGGTGGCAAACATCAGTTTGTTATCTTTAAAAAAGATAAAGTTATAAAAAAAGTCTCGGAAGGCGAAGCTTTCGAGGCTCTTAAAAAAGAGATTGATCAGTTTTAATTAAAGCTATTATCTTTCCAATTATCGATATAATTTCCCGTTCTTAACATGGATATTTCTTTTTTATAAGGTGGTTTCCCATCGATATATGGAGTTTCTAATATCTTTGGTACATTAACTAATAAAGGATGATGAGCATAAGCATATAGTGTCTTAAAGCCAATTGTGCCATAACCAATATTTTCATGCCGGTCTTTATGAGCACCTCTTTCATTTTTGCTATCGTTGAGGTGAATGACTAAAAGATTTTTCAATCCTACAATCTCATCAAATTTCTTTAAAATACCATCCACATCGTGCACATCATAGCCAGCATCATTAATATGGCAAGTATCAAGACAAACTCCTAATCGATTAGGATGGCGCGATGAAGATAAAATTTGATGAATTTGTTCAAAGGAAATACCAATTTCAGTTCCTTTTCCCGCCATCGTTTCAATCGCAACTTTAACATTAGTGCCATCGTTTTCAAATATTTCATCTAAAGCATCAATCAATGCTTGGATAGCTATCTCATTGCCTTGGCTTACATGAGCGCCAGGATGAAGAACTAAAATGGAGGCGTGAAAGCCTGCTGTGCGAATAATTTCGTTTTGTATCATCTTTTTTGAATTAATATATAATTCAGGATTGCTTCGATTCGCTAAATTGACGATATAAGGGGCGTGAACAACAATTTTTGTTTCGTCGAGACCAGCTTTTTTTAATAATTCATAGCCTTGTTCAATTTTCAATTCCTTTAGGGGTTTACGCGAACTATTTTGGGGGGCGCCAGTATAAAACATAAAGGTGGTAGAGTTATAACTTAGTGCTTCTTTGACACTTCCCAAATAAAAATCAGGACCGGCCATGGTAACATGTGAGCCTAATATAATATCTTCATTTTTCATATAAAATCCTCCTATTTATGTTAACATAATTACGAAATAAAGAGTAAATTAACGCTATGAAAGTGACAATTCTTGAGCCAAAGGGATACTGTGCTGGAGTGAATAACGCCATTTCTTTAGCTTTAAAGATTAAGGACAAATACCCTCGACAAATCGTTACTGTTCTTGGCATGCTTGTTCACAATTCTTATGTGACCAGTTTTCTTAAAGAAAAAGGTATTGATATGGTTGATAATATTAATGATATTTCTCGCGGAGTGGTAATTTTTACGGCTCATGGTCATCGTCAAGAATGGGAAGATATAGCTAAAGAAAAAGGACTTATTATCTATGATGCCATTTGTCCGCTGGTTAAAAAGAATATTCTTTCAATTGTCAATGAAAGTGACCATCATCAAATTATT
>Ga0265294_10005015_pt1 | contig 16243 bp, 19 predicted proteins | sample MunlanPumphouse3_FD_192504 | JGI IMG/M metagenome (GOLD analysis project Ga0265294, IMG submission 192504) | Groundwater microbial communities from a municipal landfill in Southern Ontario, Canada - Pumphouse #3 | ecosystem: Environmental > Aquatic > Deep subsurface > Groundwater | place...
TCTAGCTTGCTCAAGTAGTGGCGATTATCTGCAACAAGTTCAAGCTAGATGACCCGGCGATAGGGTACCACGAAGAGGTGGCGAACAAAGTATGTCCAGGGAGCGCTTACAACTTCCCGTCGAGAAAGAGTTTCGTCGAGCTGGTGTCAAGGTATAAAATCGGGGGTTTCGGCAATGCTCGTTTCAAGATGAACAATGACCCAGAGATACCGGCTTGGATAGACAATGGGATATCATACATACGCAGAAGTGATGCCGAACTGATAGCCGATAAATATAATCTACGCATACCAGATACCGACAAGGAGACAGTCCCCATACGGGGGTTTCTGGCCTTCAACCTCTTGCCCTCGCCGGGCTTTGACCCGTCGAGCAAGTTGATAACCGGGTTTACGCCGGATTACTGGACAAACGTGCGACTGATTATAAACGATGTCCCCGCCGGGCGAGTCTGGATGAAGGATGCCAAGGGGATGGGGCGAGTAGAAGACATAGCTAAGTTCTCAGGATGGCCGGAGAGTAAGCTCCCGCAGGTAGATGGATATGTTCTCTTGAGAGAGCTTGCCGAGCAGTATCCCAATAAGGTTATTCTCAGCACGGCGTATTGGGAGACGCAACGCAAGGTGTACCTCTACATGGACAACGAAGATTTTCACGCTTGCGAATCTCTATCGCAGCATGAGATTACTGCTGACCCGACAGAACATACGTAGGTAGGATTGAGCTAAAATGGGACGATACTTCGATACTATATTCGGTGGGAAGACGACTGTATTCTTTACCGGCATCATAGCCTTTTTCGCGACTATGTATTCTGACTTCATCGGGGAGATGGGATATACGATAGTACAACTGGTGATTGCTGTCTTCGGACTTTATATCGTAGATACCATACTGGGGAGCATGGTAGCGTTACGCCATAGCGAGTTCAATTCTAGGAGTTTCGCCCGAGCAATAGACAAGCTAGTTGTCTACTCTCTTTCGGTTGTCGGTATGACTGCATTCGGCACGCTTGTGGGGATTCTCCCGGCAGTCTCTGGTATACCCATAGTTGAATACGATGTGAGTACCATCTCTCGCCTTTTCTTCATATGGACAATGCTACTTATTGGACTTACTGAGTTTATCAGCACGGTAGAGAATCTCAGAATATTAGGTTTCAAATTACCGAAGAACGTAGACAACCTGATAAAATGGATGAGCGACAAGCTCTGCCAGATCAACTTAGTGAACGGCAAGGATGATGAAGATGTCTGCGGAGGAGAAGAGGGAGGAGTGGATAGCACGGGCAAGAAAGGGTAGAACTAAGGCCCACTGTATACAGTGTTATCTCCAACCGGATGAGTACGAATGGTTCAAGAGCTTTATGCGCGACAAGGGCATCAAGAATAAAAGCGCAGCGGTGCGACTCTGTATTCGCCATGTTCGTATAGAGCACGGCATGAAAGACCGAGGCTACAAGAGCACGGTAGCCAAGCATGAAGTCGATATAGAGAACTTACTCGGGCTTAGAGGCGTCGGTTATGGACATGAAGAAGACTGACCGTTTCAAACTCGCCTTATCGGACGATGACAAGGCGCGACCGGATTGGGTTCCAGACGTACAGTGGCATGGTAAGATGTCCGGGCCTATCATTGACTTCTGCACTTCTATGATGGCCGCCGGGCACACCGACGTTGAGATTCACCAAGCCTGCAAGGAGTGGTTCAACGGGCCGCTTACCAAGAAGCCCATAGTACTGCTGCGTGAAACTCACGCTCATGTTATCGCCGAGAAGATAGAGCAGATAAGCCGCGAGATGGCGCGCATACCGATTGCTCATAAGGCTTATCGACTTCAGGTATTAAATCGGGCCGCTCTCAAGCTGATGGGCAAGTTTCACGAAGAAGTAGACGCGAGCACGCCCGGAGACGCCGAGAAGCTAACCCGCGCAGTTGCTAAGGTTATCGGCATGGCCCGAGAAGAGATGGAGGGTTCGCAGGCTACTCTCAATCAGCAAAACATCTACATAGACGCAGTCAATAACATTGACCTCGACAAGATCGACGACCTTGCTTCTATTCTCGGCAAGACGTATGATGAGATACAGAAAGTGCTCGGCGGCACGACGCATGAAGAAACGATTCCGGCAATAGACGCCGAATTCCAGGTGGATGAAGACGACTAACCTTTCTGCGCTCGGAGAAAATCTGCGTCGCGACATGACGCCCGAAGACTTGGTACGCGAAGCCAACCGCATCCAAGATGCGATTGAGCGCGTACGTATCCGTAAGGCGAGAGAGAACGTTAATGACTTTATAGAATATGTGTTCGGCGTAGTTCAAGGAGACATTCACAGAGAATGGCATGACCTAATGGATGACGAAAGTTCTCTGCGGACTCTTATTATAGCTCCCCGAAATCACGGCAAGACTACGCAGATCAAGGGACGTTGCATCTGGCTTATCGGACATAATCCCAATATACGCATCAAGTATGTCATGATGGCTGACGACAAGGCCGCGGGTATTGTAGGTAATGTCGGCAATATCATCACCGAGAACGAGAGGGTGCGCAAGGTCTTCCCGGACTTGTTGCCCAGTAGAAAGGACAAATGGACGACCAGGCAATTATTTGTGCGTCGAAGAATAGAGAGTCCAGACGCCACGCTGGAGGCCGCCGGTATCTTATGTTCTGCGGTTTCGGGTCGTTCTGACCTGCTGGTTTTCGATGATGTAGTGGCACCAAGAAATGCTGTGTTGCAGCCGAGCCTTCAAAAACAGGTCAAGTACCAGTATGCCAATGCATGGCTGCCGACGTTAGAAGAAAATAGTCCAATTATCTATCTGGCCACTCCTTGGACTGATACTGACCTCACTTCTTCGATTCAAAAGATGGAGGGGTGGAAGAAGTGGATTAGGCCCGCCATCTATAACGGGGAGGCTATCTGGCCAGAGAAGTGGTCATTGTCGGCGCTTGAGCAGCGTAGGCAGGATATGATGATAGAGGCCCACGGTAGTGACCGCGCTTTTCGGCAACAGTATTTACTTGAGATGGTTACCGCCGGAGAGAGGGTCTTTGACCTTGATAGCATCGACAACTGCAAGAGGTATGACATATATCTCGGCGAGGCTATCAACCCGAATTGGCCCAAGTTCATGGGGGTTGACCTAGCCCGAACCGAAGGCGGAGGCAACTATACGGTAGTTTTCACAATTGCGATTGACGATGCCGGGCGTAGGTGGGTAGTAGACATTGCGCGCGAGCAGATACGGGCATCAGAAATCCCTAGGCTCATAGCCGAGAAGTACGAGATGTATCATCCCCAGATTGTCATGGTGGAGAATAACGCCTTTCAGCAGGTCGTTATCGACCAATTATCAGAGCTAGACATAAGCATTCCGGTTCAAGGTCACTATACCGGGACAGCAAAGCACGACATCTCAATGGGCGTTCCCTCTCTCGCGACTCAAATTGACAACGGGAGTTGGGTTATCCCCTTTGCCGGAGACCACGGCGACGTAGTTCACAATTGCCCGGTGTGCGCATGGATAGACGAGATGCTCTCTTATCCGTTCGGAGAACATAACGATACGGTTATGGCAATGTGGCTTGCGGATATAGCCGCTAGGGGGGGCAAGTTCTCGCGCGCCGAGTTCAATTCGTGGTATGATTTACCCAGAACTGATGCCGCTATTGACGCGGCGGTAAAGGCGATGGCTCATAATGGGATTCATTGATAGGGCGCGTAAAGCATACCGCGTGCTTACCGCGAAGAGCGACCCGGAGGATACTACCGATACCCGAACTAACCTTCGGCGCATGTATCGTGGCTATTTTCCGTGGATGGAAGAGACGGATACCCGTAAGGCAGTCGAAGAGATCATCTCCAGGATGGACGATGAAGATGAGATCGTTTCTTCCGCGCTCGATGCGATAGCTTATTGCGCGACCACCTTCATTGATGCCAAAGAAGACCGGGAGGTCATTATAGAGTCCGATGACCCTAGGGTTAACAAGATACTCGGTGACATGGTGGCGAGAACAGGCATCGATAACAAGATGTGGGACATCGTGCGAACTACGGTAGAGAAGGGGAATCACTTCTGCCAGGTAGTTCTTGATAAAGATGGGCTGGTATCGGATATCAAGCAGTTTCCTTATTCATATCAGATAGTAAAAAACGTAGACGAAGGGGGCAATCTACTTCGCGGCAATCCCATCGTTGCTATGGAGAAGAATCTCCCCGGCATTGCTCCTTACGACCAGATTATTGACCATCAGCTTGTAGCGTCATTTTATGAGTTGCAGATATTGCATTTCATGTATGGTGTTACTAAGGGACTTACTTATGCAAAACCCATTCTACGTTCGGCTGTGCGCAATTGGCGCAGGCTACAGGCCGGTGAAGATAGCGTCGCGGTAGCTCGTATCATTCGGGCTTACAATCAGATTGTCCATCATGTTCCCATGCCTATCGAGGCAACGCAGGATGAGCGCGTAGAGTATCTGCGTAGGTACAAAGAAATGATGACCAGGCAGGAAGTGGCCGACTGGAATACCACCGGAAGCTATACCGACTGGGCGAGCACACCCGACCCAGATAGTGTATTCTCGGACACTTATCTTCCCCGACTTTACACTAAGAGTGGAGATGTCATTGATGGTGCGGTAGAGAGTATCGGCGGGCAGAACCCGCACATTACTAACCTTGAAGACCTTGACCGTTCGCTCAATCGTATCCTTTGCGTTTTGAAGGTTCCGGCTAAGTATCTGAATTACGACATCGGGCGACATAGTTTTGTGGACACCGGAGATAGCGAACGCGACGAACAGTTCGGCAGGGTGCTTCGCGGTGTTCAGAAAGCAGTAAAGAGGCCCCTGTTCGACTTGTGCGACCTTGAGCTTGCCTTGAATGGCATCAACCCGACTACCGTTGAGTACTCTATCATCATGCCTCCGATAGCTATTCGCGCGGAGGAGAGAATCGCCAACGTTGAAAATCAGCGCGGACAGACTGCTACTTACTGGCGGGCGGCTGACGTGCCCGCCGAGATGGTGTGGTCTAAGGTTCTCGGTTTCACTCCCGAAGAGATAAAAGCCGCGCAGGATGCCGCTGCCGCCAATCAGCAGGCATTCGCCGCACCGGGAGTTGATGACGATGCGTAAGATAGCGAAGATAATGCAGGTGGGCAGAATTAACCCATCGTACTACATAGACCGAGACCTTAGCGTCGCGGTTGCCGAGGCCGTGAATGGATGGGAGGACACTCCGGCTTCTTTCATAGGTCTCGCGCCCGAGACAGAAGCATACGAAGTTTGGTTGGTTCGCGTAGAAGATGCTAAGTGGACTGAACACAATACACTACCGACCGGGCAATATCATATTCCCCCGATTGCAACTAGAGAAGACGCAGAAGACACTCAGTACATATACCAGCCACTACTGACTGGTAAGCGTGTCCAACTCCATAAGAACGGTTCTGTGGTTAGCGCATACGACCATAAAGGCAGGCAGATAAGCGGAATTATACGCATGGGCGAAGCAGAGGTTGACATCTCGGATGCAATGCTTGCATTATTGCAAGTAGAGATTCCCAGTATCGCCATCTTTGATGCTGTAGTAGAAGCTGAGACCGGCGACGTGATTCTCACAGATATTCTCACCTATGAGAATGTTGCGGCTCACGAGATGGCGGCGCGCGATAGGATGGAGTTGCTCGACGGGATAGAGTTTGATAATAGCGCAATACGTACTATCGAATGGAGTAGCGAACGCATCGAGAACTCTGTCGCCAGGCCGAGCGAAGAAGGCTACTTCTCAAAGTGGGTTATAGTGGCGAACCCTGAGGAGGGCTGAGCCTTACATGCCATATTCAGCGCCCCCGGCATATACTAAGGGGTTGCCCGTCGCCGTCAAGCGCGCGTGGACTAGCGCATTCAATAGCGCGTATTCATACGCGAAGAAGAAGGGTCTGGAAGACCCAGAGGGTTACGCCTTCGCGGTGGCGAATAAGGTTGCCAACGATATGGGATGGCGTCGCAAAAACGGCAAATGGGTCAAGTCTCCAAAAGAGCGCGTCGAGACTCTTTCCCTAGACACTCCTGATTATCAAGTACTCGGGGCGACTACTTCTCAACTCGTTTCTTTTCATGGTAAACTACACTCTATGATGGGCGGCGAGAATGGAGAAGCCGCGCAGAACATGCATGACCTTGTCTCTACACTTCTCTCTCTTCGCGGCGTAAAGCATAAAGATTGAAATTGCTCAGTAGTAACATTGCGCTTGCACAAAAGATATAACTTATGTATACTCTAATTGGTGAGTGCCATGAAACTATGCGAAATGGTCAAGACCGACAAGTGTGTTCTCCACGAAGCGAATATTCCTTACCCGCCTTCGGTGGAGACACTTGAAACGGTGGTTGAACTTATCGGCAAGTGTGAACTAGTAGATAGTCTAGGCGAGGCTAAATGTCCGTATGCTGAGTGGGCTGAAGAGAACAAGTCTGTTGAGGCACAGCCCGACGAAGCACCCGAAGTAGAGGCTAAAGAGGCTTCCGAGAATGAGAAGCGCGCCATAACTATCGAGAGTGTATTAGCGGATATAGCACAGGCAGAGACGCTTTCTGATCTCATGGCGATAGAGACCGACTTAACCATGATGATGGAGGGCGTAGAAGATAAGAAGCCGTGGATAGAAGGACTTACGTATCTTCGCAATAAGATGGAGGAGGTCGCAAAGGCCAACGGGCTTGAAGAAATTTCAGATACGTTCGCCGACAAGCCGCAGGTCGCAGAGTCCGAGGACGGACGACTCCTTGTTACCGGAGCGTTCGCTAGGGTAAATGTTCCAACGCGCAATCGTCGAGTCTACCCACAGTCTGTATGGGACGCCAACGAGGAGCACATCAAGCAGATGCTTGAGAACACTAAACTCGTTGGGCAGGACAATCATCCGGCGTGGGGAGGCACTATCCTCTCGGAGATAAACATAATCTTCAAGAAGATATGGCAGGATGGAGACGTGATGCGCTATGAGGGCATTATCCCGCGAACTCGCGCCGGTAAGGACCTCGAAGAGCTAATCAACCTTGGAGTAGGGGTTGAGCTTAGCACTAGGGGTTACGGCTCTCAAAAGTCGGGCGAGTGGGAAGGCGAAGAGTGCGACATCGTTCAGGACGACTATCGACTTCATGCGATAGATGTCCTTATGAATGGTGCGGCACTCGGAACCGATATGAGAAAGAAGAGCGAAAGCTCGGAATCTCATCTTGAGAGCATCAAAGAGAGCGTACAACCAACGACTAAGGAGTGTATTGCAATGCGCAGTAGAGTCATCAAGATGGTAGAGCAGTCCATTCGTACCGCTGAGGTTCTTGGTCTGACTGAGGTTGCCGAGTCATTGCGAAGCAATCTGGATGCCCTAAACACCGTCAAGGACGATGACGAGAACTTGGAGTCTGTGCTCGACAATGCCACTAAGGCTCTGGACGAGGCCACCTTGAAGTTTGAGAACGCCAAGTCTGAGGGCGACAAGGAACTCGACGCGAAGCTTGCTCGCTTTGAGGCTATGGAGGCGCGGATGGAAGCGCGTGAAAAGGCCGAGAGTATCAAAGAGGCTCGCGACGCCAAGGTCGAGGAATTAATGGCTAAGGCCGAGGGCTTGAACGACAAGTTCTCGACGCGCTTGCGTTCGTCTCTCTCGGCCTGCGAGAACGCAGAGGCTGCGGCTTCGCTGTTTGAGGCTTTGTTCCCGGTCATGAAAGAGGCTTCGGAGATCGCCGACAAGGAGAATGTCGCGATCCATGTTCGCAGTGGCAACGAGACCGCTGCTCTAACCGGCGAGCGCCGCGAACGCCCGAAGACTGTGCGCGAGGTCAAGGAGCAGCTTATCGAAGGTCTCTGCAATGACACCGGCTGGGAGAATACCAGCAACGTGCCGATTGAAGACCTCAGCCCCGGAGACCATGTGCGCAACTTCCGCATTCTCTTGGACAACTATCAGCGCGAGTACCCGGCGTATTTCAGCGCGCTTACCGCTGAGGGTTACGCTCGCCATCTGGCTCTTACCGAGCAGACGACTACGGGCGATATCGCGGTCGGCGCGCCCTTTATCTTGCCGATCATACGGCGCACTTACCCGCGTCTGGTAGCTCTTGAGTTGTGTTCCGTTCAGCCGATGGATCGACCGGATGGCAAGGTGTTCTGGTTGAATGCCAAGACCGATAGCGGCGATTTGCGGCTGGACGTTGAAAGCAACTTCGACTCCAGTTATGCCGACCACACTGAGGCAAATGCTTCGGCTAAGGTGAAGATGGAGATCGCTTCGGAGAGCATTACAGCCGTAAGCAAGTCGCTTGAGGGCACCTGGACGACTGAGTTGGCTCAGGACTTGCAGGCGTATCACAATCTGAATGCGGAGTCGGAAATCCTCGGCATTGCTGCAGACGAGATCGCCCGCGAAATCAACTACACGATCCTTGAGGACATGCGCGTCAGCGCTACCGGGTCTACCTCGCGCGTATTCGGCACGGGTATCCCGGCCTCATCGAACTACACCGGCAGGGAGTGGGATCAGCGTCTCGTTGATTTCCTCATGCGGGTCGGTGGGGACATCGCGGATAAGGTCTATCGCCGCCCGAACTGGATCGTGTGCGACCCCACGACTGCCAGTCGGTTCTCGGCTCTGAACACGTTCGTCGCCGCTGCGCCAGACGAGCAGGATGCCTTCACGGTTGATGTCACTTACGAAGGTACGATGAGTAACCGGTGGAAGGTTTATTCGGTTGGTTGGTTCACCGACAACACCGTGCTGATGGGTTATAAGGGCGCAGACTGGAAGGATGTAGGCTATATCTTCGCTCCTTACATCCTTGCTTATCTGTCTCCCGCCGCCTACAACACTTCTACGCTGGTGGCCAGCCGGGCGACCATGACTAGGTATGCTACGTTCATGGCCAACTCCGACATGTTCGGCATCCTGACGATTCAGTCTGGGCCCGGTACGGAGCTAACGTAGTTTGTAGCGAGTCATGCAGATAAGTCGATATCGGAGGGGGTCTGAGAATAGGCCCCCTCCATAGAAGCGCTAGTCGTGGAGGATTATCTTTGTTTTGGCCCCTGGCTGGTATATAATAGGATGCGTCCCTCTTCCTCGCATCCGGCCTCCCAGCGCCCGGCCAGGGGCCGTTTCTTGCAGCTCGGAGGCGCTCCTCGTGTTACGCTTTAGGTTCCAGGCTCCGTTCATCATGCGCACCGGGTACGGCAAGCTCGGATGTTGGCTTGCCAAGTGCTTCCTCGAAAGAAACGACATCCAAGTAGATGTCGCCGCGCACCAAGGCAAGATTGCCGACGATGTTCCGCCGATAGTTTCGACTGCGGCGCGCGACCTTCACGAGTCTCGTCGCCTTGGGTTACTTCTCTCTTACGCCGACCACATGAATCTTCTCCCCACTGAGAGAAAGACTATCTATACGATGTGGGAGACGACCAGGCTCCCGTCCTCGTTTGTTCAGCGCATGAAGAGAGTGGACTTGATGTTCGCGCCCAGCGAGTTTTGCGCTTCGCTGTTCAGGGCAGATGTCAAAGGGCTTCGAGTAGAGATGGTCGGCTGCGGGGTGGATACCGACTTCTATTCTATGGGGAAGGGTAATGATGGGCCGCTTACTATGGGCATATCGGGAGTGATGTCGCCGAGAAAGGGTATAGACGTACTCTTGAATGCATGGAGGGCGCTCGCGGAGAAGAAGGATGTCTGTCTCTTAGTGAAAACCAGGGATACGAGATGGCTCCCCAAGACTATCCCCGCCAATGTGATAATCATAGATGAAGATTACTCAGAAGAGCAGATGCGCGAGTTCTATCGTTCGCTGGATTATTATGTGTTCCCTAGTCGCGGGGAGGGGTTTGGTCTCGGCCCAATAGAGGCGGCCTGCTGTGGGGTTCCGGGATACGCTACTAATTGGTCGGGTATGCGCGACTACATAGGCGACCACATCAAGCCGATAGAGTGGGACAGATTGTCGCACCCACCGACGACGGCATTCGCGCGCCCACAAGAGGGCAAGTGGGCCGAGCCTTCAGTAGAGCACCTTGCTTCTCTGCTTATTGAAATGTATAATGCGGGTAGACCAACGCTGAAAAGGCGAAAGGCTGTCTCTTCATGGGCAAGGGGCAATTACTCTATACGCCGCGTGGCCGACAGAATAGTGGCCGAGCTTAGGGGGCTGCATCCGTGAAGATAGAGGATATTATCAGGGAGGTTCGCGCTAACGGTATCTCTTCTTCGCTGATACCGGATAGTGATCTACAACTACTGATAGCGCGCGCCTTTCGCGTGTATAATCGCTATCGCCCCCGATATCTTCACTCCACTTTCACGACGGTAGCTCGCCAAGGCGAGTATTCGGTAGACGATAATGCAGCCGCAGTTATTGATGTCTTCTGGGAGCCGTCGGCAACCGGAGACGTAATCGCCAGGTTGCTTGCCGAGATGGAGGCGCAAAGTATAGACTTCAATTACCCGTCGTTGCTGGCCATCTTTCAGATCAATAGATCGAGGTTGCGCAACGCTACGAGAGGTAGATGGCGGGCATACGGGAGACAGGTACGGCTGATTCCAGTTCCCGATTCAGACGGCATCATAGTTCCCTATATCTATTCTTCGCCTTGGGATGATATCGATGACATTCCGATAGGTGAAGAAGATGTACTGATAGACGGGATAATGGCTACTGCCAACATGGCACTTGCAAGAGCGAGGGCCGGGGTTGGCGGATGGCGCGCCGGTGATTATCAGGTAGAAGGCGGGAGTTCGTCCAGCGAGATGCAGCGCTCGGCTTCGGAGTACAACGATTGGCTTAGTCGTCTCGCCGGTGGCGGATTGGGGATCAAAGGCTAATGCTTCCGCAGAGCTTTCTCCACACCATAACTATAAAGACGAAGACGGTGACTTATACTAACGGGAGACAGAACTTGCCCAATTGGTCTACCAGCGCTGCCGGAGTGAGCGCGACCATCTCGCCGCTGAGTGTGCGCTCTAAAACTTCACTTCTAGGCCCGACTACTGAAGAGATATCAATTCTCTTCGCGCCTTATGAAACAGCGCTGAAACGAGACGACCAGGTAATTGATGAGGCCACCGGTAGAGTTTATGTAGTGATGACTAACCCCGTGAAGTATCTGAACCCGGTGACCGGCGGCCCTTCGCATTTGCAATGCGAGATAAAGCCACAGGAGCCGAACGAATAATATGGCATCGCATGGCGAAGAAATCACTGAAAAGTTGTATCAGGTCTGCGACTGGTCGTGGACAGGTCATGGGACTGCGCCCGCGACCGTCGTAGTATATTCCAAGAACGAGGGTTACCCAATAGAGTACATTGACCGTGGTGAGAGGCTGCCCGCGCTATTCTTCGTCAAGGAGGGCGGATGGCCTTCTATAGTTCACTATCCCAATCATACTACAGAGACTTATAGACTTTCGATTTATGCTGTAGACAAGATACCGACTACCGGGACTGGCTATGTAGAGACTGCGATACGTAGCCTTATCGATAACGTAGTGACCAACATGATTGCTTCTACTAAAACCGATGTTGCTGAGTACGCCCTTACCGGGAAGATGGACTTGCCTTATGTAGAAGACGTAAGATGGATAGGCACCGAGGTTCGCGACGATATACAAGAGTTTATAGAAGCAATGGGTCTTCAGCTTATCAGCGCGCGCGCGGACTTTGAGATATACGCACACGGGACGCGACGATGATCTCCTTCGGCATGGATACTAAAAGCTGGTCTGCGCTGATGAAGTACAGAGCTAATACTCTGTACCCTAGAGCTACTCGTTCTTTTGTCACCGACGTTGCTAAGTTCGCCAAGCAGACGGCCATCAAGCAGTCTTCGTTTAGAAAGTACGTTATCGGGCGTGGAGCAAGGCGCATTGGGATTGTAGGCTTGAAGGGGATGCATCGAGTCTACCCGTATTCGCGGAGACTGCCGGTAGATAGCGGCCCCACGAAGGATCACGAGATCAATATACAATCGGGCGAATACATTCGCGGATGGTATATACAGACTTCGGGGCAGCCCAATGGTATGACCGCCGGGATAGGGAATCGCGCCGAACACGCTAAGTACCTACATACAATTGGGGGAACCGCGAAGATGCGCGAACGCAACATTCTTCGCGGTATCACCGGCGTAACACTTAGTCGTTCATTCAGACGCCGAATCTTGTCTTATCACAACGACGCGCTGGGACAATTGCCGGTATAAGAGGAGACCATGATACGCTTTAAGTTGGACGATACGAGGTTCTACGAGACGCAGAGATACGGACACGACGCCACTAGATATATCTTGTGGAAGAACGAGTGGTATGTGGTGCATGACGAGTATAAGCGCTCGCTACAGACACTCTCAGATAAAGAGGTGCTCGCACAGCCTTACGTCGGGAACGTATGGACTGCCGACAAGGGCGATCCCGAGCCGGGCTGCGACCTTCTATACATGTGTTGGGGCGGCATAGGCGACCTCATCTCTCTTACTCCTATCTTCAGGGCGCTGAAAGAAGAGCACGGCTTTGAGAGAATCATTCTCTCTTCTCCGGGGATTAGTAAGGACTGGTTCAACGGATATATTGACCACGCTATCGGCTATCCGGTGATGCAACGCAGAGTCGAAGCTTGCGACTATATTTTTCTGCTTGAAGATATATTCAAGCTAACCTTTACTCGCAATCTTACCGACGTGTTTGAGGAGAGGATGGGACTTTCTCTCAGCGCTGAGAGAAAGCAGCCATTTCTCGCCGTAGACGACGACGTAGTAGAGTACGTGCGCGGCTTGTTGCCCGAAAAGCGCGGCAAGTATGTGGCAATTCACTTTGCGGCCAGCACCCCAGAGAGAAGCATACCGATAGAGAAGGCGCTTGCGGTAGCCATGAGTATAGCAGATAAAGGCCATACTACTCTTCTCTTCGGGAAGTGGTCTGATCTGACCACGCACGTTGCTTCTGACCACGGGAGAGAAAGCCAGAGGGAGATTAGGCCCGGCGTTTATAATCTATGTGGGCTGCTTGAGAGTCAAACCGAGATTATCGCCGCTATGTCTCTCGTGGACTTCTTTATCGGCCCCGACTCTGGCTTACTGCATATTGCCGGGGCGCTGAAGAAGGATGGGCTGGCTATATTCGCCCCTTATCCTAGTTCAGTTAGGCTGGCTTATTACCCGACAATACGTGGGATAGATGTAGACGAGAAGTATCACACTTATAACCGCGACACTTTCTTCCCCGAAGAAGAACAACGGGCGCTCTACAATGAGGCTATGGAGAGTATAGACTGGGATGCCATCGTGGAGGAGGCCGTATCTTGAAGGGCGAAAGAGTGGGAGTAATCGTAGTCACGTACAACAGCATGGGTTACGTAGAAGAGCTTATGGACAGCATGATGGCGGCAGACAATATCCCACTCAGTATTTTACTGATAGACAATGGCTCTGCCGACGGTTCGGGGGAATGGATAAACGAGTACGCTATCGATAACTATAGCCAGGGAGACCACTGGGTAGTCGGGTGTGTATTTGAGGAGAATACAGGGTTCACCAATGCGGTGAACGAAGGGCTGAGGTTCTTCTCTTATCAGAAGGATGTAAGGCATATAGCCTTAGTGAATCCAGACATCGTACTCTGTGAAGGATGGCTATCTAATCAGTTGCCAATCTTTACAGAACATGATAATTGCGGTATAATCGGATGTAGACAGGTACGCGGCGCAGAGATCGTTCATGCCGGTGGGATGATACGCCGAGACCCGATACCGCTATATGAGAACATAATGCGCGAGGTAGCGCCGGGTATCGTGGCAGAGCGGATGGAGAACATCTGCTACAGCAGATTTATCCATCGTATGGGGCACGTTAGTGATGATAGCTGGAATGTCACAGAGACCGTCCCGTGGGTGACATTCGCTTGTGCTCTTCTCAAGAAGGATATGGTTGAAGAGATCGGGCCGCTGGATAGCCGCTTCTTCAACTATTGCAGTGACGCAGAGTATTGCTGCAGGGCATGGCGTTATGGATGGGAAGTGTGGTATACTGCCAGCGCTACAGTATACCATCATGTCGGTAGTTCGGAGAAGTCTGGAGGCCAATCTGTAATAGATAGGAAGATAGCGGACTTTAGACTTTTCGCTCAGGAGGAAGATGGATATGGCGCGGCTAATCGGGCACGACGTAACCTTATTTAGTATCAGCGGCACAAACGTGCTCGCCCTGTATTCTGCGGCCACTCTGTCGTTCTCGGCTAACGAGATCGATCTGACGGCGGCTAAGGACGACTGGGTGAACAGACGCACCGGGACTCGCGACTGGGAACTGACCTGCACGAAGTTCATCGACGGCAGTTCATCCTTTATGAACATGATTGTTGCGGGCGGGCAGGCCGTCGTCAGTTGCGACATCGGTGGCTCTACGTTCTCGGCAAAGGGCAACGTAGTTGATGCCAGCATTAGCTCTGGCAACGATGCTCAATCCGAGGATTGCACCGTTCGTGGCTACGGAGACATTCCGACCATCACGTAAAGGCAATATCGCCGGGAGGCTGAGTGAAGTGGCTCGTGCTAAAGAGTCAGAGGTCGCAACACTTGACGAGTTCTTGGAAGCCGTTGACAGCGTCAACGTCAAGGAATTCAAGCTTAAATCCATCGGCAAGGTAGTGAAAATCGCGCCCGCAAGTCTCGTGGAGTCTCATAGAATTTACGCCGACCTGAATGTTCTTCAGGAGAACCCCAATGATGCCGAGGCGCGGGCCGCATGGCAGGTAGCGTGGATTGTAGCCTGCATGGTGGAGCCTGTACTTACTACACAGGACGCCCGAAAGTTAATCGAATCTCGCAATCCCGACATCATAGACTTGGCGACTGCATGTCAAGAAATCTCGGGCTTCGGGTTGTCGAGTGAGCGCCAGGCAGCCGAAGACGCTGCGGACATTGAGACCGCCGAGGAGGTTCCCGGCGCAGCCCCTTTAGAGTAAGTCATAAGTACTTTGAGAGATACGCCGCCTGTGTCGAGGAGTTGGGGATGCTGCCGTGTATGCTGCCCCCATCAGTTTCTAATCGCGCCCTCGACGAACTGGTGGCGTATCGTCGTATTAAGGATCGGGCGAGCAATATCTGCAATGAATGTCTGGAGAAACGCAAGCGTGAGCTAAAGCGGTGTGGTTCGTGCGGAGAACTCTACGATGAAGAGCATGGGCGCATAGCATCAGAAGAAGAAGCCGCAATCGAGATGGCACGTCTGAAGGAACAACTCAGCAGATAGGCACAGGTGGCCATTATGCCTGGTTACAACAACACTTACAAAGACAATCTCATTCTTGTCATTAGCGCAGATCACAAGGGCGCTAAGAATGCAATCGCAGAACTCAACGATTATCTTATGGCCACCCAGAAGGCTATGGCGGTTACCGCCGGTTCGACAGCTTCTACTACAACTGAGATAAAAAAGCAAGAAAAGGCCATCGACAATCACGGGAGAAAGACTTCTAAGTCCACTTCTGGGCAGCAGAAGTTTAGCGCCAGTATTGCGAGTACATCTCATTCGTTTCGCAGGCTAACTGCGAATATGACCACCGGCAACACCGCCCTGGACACTCTCTCGATGCGGCTAGACCGAGCTTCCATGTTCATGTGGCGTTTCAATATCGCGATGATCCCGCTCCAGCAGATTGAATTCCAGTTGGCGGCTATTGCCGGTGGAATGATTATGCTGGAGAAGGCGGCAGTAGAGACTTACCGTCGTGCCGAACGGATGCGTACTACGTTTATCGGCATGGGAGATAGCGCTAGTGAGGCCGAAAAGAAGGTAGACTTCCTTCTTGAGAAGGCGAAGGAGCTTCCGTTTACGTTCACGGAGGTCACCAATGCGGCTATGGCCTTCCGCACCGCCGGACTTGCTGACACTACTGAAGAGATGGAGAGATGGATAGACGCCGCTGCTGACATGGCGGCAGCCGCAACTACCGATGTTGGCCACAATATTGCGACTGCTGCTGAGGCTATGGTTGACGCAGTCAATGGCGAAATACGTAGGTTGCGCAACACTTACCATGTCGGCAGCGAAGAGATGGCTAAATTCGGTGATGATGCCAAGGAGGCGTTGTTTGCTCTTATTGAATCTAAATGGGGCGGGGTTGCCGAAGCCCAGATGGTTTCCCTTGAGGGTAAACTATCCAACTTCATCGACTCTCTGACCAGGCTTGG
>Ga0265294_10005016_pt1 | contig 16236 bp, 11 predicted proteins | sample MunlanPumphouse3_FD_192504 | JGI IMG/M metagenome (GOLD analysis project Ga0265294, IMG submission 192504) | Groundwater microbial communities from a municipal landfill in Southern Ontario, Canada - Pumphouse #3 | ecosystem: Environmental > Aquatic > Deep subsurface > Groundwater | place...
AAGATATGCAAAAAACAGGTTAAAGAGATATCCCCGGTTCTGTGGGTAGCTTCTGCTCTGTTTGTACTTAACTTTGTACTTCAAGCAATTATTTAAAAGAGATAATGAAAAATTGCTGCCTTTCTCCACGGTGTCATAGGGACATTTTCTAAACCGTGGTGAAGTTGGGCGGTACGTATCGGCAGGCAGTGATATTCGCTGTCTGCCGTTTACCGTTTAAGCGACTTCTTTTGGTGTTGGTTCTTGCTCCGAGATGGCTTCCGATTCCGCAAAGTTATCTAAGAGGCCAATATCACGGTAATAAATATCAATAGATTGCGGCGCTGTGCGTGAGTAACGTTCTTCACGTTCTCCTACTTCCACCCGCTCAATAAACAGATTGAGCATTTCTGCCGTCAGGGTATCAAGCTTGGTATACTGCTTTGCTTTTTCTAAAAATGCCCCCACATTTGTAACCGAATCCTTGAGACTTTCCAATTCATCTTCCTTTTTGGGGATAGACGACTGGATTTCTTTTTGTTCCTCCAGGTAATCATCACTGAGCTTTCGGAACACCTCATTTGGAATTTTACCAAGGACATTGTCCTCATACAGCCGTTTAAATAATGCACTCAGCTCGGTATCTCTGCGTTTCATTGCCTCCAGTTCTCGCTCTGTTTGGGTAATCAATCTACGAATTTCTGTACTGTTCTTTTGCGTGATATGCTTTGCAAACACAGCTTCATTTTGCCGTGCAAAGTGGGTAACCCTGCGTAAATCATCTAAAATAATCTCTGCAAGCTGTACCTCGCGTATAAAATGCCCTGTACAAACATCCTTGCCTTTCTTCTTATAGGTTCGGCAGGTAAAGTTATTTTTTACTGCATCCATCGTATGAGCCCGGTGGAGCACCATTGTAGTTCCGCAATCCTTACAGTATATAAGTCCTGAGAAGATGTTCTGCTCTGCCACATTTGCTCTCCGGCACTTACGGTTGCGGATGTCCTGTACGATATCCCATGTAGCTTTATCTATAATAGCATCATGGGTATTTTCAATTTTTACTTGCTCATTTTCAGGACGTACAACACGTTTTTTGTTCTTAAAAGATACCGTTGTATGCTTAAGATTGATTGTGTGACCAAGATAAACTTCGTTTTCGAGAATTTTTGCAACCGTTCCTTGATGCCAGCGGTATGGATTTTCAGAATCAAACTCTGTTACCCTTGCACCTGTTTTCTGATAATAGAAATATGCGGGGACAGGAATTTGTTCTTCCTTAAGCTGTTTAGCAATCTGGCTGGGGCCTTTGCCATTCATACACAGAGAAAAAATATGTTGCACAATCGGAGCGGTTTCTTCATCCGGTATGATCTTTCGCTTAGGATCGGCAGGATCTTTTTGATACCCGAATGGCGGTCTTGAACCTACTCTGGCACCGCTTTCAGCCTTGATTCTTGCTGATGCTTTCCCCTTTTTGCTGCAGTCTTTTGCGTACCACTCGTTGATAATATTTTTAAAAGGGGTAAATTCATTGTCGCCAAACAAGCTGTCTACACCGTCATTCATTGCGATAAACCGTACACTATAGCTTGGAAACACAATTTCCGTCAGCCTGCCGACTTCTAGATATTCCCTGCCTAATCGGCTCATATCCTTGACAATCAAGGTAGCAACCTCGCCGTTTTCTATCAGTGCCATTACCTCCTGAAATGCCGGGCGGTTGAAGTTTGTACCTGTTGCTCCATCGTCATATAGGAATTTAAGATTCTCAAATCCATTATCCTTTGCGTACTTTTCAAGCATCAGCCTCTGGTTTTGAATGCTGTTGGAGTCACCTTGACTGCCATCCTCCTGACTAAGCCTTGCATATAAAATCGTATATTTTTCAGTTGCCTGTTTCATCTGTAATCTCCTTTCCGGCAAACCGAATACGGTACTGAACATCATACTGTAACGGCTTTGCCAAGTCTACTCTTAGCTTAATCTTTTTTAAAAGTGCCGGAATCAATCATGTGCAGCAGTTTTTCGGTAGGCGTTGCTTGCGAGACAGGCTGAAAAAAGGAACGTAAAGTGAAGTGTTTTCCGTCCACAGTCATCTTTCTTTGCCAGTAATGCCCTTCTTCAGAAATAATAGAAAGGGTATCTTCAAAGACTGGGAGCGGATAACCAAATGGCGATAATATTTGCGGATTGCTTTTGGCATAGCTGCCTGTAGTTTTTTGTTTTTTCATAAGAACATTTCTCCTTTATTCATTTAAGCACCTGTAACAGCACCTTGAAAATGGCATAACATTGAGGCTTGCAGGACTTTACAGCACCTTTGACCGCACAAAAGGGGTTTTACAGCACCTAAATTTTCGCTGTACCAATCTCCCCCAGTTACTCGCAAACCCACATAACACAGGACTTTGCAGCCGGCACTACCGGCCGCTGTGACCGCAAGGGGCGCTTTAGAGCACCTTGCTTTCTCCTGCTCTCTTTTCGACTGATAGATTCACCTTTAAATAGATCAATGACAGGGAAATTTACTCTCCCTTACAAATCGCCTGTGCGGGCTTTTAATAGAAGACTGGGGCAATAGGCCTCTCCGCTTCTGCAAAGCCGCTACACGGGGTGTACAGGGGCGACAGGGCGGTTAATCAGTGCCGTCAGGGTCAACAGGGACGATGTTTGGCATACGGGAGCTGTTCTCGTTTTTACCGTCATTTTCGGCACTATCGTCACTGAAACGAGTAAGTGAGATAAGGCGGCTGCCGTTACTGCGATGGCAGCGAACAGTAAGTCCTTTTTGATAAAGCAAATCTTGGTTTTGCAAAAGTACGCGTGAAAGTGTGCGATGACTTATTTTGTTTTCTTTTTTGCTGATAAGCTCTGCAAGCTCTGTTGGTGAGCCTTGATATTCTTCTTTGTCATTTATAAAGTCAGAGATAAGAAGTACAATATCGGGCAGGAGTAAATCAGGGTTATCCTTACTGTCTGAAAGCAGTTCCCAAACATTGTTTTCATTTCGTTCAAGCTCAATTTCTCTGTACTCAATGTCTCTGCCGATACAAGAAAGTGTTGCCTTGCCGCTGCCACGCCTTTCTTCCACCAGTGTAAAGCTTGTATCAACAGCACCTGATAAACCTGTGGTGCCTGAGATACGATTAAAAGGGTCATCATCTTTTTGTTTTCTGAGATGATGAATCAGTAGTATTGCAAGTTCGTTTTCATCGGCAAGTTTTTTAAGAACAGAAAGGTCTGCATAATCATTTGCATAGGAATTATCATAAGCGGGTCTGCGAATCATTTGCAGGGTGTCAATAATAATCAGCACGGCATCAGGATGTTCAAGGACAAATTGAGCGATGCGCTCTTCCAATCCTTCCCCCAGCCGAAAGCTTTCCTCAGAGAAATGTACATTAAAAGGAGCATCATCAGTGATATCAAACAGGCGATTTTGAATACGTAGACGGCTGTCCTCAAAGCAGAGATAAAGGGTTGTGCCTTGTTTTACTGCATTGCCCCAGACAGCTTCACCTTTCGCAATGGTTACCGACAGCCAAAGTGCAAGCCAACTTTTCCCCGACTTAGGTGCTCCGGCTAATAAATGAAGTCCGTTTGAAAGCAATCCCTTCACCACAAATTGAATTGGCTGCAGTGGCTGATTCATAAGTGTTTCACCATCAATGGTGTTAAATCGTTTTTGCATTTTAATCATCTCCTTGTTTTTGTTTTGGAAATATATTCCTACTATTAAGCCGATAAAACATAGGATGTGAGCGGATTTATTTATCTCTCTACTATTAATCCGGTTTCAGAGGATAGTTGGACCAAACTATTCTTGAAATTAAAAAACCTCTTACTACGAATCCGGTTTCGTAAGGGTGTCTACAAAAAGAAAATGCTAAGTGCCGTCCGTTTTTTTGTGGACGGCACTTTGCCGGATATACTGTTATGAGATGTGCGATTATTTGGATATATGTCAGTTACGGAATTTGAAATCCGTTCACCCTACATATGATGAGCGTGTTAACATCGAAGATATAAAAACAGATATGATTCCTTGTGTATATAAACGAGACGAGCAATTTTTAGCGCAGATCAAAAATCCATATGCCTTCAGATATGGTGAGGTTGCGGTAAATGTTGTTTTTTTGTCGAGAGGGGAAATTGCTAAAGGAAGCTGTCACCTCATACTTGAATAGTCAAAAAAGAATGGATGTTGGTAATTGAGCCCTGCCTATGTTGATTAAAAAGCCGCTGTCATGCGGCTTTTTTGCGTGTAATGGCATGATCTGGATTGTCATGTTTGGGTAAAAGCAATATCTATAAACATGAATTCATCAATGACAATTTTAACGTACATATGATTCTTATCAAGCCAACAAACATACCTATAATTATTATCTTGAACATCAATCCAGTCCATTACTGAAAATGGTGTTGTATGTTTTTCTCCGCTTTCTATTGAAAGCATCACTGGTTCAATAACATAAATATGATTAAATGCTCGAGAGCCTATGATAGGTAAAATATTGTCATTCATGGGAATAAAGTCACTCCACGAATCAATTTCATTATGTTGCATATTTGGTCTAAATGCATAAGACACATACTCTGGAATACCCTCCCAAGAATCAGTATGGTAACCTGTAGTAAGTTCGTATGCCATGTGACATATTGCAAGCTTAATTAAGATTCTGGCAATTCTATCATCAAAATAAATCTCGCAAGAATTGACACATTCTTCAAATTTCTGCTGTGCTTCTTTAACTTCTTTTCTTTCTGATAGTACAGTCTTTGACTTATACGAACAATAATGTTCATACGCCTCAATAAATGCTTTCGTGTACAATTCATCAGAAGAAAAGCCATTATTGCATTTCTCGCAAGCAGGAACTGTTGGCAGATCAGATGGATATGGTTTACTCAAAAAGACTTTCGAAGGACAATGCTCTCTTGTATTAGCCTTTTCTCCGCAATAAACACACTGCATATCTGAGCCACGTTCAAAAACGACTCTTGGTCGGTACTCATCAGACCCCCAATACTTATTAAAATTAAAATTATCAACCTCATCCATTTTTGACACCTCAACTCTGGTTAGATATACATTCGTTGCTCGAAAAGTTTTTTCAATTTTCTTATCGTGAACCACAGTTAGCAAGGTCATTTCTTAAAATTTTACACTTTGCATATCTGTTTGCATTGTTATTTCGTTGAACAGCTTTTTTAGTCAATCTTCACGTACTACTTTCTTTGACTCACACTCAGTCGGTAGATTTATGGTGAGCAGATTAAAACTCCTAAAATTGGTTATAGAACCCCATTTGAGGATTCTCATAAGTTCCGATTACAACGCCGCGATCAAGGAATCCGTTTCTCTCTTCACAACAAGTTTCCGGCAACAGCGCACAGGCATGACAAGCCGCCAGATTGAGTGATTCTCGTCCTTGTCCGTGGCTCAAGATGCACACGGGATCGTTTGAGCAAGTTCTCGCACCGTCAATCGCTCGCTTGAAAATTTTTGGGAATGCATCCGGCTTGCCTTGGCGAACAAGACCGCCGAGAGTGCCTTCCGAATCACCGCTTGCCGTGTAGATGAAGATACCAGCCATTTCTTTGCCGTCACTTTCATCGGCGCAATATAAACGCTCACTCAGATTGGCAATGCTGTAACCACACTCAAAACTTAACTGCTTAATAAGCAAATGTGAGATGGTGTGCAACAACAAAAGTTTAGACGTTATTGTTCGCGGATGATTCAGCGTGAAGAATGAGTTCGCGTAGTTGTCATTAATCTTTTTAGTCCGTTCAACAACCAGAGGATTTGCGGCAATCCAAGCGTCAATATCAGATTGCTCAAACTCAATAAAGATTCCTTCCCCGCGAACTTCGTAAGCCGGATACCAGTGAGTTTCGGGCTCTTTAACATGAACAAACCCGTCATCGTCTTTGCCGGAAACGGGATTAATGCGGGAAAATCCAATCAGCGCATTAACCACACGGACTTTATCAATCAGAGAAACTGCCTTAATGTGTGGTAGTTTATCTTGGAAAAGTTCTTTGCGGATACCCTCTCTCGAAAAATCACCTAAAGAGCCGGAAGGCGTGTTTATTTCTCCGCTGAGTGCCTCATACTCTTCGGCTCGATATTTTACGCTGGTAACATCAAGTTCGGTTTCGCCTTCATCAAGCCACTTTCTGATTAAAATCGCCTCTATGCTTGACTTAGGCGCACCGATTTCGGACGCTATCTTTTCAACCCACTTAGCGAGTCTTTTGGTTATTGTGTTTATTCTGTCTTCCGGCTCCTCGTCCGCGATGATTGTCATGCAATCCGCGAAAGCTCCGCTCTTTTCAATTTTGGCATTTAACTTATCTGCATACGGAGGGATAACCAAAGAACTATAAACAACCGGGAAGTAAACCGACGACGAGCCACGCTGAACTGTTCTCGGATACAAGATGCATTTTCCTTTTTCGTGCTTATGCGGATGCCTGCCTTCACAACGAAAAATTTCTTCTTCGGCATCCTTGTCGAGCTTTTCAAAGCAATCTTTTTCAAACGCTCCTTTAAGTGTGGTATACGCACCGCAAGAACACGATATGCTCAAACCCTCGAGACCTTCTGCGCCTGAAGCCCCAGTTTTGAATGAAAGTGAGGGATTGCCGCATATTGGCTTCTTGCTCTGCTTATGAACCCATTTTACCCACGGAAAATCATTTATGTGTCCGTGTTCGCAAACGGTAACAATACGGGCAACAACCAAGTCTTGTTTGCAATCCATACATTGCATATGCCTTGCCATATACGGATCGATTTCAAGAGATTTCGGTTTGGAACGCTTTTGATATTCCGCTATCCATTTATCGATAGGTTGGAATTTTCTGCACTTGGGGCAAAAATACCATTCTGGAAAACGAGAGTATGATATTTTTGTAGGTAAGGCAAAATAGTCAACTCCCAAGGCTTTGGCAAAACGGTCATCATAGATTCTCTGGGTTCCGCTCCAAGTTTCCGGGGCGGCGGTTATAAGCGTCTGATCCGGAAAATCAACCATTGCTCCCACGCTGTATTGAAGTACAGCCTGAGCCGCTCTTACGGAGTGCGTTACCTTGTTGAGGGCAACCTTGTCTTTAATTTGATATTCCATTTAGTTTCCCTCCCATATCACGATTTCACCAAGCACCTGCGTATCTACATTTCTCATGGATGTCAGCGTTTCTCGCGCATTGTCTTTCCCGTCGGAATTGTACGGTTTTAACAATCTTCCCAAACCCGCATTCGGAGGTGCAACCATAAACCTGCGACCGAAGTAATATGCAGTTTTTGAGTCTTCAGCGACTCTGGCATATTTCTGCCAATCCTCGATGTAATCCTCGATTTCTGCTTGAACTTCAGCGATGTCATCCTCAAGCCCGTTATCGGCTCGAGTGTTTATTTGTTTTATTCTTTCAAGAATGAATTGCTCGGTTTCTTGAACGGCATCCTCGAAATAGTCCTTATCGAAATTTATCGCATCCTTGTCTTCTGCAAGACCTGTGCGTTGCCTTATCATTGCCGTGACAACGGCGTGTAACGCTCTCTCCCGTGCGGGTTTTGAGAACGGTGTGGCTCCTGTGGGTTCAACAAAGCGATAAAAAGATTCGTGGTAGGCTCTGAATCGCTCGTAATGAGAACGGTCACGGCTTTTTGTCGCATCATATTGCACAAAAGCAACTCCGGGATATGAACGACCGACACGGCTGGATGCCTGAATGTATTCGCTGGTTAGCTTCGGCTGTCCGATGAGAAGCATAACATTCAATCGCGCAACATCAATGCCGACGGATATCATATTTGTAGCAAGCAGAACATTGGATGCGTAGCGCTTGTTATCTATATTGGCACGTGAATACTCAGTTTTTTCGAGCTTGTCCAGCGTTTCGTTCAGTTCGGTTGTCGTTACGCGACTTGTAAGCTCATCCGCGCTGACAATCAAACGGCGCGGAGCAAACAGCCTGTTGGCGGTCCTTATAATAAAGTCTTTAACGTCGTCCTCAATAAGTGTTGAGGCTTTCCCGAGATCTTTCAAGCTGTTGAAATATATCGTGAGCGTCCATAATTTATCTTTTACCTCGTCTTGCAACGGCATCATGTAAACCCGCTGCAATAATGCGGCTACGGCGCGGATTTCCATCATGGCTTTCGTTTTGCCCGAAGGCATCAACCCGACATATTTGCGACCGAATATACCGTTTTCATACGAAATTGTAGCCTCACGAGCAAAAAACGAATCCTCGGAGTTCAGACCCGGAGCGGGGAACTGCACGACTTCCCTGTTGTAAAGAACTGAGCATTGCTCTTTGGCTCTTCTTATCGTGGCTGTTGAGGCAATGATTTTCGGGCGTACCCCTTTTTGGCTGCATATGGCATCGACTGCCGTTTCATAAAGCCCCACCATAGTTCCGAGCGCGCCGGAAATCAAATGTAACTCGTCCTGAATTATTAGTTCGGGGGAGCGGTTTGCTTTCCCCACGCCGAAAAATGAGCCGATGCGTCCGTCCCATGGTAGCATCGCAAATTTATCGACGGTGCCGAACAGCAGTGTCGGCGGATTCTCATACAGTTCGTCATCTATTATTTGAATGGGTAGCTTGTCGGTAAAATCACAATCTTCGTGAGTACAATGCATATAAAAATGCTTATTATTACGCATTCTATATCCCCAAGCCCCGATAAGCTTCCTATCCTTATCGTCTTTTACAAGTTTTGTGCCACACCAAGGACACTTGAGAACTTGAAATTTGTTGTATCTTTCTTTTATGTAACGCAGCTGCCCTTTGTCGGCCTTGGTCAGTTCCTTCAAACAATCCAGTGCGCTGCCCTTGCCGCCGGTATTACGATTCGGAATATGAGTTCCGCCTATCCAAAGACCAATCGTTATCGGTTCTTTGCCAAGAGGATATGCCGGATAAACGCGCTTTCTGGCTTCGCAGTCTTGGCGGATATACTCACAGGCGCAGATGAGCGTTGCCGCTCTTGTAAACTGTTGGGCCGCAAGCAAGCGCAACGTATATCTCATGATTACCGCCGTGCCGCCTAACTCGGCAAGATTTGTCAGTCTGCGATAGAAAATCGTAAAAGCAGTTAATCCGAGATAAGCCTCAGTTTTACCGCCTCCTGTCGGAAACCAGATTAAATCCACGATATCGCGCTCAGGTGATTCATCGTTTATGATGGAGTTTATATCCATCAGCAAGAAAGCAATCTGAAAAGGACGCCACCTGCTGTCACTATCGTCCTGTTTGCGGTAATCCATGTCTTGCAATAATCCCGCTATTTGTTCATCGTCGGGATAACGGTCAATATCGGAAGTTTGTTGTTGCATACGAAGGTGAACCCTTTGCATGAACATAGCTCTATTTGCAAGAACAAAAGCGAAGTATGCGTTCTCACTGCTTTCAAGCGCAGAAAGCCCTGAATACATCCGTTCATAAGCTCGCTTACATTCAGAGACATTCTTTGCGGCAGCGGATTTATATCGAGGATCGAGTGTTGCGGTGATGCCTTCCAATTCAGCTACCCATGCTTTGTATAAATCCACAAGGTTTCGCAAAGCGTTCAGCTTTATGGTTTTTTCCGTCACATCTAAATCGGACAGATATTTCATGGATAACTGCTCAACTGATATTTTCTCGTTTTTGGGCAAGTCAAAGCTCATTGGGGGCACTTCCGAAATCGGGAAGTATTCGCTCCAAATATCACCGACGCCGTTTTTGTCAATATTCCAATCCATGGACACGCCAAGCCCGGTTCCGAAGATTTTTTTGTCTCTGTATAGCAAGTCAAGTGACTGCTCTTCATCGTCCATGTTGTTAATATCGGCTTCAGCACTGCTTTCAATAAAAACAAAATCGTTATCCGAAGAAGAGATTTTCAAAACGGGCTGATAAATACAATGATATGCCTTCGCAGGCACTTCAGATAATCCGTTAACGAGCATTATGGTAAGCGACCATATGTCTTCGGAAATTTTTGTTCTAAGTGCCGTAACCTTTGCTGTGGTTCCGTCAATCTCTCTGTTTGCATCGATATAATCACTTCCGGAAAAATCAAGGACAAATTCGATATCATTGTGCGGCTCGCGGACATAAGCTGAACGACAAAGCTCTGCCAAACGATAAGCGGGCTGCTTCAGAATATCGTGATCCATTTCTGGAATTGTGTCCCGCTCGATAATATCCCTGATTTCTTTCTTCTGAACCGACCTTAACAGACGGAAAACTTTCTCCTCTTTGTCATAAGCCATGATGTGCGAAAACTCCGACGGCACGACATAGTCATCCGCTCCGTCCGCAGGAGTATAAGGTACCACACAATCGGAAATTTTGGCGTTTCTGTAGGTGGCAAAAGAAACCTTTCCGCGAACGATATCCGCCGAGCCTTTGACGATGAATGTTAACCCCATCGAAGAAGGCATGTATTGCGCTGAAAGTTCAATTTCCTCATCGAGGTTCTCATCGGCGGTTTCGTCAAATTCATAACTGCGATTGCCTTTGCTTTCGGTCAATACCGGCTCTGACGATTCCGTTTCTTCAACCGCAACTTCATCTTCAGGAATGTTTTCTTCCGCTTCGATTATAGGCACGGTTTCGTCATTATCCTGATTTAACTGATTTTCTTGCGGGTACAAAATTCCCACAGAATAGCGGCTCATCGGACTGCTTGAAATCAACTCGCGTTCGATATCGGGAACACTAAACTCCGAGCCCGGTCCGAGAAGCTCAGATTTTATTAGGTTGATATATTCATCACGGGCATCTATAAGTTGCTTCCGAATTTCTCCGCTTGTCATGATGCAACCTCCATATCTGTAATCGGTTTGTTTATAAGATTTATCGGAACCGAAACGCCCTCATCCAAGAATGTGATTACTTCCAATTCCAATATTTCCGACAGGTTCTCAACATTGTCATAAACAATTTTAAGCTCACTTCCGTGCGGAGGCTGATTTCCGCTGAGTTTATCTTCAATCGCGTTTCCGATTAATTCCAATATCTTTTTTCGTTGCCGCCGGACGGTCCTGCAAGCATTGAAGTAACCTGAGACATCATTCATTAAATAGGAATCCCTTGTCATTTCCGCAATTTGGCGCAAAGTGGCTTCCTCTCTCGGACCCACAATACGGCTATCGGGAACAAGCCATTGACGGATGCCTTGCTCTTGAACGGTGCATCCGAAACCGTTTAGTTGTTTCGCAAGCTGTCTGTAGGACAGATTATTTCTTTGCTGATAATCCCGAAGGACTTCTTTCCACCACTGAGCCTTTTCCGTAGCATCAAGAACATCTTTACTCAATTTGCCGGAAGTCTGCAATACTTCAAAAATGCTATCGACAATATTTCTGGTGAAATCATCGCGCTTCGTAAAGACGAGACGGTCACCGACAGACAGCTTATCCACATCGGTTTCCGCTATCGGCTCCTTGGCATTTGAAGGGTTATAAACGACTGCTTTGTAATACTTGGAGAACATAATCTGCTCGTTGCTTGTGAATCTTCCGATTACCGTAACTTCCGACATTGGCGCATTCCCGTCGGAACCGGTTACTTCTGCTACAAATTTCCGAATATCGAAAACGCTTATTGTGTCAATATATTCTTCCAAATCCAAAGACTCGCCCTCGAAACGCTCCACCGTTTCATCATCCTCGACTTCATCAATATCACTCTCGTTTGAGTCTACATTCAAACCACTGATTAAATTCAGCTTCTTCTCGAATTTTAAAGCTTTACGCTTTCTACGCTTAAACCAATGAGTTTCGCATTCATAAAGAAGCACAATAATATCGGCGGCAGCTCTGCATTTCAGTGCGTCAAACCGTTTCCCAGAAAAGTCTCCGACAACAATCACTTTGTCGTAGCTTTGACTTGCATCAAAGCGGTTTGCGGTTATTATGTAAATATGTTTGCTGGAGAACAGAGGCTCTTTTTTCAAGATATCGGCATAATACGCTTTCGGAATAATGATGGCAATTTTTTTCCCGAATGAGTTTGTCACCAGTTCACGGAGAGCCTGATATTTGGGCGAATCCTTCAAAATAGACTTATACAAATCATCCAGAGCGTCGGCAACAAAAATGCATTGTGATTCAAAAGAACCGGAACTTTCTGCCGCCTTCCAAAGCTCGCTTATCTTGGCGGATGGAGAAGCAACACCGAGTTGAAGCTCACCGTTTGCAACCGCCGATTCCAAAGATTCCATTGGGAAAACTGCGGTGGTAAACAAATTAAGCAAGGAATACGCCGGAACAATAAAATTCTTTTTTCTATCTTCATCCCAATCCGACTGTCTGAGAACAAACAATGCATTTCTGGTTTTTTGGTAGACATCCCAAGAACAGCCGCCGTCAATTACATCCGTTGTGACTTCATTATTTACGATGTTTTCGACCTGCCTGTCCAGTTCCAAAGTAAGCGGGTTAGATACAATCGTTGGCTTGGAATGCTGGAGCAAAAACTCTTTTGTGCAAGCAAAAACCACAGAGTTTTCATCTTCACCAATATACTCCTCTGCATTTTCCGAATCGATACTCATGGAAATGTGCGTGAATTTTAGTGACTTCCTTCCGAGTAAGTCTTCAAGCTCCGAGGAACCTTTCGAGGCGGTTTCCGATCCGATAACCATAAGCCCGACAGCCCTATTTCCGTGCTTGTCCAATACAAGGTCACGGGCAACCGATACTTTCCCGGCAATTTTCAGTACTGGTTCTGCCTTTGAAGGATTGCTTCCAAATTGGTACGGTTCGTCGCCGTCTGTGTAATATGATGCCGGAACGATATCCAGAAGGCTGATACTTTTTCCGTCATAGTCAATTCTTAAGCCTTTTTGTATGCGGTCAAACGAAGCTCTGTCCGCAACAACAACAGCCGAAACCCCGGTAATTGCCGGAATTTCAGATATAGGTTTCCCTGTGATATAGGAAATGAAATCGGTGCGATTTGACTTCTTTTTTCTAATGCCGCGACCGTCGGTAACGTCCGAGGTTCCATTATACGGCTTTACAAAACCTTTACTTGTTTCGTAAGGACACCAGTTTGTCGAGACCCCATTTCCGCGACGTCCGTCTTGTTCAAGTTTCAAATACAAGCGATCGTTCATCATTTCTATACCGCGCCAGCGATATCGCTCGTTTTTGTACAGAACCATATCACCATCCTGAAGTGTGGCAATAATCTCATCAGCATCGGTTTCATCCATCGAAACACAGGCAAGTGCCGCCATGATAAAGGTAACAATATCAAAACACACCGATCCCGTATGTAACGCCACGCTTGACGAGCGTTCCTTGGAAGAAATCGATGCGGCAAAAAAATCAGCGTATTTTTGGATAATAAGCTCTTTGGATATTAATGAATCCTCGAAAAAGATGTCACAGTTTTCGGTAAGTCGGAACAGGACTTGTTGGTCAGTCATATCGGAGTCCTCCTATTGCGTCTTCACGGCAGAGTATCTCAAAGCACTCCGCAATGAACTTAGCCATCTCCTCTATTACCGGAATGGTAACGGAATTTCCAAACTGTTTATATTTCTGGGCATCAGAGATGCCGTCCGGGAAAGAAAAGCCTTCTTGCCCGTTCTCGCCCAAAAACGCATAATTTATAAAACCCTGTAATTTTCCCCATTCGGTGGGAGTCATTACACGGATGCCTTCGTCGTTCAGCGGTGTCTTTTTGCCTTTGATTTCCGTACCACCGATTCCTTCTCGCGGATCATATATCAGATTACGCTCCTTACCGGAACCGCCGGTTGCCAATAAAGTGTTTGCCACGGGAGAAGCAATCCCTTCCTCGTTGACCACACGGTATCCGAAGCCGTAACCTCTGCCTTCCTGCCTTTCGCGGTGGCGTTTGAGAGTTTCAAGGTAGCCGGAAGCCATATAATATTTTGCTTCCACATTCTGTTCCAATAAATCGTTCAAATCGGTGTATATTCTTTCTGCTCGCTCTTTCGGGATTTCCGTCGGCAACACTTCCATATGCTCCGCCGGAAATCGTTCGCTGTCAAATCCGATGATATATGTTCTCGGACGATTTTGAGGAACTCCAAAATTTCGTGAGTTACGAATAAAATCCCTGCCAGTATAAACGGGTTTGCCATCGTTGTTGAGCGAAACGCCGATGACTTTATATTTAAGCCTTAAGGTCAGTTCTTCAATAATAAACCTGAATGTAGCTCCTTTATCGTGCGTCACCAAATGATCGACATTTTCAAGAAGGAAGGCACACGGACGCGTACGCTCGATAATTTCAACTATATGATGAAATATCTTTCCCTTTTCTTCGTTCTCAAAGCCTTCTTCCAACCCCACTCTGCTGAACGTCTGGCAAGGGAAACCGGCGAGCAACACATCGTAGGGCGTACGATCAACGAGTAGTTTGAATTCTTCGGAAGTCACGTCATTGTTGGGATTTTCGCCGAAAATATGCTCATATGTTTTACAAGCCCACGCATCTTTTTCTGCTGATAAAACATTTTTGAAAAATCCGGTCAATTCAAAACCGCGCCTTATTCCTCCGATTCCCGCACAAAGATCAATTGTTCTGAACGGTATCTGCGGCATAGGTGTTCTGAGTGCTATTATAATTTCATCGATGCATTCGTCCAATGATTTTTTTATTCTGTGTTCCCAAAAGCGCAGCACAGTCCAACCTTCGGCTTTCAGCCTATCAGCAACTTCTTTATCACGTTTGATATTTCTTTCAATCTTTGGAATCCAAAATTCGCGATTAGACTTGATAGCTTTTCTCGCATTTTCCCAGTCATATCCGTGCCAAAATTCGCTGTCACAAAAAACGGCAATTTTACGAGCCTTAAAAACAAAGTCAGGCTTTCCGAAAACAGAGCGATCGTTTTTCGAATATGTAGTGATGCCGCGACGCTTTAATTCATTGACGAATGCTCGTTCAAGAGCCGAATCGGTGCTATGCACTTGGCTCATATTATAGCTTATCTGCTCTTTTGTTTTTTGAGCCATGTGTATATGCCCTCCTTCACTCTGATTTATGCAGCAATATATCAAAAATCCCACATAATGGCAATGTTATTTTGCTTTACGCTTTGCCATCGGTCTTTCGGCGGTATCTGGAATAATCCAGATACGGCTGTACATCTGAGCGCCCGGAATTTTATTTTCTTTGCACCAGAGTTGAACTTGACGTGACGTAACACACCACTTTTTTGCGGCTTCCTGAACCGTCATGTACCCATTCATCACATCAACCTCCAATTAGCCCAGTATAATTATCTTATTATACTTCGTCTAAACGAAAAAATCAATAGAATTCTGGAATATTCAGCAAATAAAATGACAAAAAACCTATAACAGCTTTTGTACGGACAACATTTTTTCATACTTTCTTTGTCATATGAATATGGGCGTCGGCGACGGGCAGTTTGCGCCTGGCTACGCAGTCACCCGTGAGGAAATTGCGATCATCTTCGCGAACTTTTCCAAAGCCACCAGATACACCCTGCCTGTCAACCGTACCGCTGCAATCTATGCGGACGATTCCAGGATTGGCAATACCTACAAAACAGCAGTAACGGCCATGCAGCAGGCAGGCATCATGACGGACGGCGGCAGCAGGTTTAACCCCAAGGACAGCGCCACCCGTGGGGATATGGCTGCCATGCTACACCGCTACATCAAACTGACCATTGATCCTGCCACCGCACAGGGCTGGGCGAAAAATGCTACCAGACAGTATCTCTACTGCAAGGACGGCAAGGTCCTCACCGGCACACAGACCATCGACGGCATGAAGTATTTCTTCAACACGGATGGAACGCCGAAAACCGTCTGGGTCAAGGATGGCGACAACTGGCACTTCTACTCCGAGAACAAGGTTGCTATAGGCTGGCTGGATATCCGCGACAAACGCTACAACTTCACCAAGGACGGCCTAATGGTGTTCAGCAAGTGGTATTCAATGGTTTCCTTGCCAAAAACACTGCAATGGATGGCTACGAGGTCGACGAAAACGGTGTGAGGAAAAATAAATAGCGCATACAAAGCAAGAGTGGGAATCGATGCGATTCCCACTCTTGCTTTTCCGTATTCAGTTTGCTTTTCTTAAATTGTCCCTATGACACCGTGGACTTAGCGGGCAGCTTTTTTTTATGCCTTTTCTTAAATCTATGCTAAACTAAATACTATGATATTAAAACAAGGATTGTGTAATATATGAATATAATTCGGGTATCATCAATATTGTTAAATCTGG
>Ga0265294_10005018_pt1 | contig 16232 bp, 13 predicted proteins | sample MunlanPumphouse3_FD_192504 | JGI IMG/M metagenome (GOLD analysis project Ga0265294, IMG submission 192504) | Groundwater microbial communities from a municipal landfill in Southern Ontario, Canada - Pumphouse #3 | ecosystem: Environmental > Aquatic > Deep subsurface > Groundwater | place...
ATCCCCATCCCTGGTCACCGGACGATCCTTTTCTCTACACCCTCTCCATCACATGCGGTCAGGATACGGTCCAGTCATATCTGGCGATGCGGAGTTTCGGAGTTAAGGACCAGCGTCTGTTGCTGAACGGGGAACCGTTCTTTCATCACGGAGTCCTCTACCAAGGATATTGGAAAGACGGATTGTATACGCCGCCGGACGATCATGCGGTGGAAGATGATCTCAGACGGATCAAAGCTTTCGGATTCAATACCATCCGTTTGCACCAGAAAGTCGAATCGTTGAAATGGTACCATCTTTGCGACACGCTCGGGTTGATCGTCTGGCAGGATATGCCTTCGGGCGGACTCATCGATCGCAAACCTCTCGACGTTCTTCCCGGCCTGCTTCGTTCCCATACGGTTGACGATACGAGAAAGCATGCGTTTCTTGGTAGCGACGATCGCGCATACCGGCTGGAATTCCTTGCCGAACTGAAAGGAATGGTTCGTTTGCTATACAACAGTCCGTGCATCGGGATGTGGACCGTTTTCAGTTGCGGACTCGGACAGTTCGACTCAAGCAGGATCATGTCCCAGATTCAGGTAATGGACCCTGGCCGTATCGTAAATCCTGCAGACGGAAGGTACGATCAGGGGGGCGGCGAGGTTCGGTCCGTTCATCTTTATTCCCTAAAATACAAGCCGCAGCGGGATGGAACGAAACGAGCCGTCCTTATCACTGATTTTGGCGGTTATTCCTGTAACGCGGGAAACGGGTACTGTTACCGGTCGTTTCCCGACAAAACGTCATACAACAAGGCGTTGCTCCATCTGTATAGGGACGTGATCCTTCCCGCGAAACGACGGGGACTCTCCGGATGTGTATACACCCAGTTCCACGATACGGAATTCGAGACGGACGGATTGGTGTCTTATGACCGGGCGACGGTACGGATTACCCAAGAGGCCGCCCTAGCGATCAGGAGAATGCTTTTTCAGAACGGCTAGGAACGGAACGTGGAACAGCCGGTAACTTGCCAGGGTGATTGAGGCCATTCCTCCCGCGATCAAGCATGTACGTCCGAAATTCGCCCATGTCGAGCCGCTTTGCCACCAAGTGAAACCATGTGACGCATAAGCGGATGAGACGATGGCAAGCGGGATGTTCGCCGCAAGAATCTTTCCCAAAGCCTTCCATAACCGCAGATCCTTCATGATGCGGTAGACATCCCTCATTTCGTACAGCAGTATGACGAGCACGACGAGAAACGCGATGTTGCCCGCCGCGGCCAGAGCTGGCGCTCCGTAGCCCGAACGAATGAACAGATACGAAAGGGCGATGTCGATTCCGCTCTGCACCGCCGTCAATGCCAGAACGAGACGGTATCGGTCAATGCTGTAACAGAGTTTCTGAAGAAACCCGTACCATGCGATAAAAAGCATTCCCCAGAGAAAAGTGCGCACGACACGGGATGTGAGCATCGCGATCTCCATGGTGAACGCGCCGCCTTGGAGAATCGAACTGACGAACTCTTGCGAGAGTGTCCCGATGATGATGGCCGACGGGATCATGAACGTGGCGAGATATTCCATCCCCACCCCCGTTGTCCTTGCAAGCGTCGTCACGTCCCCTTTTGCCCATGACTGGCTCATCAAGGGAAAAAACACCGTGGCGATCGCGGTGAAGAAGATTCCGTACGGAGTCTGCCAGAAAATCGTGGCGTTGCTGAAAGCCGTCACCGAACCGGGCGGCAGCATGGAAGCGAAACTGTAGGAAACCTGCTGGCTGATGATCTGGATGACGGAAGCGTACGTGACGATCATCCAGCGTCTGATCACGATGGGAAACGATCCTTGATCAGGGCGTAACGATACATGAAGACGATACCCAAGCCGGCGCACCTGCATCGCGCTGTACAAGAGTTGTGCAAATCCTCCGACAGCCACCGACAACGCCATGGACATGGGGGTTCGCCCGTACCAGATGCCGAAGATCACCACAAGGGAAAACAACAGGGGTGAAAACGATGCGGCGAAAAACCGTTTGTGACATTGGAGCATGCTGTTGTATATCGTCGCAATGCTGATCTCCCCGAGGAATGCAAAGAAGAACGGGAGCAATTTTCCTCCCAAAGCCGCACCATCTGATCCAAAATCGGAGATGGCGGCGATAAAGGAATTGCCGGTGCAGACGGCAAGCACCACCAAAACGACGAAGAATATCAGCTGCCACGTGAAAAGCACGTTCAGAAGATTGTTCGCATCCTTGCGCTTTCCCTCTCCTATCTGACGGGAAAAGACGGGAATATATGCCGAAGACATCGCTCCTTCGGCGAACAGCTTTCGGAAGTTGTTCGGGATATTGTAGGTGAAGTTAATGACGTCGGCGACCTCTCCCGATCCGAAAACGGAACCGATGACCTTCGCCTTGACGATTCCGAGCAACCTGCTCGCCAACGTCAACAACATCACGGTGAGGCTGTTGCGTTCAGTTTTCGTGTCCGTGGTAGAATCGTTCAAGGTAATCCTTCTTGAATTGGGCGAACCGGTCTTCTGCGATCGCCTGCCGCACCCGTCCCATCAGGCGGTGAAAATATGCCAGATTGTGTTCCGTGGCGAGCATTCCTCCGAGCATCTCGTTGCATTTGACCAAATGGTGCATATATCCGCGAGTGTATTCCTTACAACACGTGCAGGAACAATCGGGATCTACGGGAATCATCTGTTCGGCGAACACCGCTTTTTTCAACGTGAGAACACCGTCATCGGTGAAGACTGCGCCGTTGCGCGCCATACGGGTGGCAAGCACGCAATCGAACAGGTCGATGCCGTTTTCCACCGCTTCGAGAATATAGTCGGGACTTCCGATGCCCATCACATATCGTGGTTTTTCCCTTGTCGTGTGTTCTGCCGTAAATGCGAGCATGTGCTTGAACGTTTGCGGACTCTCTCCCACCGAAAGACCTCCGATCGCCACGCCGGGGAAATCCATTCCGCTGATCGTCTCCGCGCTCGTCTTTCGCAAGTCCTCAAAAAAATTCCCTTGGACGATGCCGAACAGATTGCCGGGAAATGCATCCCCGATCTCTTTTTTCCTGTCCAAAGCCCGTTTGGCCCATGCGTGCGTGATCTCCATCGCCTTCACGGCATTCCGATACGGGATATCCGGTTCCGTACAGACATCCAGACACATGGCGATGTCGCTTCCGATGACGCTTTGGATGTCGACGACATTCTCAGGGGTGAACACATGGCGCGAACCGTCGATATGACTTTGGAATTTTACGCCATCCTGTTCGATTTTCCGCAGTCCGGAAAGGGAGAACACCTGAAACCCACCGCTGTCGGTGAGGATGTTGCCATCCCAATTGCAAAATGCATGCAATCCTCCGTAACGGCGAAGTACCTCGGTTCCTGGCCTGAGATACAGATGGTACGTATTCGCAAGAATGAGGTTATAGCCGATCTTCCTGAGCGTGTCATGGTAAATGCCCTTGACCGTTCCGTTGGTACCGACCGGCATGAACGCCGGTGTCGCCACGTCCCCATGAGGCAAATGCACCACTCCGAGGCGAGCGCCGCTGTGGGCGTCCTGATGCGTCAATGTATAGATACTATCCATGTGTCCATCCAAAAGCCATGCGTTGCAAGACTGCGATACATACTATCACAATCATTGGAATTACCATACCCCATACCGCGGAAATCACCCCTTGCCGAGCCAACAACAGGGAAAGCATCTGCGTTACGTAATAGACGACGGCGATGGATATGGACAGGATGATCGTCAGAAGCAATACGTTCTTCTTGAACCGGTAGCTTATGGTGCAAGCGATGAACAGCATGACGAACGGCGTCAGGCATCCGAGAAGCCGTTGGACGTAATCAATCCGGTATTGCTTCCATTGTTCGTTGTCCAGATAGCGCATCCTCGAGAGGAAATTGGCCGCCATTGGCAGGCTCATCGTCTTGATGTCATCGCTGTTGTCCCGGAATAATTCAGGACGCATGGAAAGACGTCCATCGCTGAACAATTCCTGTTCGTTCATCTTTACCGTCATGGATGCGGGGTCGATCGAAGCAACCGACGCATTTTGGAGCGTCCATCGACCAAGTTTTTCATCCCATTGCGCGGAAGGCGCATCAACTCTTTCTCTGATGGATCCATCGGACGCAAGAAAAATCACCGACACATGAGAGAGTCGTTTTGCAATGTCATTGTATTGGCGTGCGTGGATGACGTATCCGCCCTCGTGATCGGACAGCGTGATGTTTCGGTTGTCGCGCGTCGAGGAAAGCCCCAATGTGGATTCTTCCAGTGCCGCCTGCCGTTTTTGCGCGGGAATCGCCACCTCTTCCTGCAACGCAAATTGGAAAAAACAGCATGCCACGCCAAGAATCAGGACGGGAGCGATGATGTCCCGGTTGCTTAGTGTGGCGTTGTACAGGCAGATCAACTCGTTGTTCGCCGTCAATTGACTGAATGTGAATGTCGCGGAAAACAGCAATGACGGAGCGAGTGCATAAAGCGCGGCCGTTGGCGTGAACAGGACCGCCGAACGGAGAATCGTCATGAACGGGACATTGTTTTTGAGAAACCCGTCGAGATTGGCAAACAATTGTACGGAAACCAGCATTAGAATGCATAGTCCGAACGTCACCGCCGCGGTTTTTATGATCGATCCCACGATGAGTTTGTGAACGACTTTCATCGGCGCATCCTCCAAAGAATCACCATTCCGATGACAAAGAGGATGAAATCCGGCATCCAGATGAGAAAGGCGGGATTCAGTGCGGTTTTGAAAATATTCAGCTGTGCGAAAAACAACAGATACCAGTAGACAACGGAACTGAGCATGGCGATGCCGAACCCAACGAGACGTCCATGTTTCAGACGCATGTATGCCAGAGGAAAGGTCAGGAACACCAAAAGGAAGCACGCGGACGAAAGGGCCAGCTTCTTCTGCATCTCAGCTCGATAGTATTGGTAGTAAAATGAGATGGGTTGTTCTTTCGTAGCCGAACGATACTCGTTCCATGCGCTGTTGAAAGAAGAAGGATTCAACCGCTCGTCCTCACTCATCGACGCAAGGGAATTCCATTCCTTCATCAGATTCGCCTGTTGCGAGAAGCGGTCTTGTTCCAAGACGACTTGTTTTTCGTTGCTTTTTGTCTTCAGTTGTTTGAGGGACAATTGGCTTGGCAACGTATCCGTGACCGAAGGAATTTGGTTGGAGAAATCAAGGGAAATCCTTACTTCCTCGGCTTTTGCAAGATTCCATTTGTTTCGTTGCTGCGTGTCAGAAGAAAAAATCACCGGGTTTTGAAGCGTCAGGCTGTAGATGAAAGAAACGGGGTCATCCAAGCGGATATCCGCTTTCGGGGCGCTGATCATTTCGTCCCGTCCGTTTCCCGTTCCTCCCGCGGAGAACAAAACCAAATCGTTTACCGTCGAACCCTCTGCGACTCCGTTCGTCATGACACGGTCCCCGATGGTATTCGCCGCATAACTTGACAGTTCAATCGTGGGAAGATCGCGCATCATCTGAACATACATTTTCTTGTATTCCCTGCTGCTTATCGGAAGCAATACGTCCGCGGTGAACAACGTTATGCCGGAGAGCATGAGGGCAAGTACGCAAATCGGCGCAAAAAGATGTCTCAGACTTATGCCGCTGGATCGGAGCGCAAGGATCTCCCCCGTCGTCGAGAACTCGCCGAGCACCATTGCGGATGCCGTAAGGGAACTGAAGGGGAACGTATACAAAAGGAATTGGGGTATGGCCAGCATCACCAGTTTGACGACGCTGGAAAGGGATACGTTCTTCACGAGGATTTTCTGTGCGATCAACAGAATTTGGTTGACGAAAAAAATAAAGAAAAAAAACGCAAAGGCGACAAGCAGGCTGAGCAGATACTCGCGTCCGGCATATCGGTGAACCAATCGGAATCGATCGCCTTTCATCCTATACCCCCGTGGAGCCGAAACCTCCCAGACCACGATCCGTATCGTCAAGGTCTTCACATTGCCGGAATTCAGCTCGTTCGTATGTCGCTATGACCATCTGGGCGATACGATCTCCGTCATGAACGACGAACGGCTCTTTGCCAAAATTCACCAGCAATACGCACACTTCACCGCGATAATCGGCGTCAATCGTGCCCGGGCTGTTCAGCACCGTCACTCCATATCGAGCGGCAAGCCCACTTCGCGGACGCACCTGCGCTTCGCAACCGGCAGGCAACGCGACGGCTATTCCCGTGGGGACTTTCCGGTACTCACCAGCGGGAATCGTCAAATCCCCATCGGAAAGGCAGGCACGGATATCACATCCCGCGCTTCCTTCCGTCTGGTAGGAAGGAGCCTGCGCTCCTTCCCTGAGAATATGAAACTTTACGACCATCACTTCTTCGGATCGATGGCGTCGATGTACGATAGGTTGAGGCGGTTCTGCCGGTCGATCTCGATCAACTTCACCGGGATCTGTTGGCCCACCTTCAACACATCCTCCACATGTTCGACGCGTTTGCGCGACAGCTTCGAAATGTGGCAGAGACCTTCCTTTCCGGGCAGAATCTCGATGAAAGCACCGAAATCCATGATCCGTTTGACGGTTCCCTGATAAATGCGTCCGACCTCCGGTTCTTCGACGATCGCATTGACCAGCTCTTTGGCCTTCTGCGCGACAGCGTTGTTCGAACCGTAAATGGTGATCGTCCCGTCGTCATCGATGTTCACCTCGGCTCCGCTTTGCTGGGCGATCGCCTTGATCGTCTTGCCGCCGGTGCCAATGACCGCTCCGATTTTTTCCTCATCGACTTTCATCGAAAGAATCTTCGGAGCATACGGGCTGATATCCTTTCTCGGGGCGGGCAGGCATTCCTTCATGATGCCAAGGATATGCAGTCTCCCCTGTTTCGCCTGGTCGAGAGCCTCATGCATCAGAGTCGGCGTAACTCCCGCGATTTTGATGTCCATCTGGAACGCGGTAATGCCGTCTTCCGTACCTGCTACCTTGAAGTCCATATCTCCCATATGGTCTTCCTCGCCGCAGATATCGGAGAGGATGCGGTATTTCTCGTAATGTTCCCCTTCAGTAATCAAACCCATCGCGATGCCGGCGACGGGTTTCTCGATAGGAACCCCCGCGTCCATCAACGAAAGGCATCCTCCGCAAACGGAAGCCATCGACGATGAACCGTTGGATTCCATGATGTCGGAGACGACGCGGGTCGTATATGGGAACTTATCCTTGCCGGGGTACACCGCCTGCAACGCACGCTGCGCCAGATGTCCGTGTCCGATTTCACGACGACCGAGGGTCAGTTTACCCGTTTCCCCGACACAATACGGGGGAAAATTATAGTGAAGCATAAAATTCGAATAGCTCTTCACTCCGTCGATGTTGTCGTACATCTGCTCGTCTTGTTCCGTTCCGAGAGTCGTCGTCGCAAGGCTCTGCGTCTCGCCTCGGGTGAACAATGCGGAACCGTGGGTTCGCTGCAGAACGCCAACTTCGCAGGTGATAGGCCTGATCTCGTCAAGATGCCGTCCGTCGATGCGAATACCGTCGGTGAGGATCGAAGAACGGAGTGTATCACGTTCCAGATCAAGAATCATCGCGGCAAGCTGTTCGGGATGTTTCGAATCCGCTTTGACCAGATCCGCGTATTTCTCCGCCATCTGAACCCGCACGGCATCGACCGCCACGACGCGATTCTGCTTTCCTTTGGTGAACGTCGCTTTCTTCACCAAGGGAGTGGCTTCGGCTTTGATCGGATCCAACCAAGAAAGGTCGACCGTCTCTTCCATCACCGGCAGTTTTTCCTTTCCCGCGATCTTACGCAATTCCATCTGGAGCTCACACAGCTCTCTGATGACCGGTTGCGCGGTGTTGATCGCCTCTATCATTTGGTCTTCGCTGACCTGCTTGGCTCCACCTTCAACCATGGTGATGCCATCGTGGGTGCCGGCGACGACGATGTCTAGCTGGGACGATGCGGTTTGCAGGAATGTCGGGTTTACGATGTACTTCCCGTCTACCATCGCGACGCGAACCGCAGCGATCGGTCCATTGAATGGGATGTCGCTGATGGTTACCGCCGCTGACGCCGCATTGATGGCGACGATGTCGGGCGTGTTGTTCTGGTCGGCGGACACGACGGTCGGAACAACCTGAATCTCGCGGCCGAAGGCAGGATCAAACAACGGTCGCATCGGGCGGTCGATCAGACGTGATACAAGAATCTCCTTGTCTTTCGGCTTGGACTCCCTCTTCAGGAATCCGCCGGGGATTTTGCCGGCGGCATAGTATTTTTCGTTGTATTCAACGGAGAGCGGGACGTAATCCAGCGGTTCGGTCGGGGAGGCTCCGCAGCACACGGTCGCTTCCACGGCGCAACCATCATAGGTTGCGAATACGGCGCCATTGGCCTGTTTGGCGATCCGACCGGTTTCGAATACCAAGTCATGCTCGCCGATTTTCATAGAAACTTTTTTTACTTCCATTTTTTCCTACTTCTTTCTTTGTTCTTTTCGACTATCAGATCCTACAAAAAGACACAAGCCCCAGCTATTGGTTGTGATAGCCGGAGCCTGCATAATCCTGGGATACGATTTCCACTTATTTTCTCAAACCAAGATCGACAAGAATCTGACGATACCCCTCAAGGTCGGTCCTCTCCAAGTATTTCAGCAGACTCCTCCGCTGTCCAACCAGTGTCAGCAATCCACGCTTCCCGTTTGTATCTTTCGGGTTGTTCTTGAAATGGGTCTGCAAATCATTGATCCTCGCCGTCATCAGCGCAATCTGTACTTTGGTCGAACCTGTGTTCTTTACATCCCCGCCAAACTTGGCGATGATCTCTTCTTTCTGCTCTTTGGTAATCATGTGCCACTCCTCTCCAGCAAGTCGAGCGTTTTGATCCTCACGGTTCCGCTTAAAGTGGATTTCCGTGGTACCATCAGCATGTCGTCGTCTATGCGGACAACCACATCCGATGCCGAACCATCAGAATACTCCAGCTTCGCTTGATACACTCCGGCCAACGGCAAAAGCTGCTCAAACGAACCCGTTCGGTACCACAGGCAATCGTCATGGATTCTTAACGAATATCGTGTCAAGTCCAAGCCATATGGCCTGCCGAGCATCTCCCGGACATCTTCCAGGGCGCCCTCCGCGAGTTTTTTTCGAACCAGTGTACTGCTGATGGCCTCTCCGTCGTCCAACCGAACTCTGGGAGGAACCATCACCTGACATTCCGGATCGTGTTGGTGCAGGTACTCCTGCAGCTCTCTTGGTCCAGCACACGAAGCTGGCGTACCGCAGTGGAAATCTTCACCAACGACCATCATCCTGAGCGTACAAATCATATGCACAAGATTCAGGAACTCACCTGCTGACAGTTTACTGAAATCGCTGGAAAAGTCAATGACAACAAGGTTGTCAACTTCCATCTTTCTCAAGGATTCCTCGAATTGCTGGTCGGTAAGCAATTTTGCGTGGTTTCCCTCTTCCAAATTCGACAATTTCGGATTTCTGTTGAACGTTATGACCATGGATTGCCAGCCATGCGATTTTGCCGCCTGAACGCACGCGTTGATGATTTCCTGATGTCCGCGATGCAGGCCGTCAAAGACCCCGATACATATGGACATCGGCACTTGGCTCAGGATGGGAAACTCCACAAGATGCATGAAATCCGCACGTTTCATCTTCCTTTTCCCCCTATTTGGCAAACGATCCGCCCCGCACCGCAATCGATGACGTAGCGAAGCGATCCTTCCCCATCATACACCACGCCCCATTTGGGGGAAACCTTTTCGTCCAAGGAAACCAATGCAGGGGAGACTTTTCCGTTGTCCATCATCTTTATGTCCGAGGAAGGAACGAGGAAACGGCCCGTTTCGGGCAATCTGAGCAAGAGTTCGCCGCTATGTCCCACGCTTTCCAGAAGTCCGTGGACATCATCCGCTTCAACCGCCTCGTCGAGAGAGAACGGTCCGACGGCGGTTCGTTCGAGGAACGTCAAACTGCCGCAGGATCCGCATGCGTTTGCGAGATCTCGGGCGATCGACCTGACGTAGGTGCCTTTGCTTACTTCCAGGTCGCAGACGAGCGACGAACCATCGTAGGAAACGACGGTAAACGCATGAATCGTCACCATCCGGCTCTCCATCTTCACCGTCTGCCCCTGACGTGCAAGTTCGCTTGCGCGTCGCCCTCCCACGTGGATCGCCGAATAGACGGGAGGTTCCTGTTCGATGGTACCGAGAAATCCCCGCTGGATCATCTCATCAATGCACTGCAGCGACGGAGGTTCCGCTTTTCTCACCACGTTACCGGTAGGATCGAGCGTATCCGTTTCCACCCCGAAGCGTATCGTAGCTCGATATCGTTTGGGAAGGCCGAGAAACAATGGATTCAATCGTGTCATCGAGCCGGTGAGTACAACAAGGAGACCTTGGGCGAATTTGTCCAAAGTCCCCGTATGCCCTACTTTCCTGTCGACCGTCCGCTTGATGATTCCCAATGACGAGAAGCTGGTCGTACCGCTTGGCTTGCGCACCAAAAGAACCGACGCGTTACTTCCCATCTGTCAACGAATCAATCAGGCGATTGACTTTTTCCCCTTCCTCGAGCGATGTGTCCGCCTTGAACGTCAACACCGGCGTATTCTTCGTTCGCAGATAGGCACCCACCTTTTTCTGAATGAACGAATGTGCCGCCTGCAATGCGGCGACGCTCTTTTCCAACTTCTCTTTGGCGAGAGGTGAAGAAATGAACACTGTCGCATACGCATTATCGATGGAAAGCTCCACTCGAGTTACCGAACAAAGCGTCGAAAGGTTGGGGTTCTTGATCTCTCCCTGCACGATCATCATGCTGATCGCTTGGGAGAGACGGGATTCCAATCGCTCCTGACTATAGTGGCTCATGCTTTCGTCGCCTCCGGCACGGGACCTTTCCCATCGTTCAGTTTCCTGGCTACCTGCTCCATCTCCACGGCCTCAAGTACGTCGCCGACCTGCAAATCCTGGAAATTCTCTAGTCCAATACCACATTCAAAACCTTCGGCAACTTCCTTTGCGTCATCCTTGAACCGTCTCAGCGAAGAAAGTTTGATCAAATCCTTGCTTACCTGGATGTTGTCACGCACGACACGGAAATAACAATCCCGTGATATCTTGCCGCTGGTGACCATGCATCCTGCGATCAAGCCGATCTTCGGAACATGGAACGTCTCCCGGACTTCCGCCGTACCGACATCGACTTCCTTGGTGATCGGGCTGAGCATGCCTTCCATGGCAAGCCGTACATCATCCACCACGTCATAAATGATGTTGTATTTGCGGATTTCGACTTTCTCCTCCGCTGCCAAGGCCAAAGCCCTGGGGGTGGGACGGACGTTGAACCCGATGACGAGCGCGTCGGATGCCGCAGCGAGGGAAATGTCGCTTTCAATGATGGCGCCGGCTGCGGACCTGATCACTTCCAATTTGATTTCCGGGGTGGAGAGCTTCTCCAACGCCCCCTGCAATGCTTCGACGGAACCCTGCACATCGCCTTTGATGACAATATTCAGCGTCTTGATGTTGCCTTCCGCAATCTTTTCGCCCAGATTCGCAAGAGTCACCTTGTTCGGGTTGTTCGCCGAAGCGCCGAGTCGTTCAAGTTCCTGCCGCTTCGTGCCGATCGTCCTCGCCTGTTTCTCGTCTTCCGTCACCTGGAACGGATCGCCAGCGTTTGGCACCGCGGAAAGGCCCATAATTTCGACCGGAGTCGAAGGTCCCGCTTCCTCAATCCGTTCGCCTTTGTCGTTGAAGATGGCCCGAGCCCTGCCGGGGTACACACCAGCGACATAGTAATCTCCGACGTGGAGCGTTCCTTTTTGGATCAGCAAGGTGGCTACGATGCCCCGTCCCTGATCGATCCTTGATTCAAGGACTTTTCCTTCGGCCCTGCAGGACGGATTCGCCTTGAGTTCCATCATTTCTGCCTGGAGAAGAATTGTATCCAGCAGTTCGTTGATTCCCTGTTTTTTCAATGCAGAGATGCGACAGTAGAGTGTCTGTCCTCCCCATTCTTCCGGGATGAGACCAATATCGGAAAGTTGTTGCATGACACGTTCGGGATTCGCTTCAGGAAGATCGCATTTATTGATGGCCACGATGATAGGTACCTTCGCCGCTTTCGCGTGGTCGATCGCTTCCCTTGTCTGGGCCATGACGCCGTCATTGGCCGCCACGACCAAAACTACGATATCCGTCACCTGTGCGCCACGGGCACGCATCATGGAAAACGCCGCATGACCCGGAGTATCAAGAAACACGATGTCTCCCTTCTCGGGGATGTTCACTTTGTATGCTCCGATATGCTGTGTGATGCCTCCGTACTCGCCTTCGGCTACATGGGTCGAACGAATTGCATCAAGCAATTTCGTTTTTCCATGGTCGACATGCCCCATAACGGTCACGATCGGAGCTCTGGAGGTCATCAGTTCAGGAGAATCAGGCGTGTTTTCGATCAACGTTTCATCATACAGGGAGACCTTGTGCACTTCGCATCTGTACTCACCTGCGATAATTGCTGCGGTGTCATAATCAATCGACTGATTAATCGTCACCATCATTCCCATTTTAAACAGCTTGGCGATGATATCACTCGCCTTCAGGTTCATTTTCTTGGCGAGATCGGCGATGACGATGGAATCCATGATGTCAATCGTCTTCGGGACAGCCGCAAGTTTTGCAGCTTCCTGTTCTTTCCTCCGTTGAATCTGAAACTCTTTCTCTTGTTCGGCGTCACGTTTCTTGTAGTCGTCTTTTTTGCGGAAATTCTTTTTGGGTGTGCGTGTTTGCAGCCCGTTCTTTTCGTTCATACCGCCGGAAGGACGACCTCCCTGTCCCGGTCTTCCGAAACCGGGCCTGCCTCCGAATCCTGGGCGATTTCCACCCGGACGATTGAATCCACCCTGTCCATAGGGTCTGTTGCCGTACGAGCGCGGCTGGTATCCGCCCTGCCCGTTGTTGTACGAGCGCGGCTGGTATCCGCCCTGCCCGTTGTTGTATGAGCGCGGCTGGTATCCGCCTTGCCCGTTGTTGTACGAGCGCGGTTGGTATCCGCCTTGCCCGTTGTTGTATGAGCGCGGTTGGTATCCGCCCTGTTGTGGTCGGGACCCGTATGATCGTCCTTGATATGCGTTGCCGTAAGGACGTTGGACGGGTTTACCTCCGACGACACCGACTTGCCGTGGGCCAACGGAAGGTACGACGGATTCTTCTTGTGCTCCAGAATTCTGACTTTGCCATTGGGCGTGGTCCTTCACCGATTGTCCTTGTCCCGGAACCGGCGGCAGGTTGGTCGGATGAATGATCATCGGACCGTTGTGCAGTGGCGAGTTGGAGACTGGCCGTACCGTATGCCTTACCGGCTGAGCCGATTGTTGTTTCGGTTGAGTCTGTTGCTGGGGCTGTGCGGGAACGGGAGTTTCCTCTCGCTTCTGCACGGCTGACGCAGAAGGGACAGGCAACGGTTTTTTCGCGACCACTACTTTTTTCTTTACAATCACGACTTTCCGTTTCTCGGGGACCTTCTGCTCGACAACAGGTTGTTCCTTCGCTTCATTCGATGTCACCACATGCTTGATCAACGTAACTTGGGATTTCGTATCTTCCATTCTACCCTCTCTCAGTATTCCCTTATTCTTCCACAAACGAGAGGCCTGTTCCACAGTTCGGACACACCGTCATATCAGGCGTCACCGGTTTGCCACAGTTCGGACAAACATACTGCATCTGCGCATCCTCCGCATCTTCTTCCACTATATCGACATTTTCGCTGATAGTATCACGGATTTCCTTGATTTCATCATCAGAGAAATCCCCATACGATTTCAATTCTTCATCGCGCAGATTAATGAATTCCTCGACACTGTAGATGTCATGGAACTGCAATTTCTTCAGCAACTCCTTATCGATCGGCAGTTCGGAAAGCGCAACTTCGTCATCTGCGACTCCGCTCTCTTGCGGCATCTGCTCTGATGCTCCGCCCTGCGCTTCCGTAGCATTTGCGTTGCCAAAAATACTTTCCGCCTTGTTCCTCGCCTCGCTCGCGATGTCCAGTTCCTGGAATTGCGCCGGAGTCTTTACATCAATCTGCCAATCGCAGAGTTTGTTGGCGAGTCGTACGTTCAAACCTTGTTTTCCAATCGCCAGCGACAATTGGCTTTCGTCAACGATTGCGACCGCTTGGTAGATGTTCTTGTCAACAATGACGACATCCTCCACCTGTGCGGGACTCAACGCGTTCTTTATGTACATGACCGGATTCGGGTCGTAACGAAGAATATCAATCTTTTCCCCTTCGATTTCACTCATAATCGTCTGGATGCGGTTGCCCTTCAAACCGACGCACGCACCGACGGGGTCGATGTCCTCGCTTCTGCTGGCGACGGCGACCTTGGTACGGTATCCCGCCTCCCTCACGATTTTCACGATATCAATCTGGTTTTGGGCAATCTCGGGGATCTCCATCTCGAACAATTTGCGTACCAATTCTGGACTTGTCCTGGAAAGCGTGACGCGTAACCCCCTCTCTGCCTTTTCCACGGAATCAACGTAGCATTTGATCTTGTCGTTCGCCTCGTACGATTCGCGGGGGCTTTGGTTCCGTTTGGGAAGAATCCCCTCGGTAGTCCCTATGTCCACCATGATGTCACCGTTGAACAACTGCCTGCGGTAATATCCGATGATGATCTGGCGTTCCTTGGTTTTGTATTCGTTGTACAACGTATCCTTGGTGATGTCCCTGAAATTCTGGCGAGCGGTCTGTTTTGCGCTTTGCACGGAAAGCCGGTTGAACTTGGTCAGATCCACGGGAATGAGAAGTTCGTCACCGATCTCGCAGTCGGAACGAATCTGCCGCGCCTGTTCGAGAGGGATCTCCGCCACTTCGCTGTACCAATTGTCTTCGTCAACGACTTTCTTCCGCGCCAGGACATCAACCGAGCGGTGGTCATCGGAAAATTGGATCTCGCAGTTGTCCATCGTCCCATATTTGCTTTTATATGCGGCTCTGAGGATATTCTCGATGGTGTTGAGCACCAAATCTTCGGAGATGCCTTTCTCTTCCATCAACGCTTTCACCGCGTCGCCCAAATCAGTTGCCATTGTCACTTTCCTCCCAACGATAGTCCAACTTCGCTTTCTGTATCTGCGGCAAAGCCACGCTCACGTCCTGCTCTTCCTTTCCGTCACCGATGGTGCATCGGGACAGAGAGAGCACATCTCCGTCCCAGGCGGAGATGTTTCCCAGGAGATAGGCTCTCCTCCCGCTGTCGTACACCCGTACCGTGTGTCCCACAAACAGGCCGAACTCATAGGGATCCTTGATCGTTCTGAGCATTCCCGGAGTGGATACTTCCATGTACAGGTCCCGTAACGGGCCGGCCGCGGTCTCCGCGATCGGGAAGATGGCATGATAGGCCCGCTCGCAGTCACCGCTGTCCGCATCCTTGCCAACTCCCGTAATGAACACTTCCAACTTGACCTGACTTCCACGGATGATTTGGCAAATCTCAACGATCCTCAAACCAAGCGGTTCCAGAAGCGGCTCGTAGGAAATGAAAAGCGGGTTGTCTTGTAGTGTACTCTTTTCCATTTAATCTCGCATTCTATGAAAAAGGGATCAGCTTTCTCAGCGATCCCTTGCACGCGTCATTCTATGGTGTACGGGGATCTCTGTCAACCACGCAAGGCAAATTTCACCGTTTTCCTCTGTGCAACGACAAATTCCCGGGGAACCGGAGCATCGTCATACCACGCCTCGCCACTCTGGTTGTCCGTCGGATCCACAAGCCACTGGGTCCTCTTTGCGTCCCTCGCAGAGGCAAGGATCAAGGTACAGGGAAGGCGCATGGGATCGAGATTCCCGAAATAATGGCTCCAGCGCATTTCGTTCCCTTGCCGGTACGCGGACCCGCCGAACGAACAATCCGCGTACAGCATCGGAAGCCCGGGAATTTCGAACGAAGCCCAATCATGATTCGACACTTCGCCCGCTCTGACGTACATGCCTCCCATCCAGCCGGCTTTGATACCTGACACCCGGCACAGGTTGATGAATAACGCCGCCTGGATGCCGCAATCCCCGCGACGCATCGCAGCCCCGTACTCGGCAAGATTGGGAATGGTTTGGTAGGAGGGCATGTACGCATAGGAAACGTTCTTGGTGATATACGAATAGATTT
>Ga0265294_10005020_pt1 | contig 16224 bp, 5 predicted proteins | sample MunlanPumphouse3_FD_192504 | JGI IMG/M metagenome (GOLD analysis project Ga0265294, IMG submission 192504) | Groundwater microbial communities from a municipal landfill in Southern Ontario, Canada - Pumphouse #3 | ecosystem: Environmental > Aquatic > Deep subsurface > Groundwater | place...
GATGTTCCACCAGAACATCAAATCCTGCATCCACTGCATCCGATGATTATTATTGGTCAGCTGAGAAAAGTCAAAGCTGAAATACATGGTTTTGTAAACCGGAGTATCCACCGTGGTAGCAGCCACACCATGATAGAGATAGGCGTTTCCATTGATGGGACCGTCTTCAAAGGCATAAACGTAGTTTGCGCCAATCTCAGGATAAGGCACTTCGTCGTAATACGGGCTTCCGGCTTCGTCATTGGGGAAAATGCAATCCGGGGAATTGGCATATACTGGATATTCTACACCCGCTGTGCCCACTGGAGTTCCCGGCAGAGCCAATATGGTGCCATGTTCATAGCCAAAGCTATCCGGGCCGCCCAGACCGTTTGTGCCTCCGCCAAATCCGGTAGCAATATAATGAGTGCGGAAATAACCACTCATCAGCCGGCGGATCGGGCTGGAATTGCTGTGTCCATGCTGTCCGGCGGCTAATCCATCAGAAGAGAACCAGAGGTTTTTGGGGTCTTGCACTGTTCCCAAATCCAGATAGTCTGTCAAAACTTCTGCAAAGTACTTCATCTTGTCATTCGTAGAGCCTGTATTGGCATAAGCCAGCACAGCTTCATATTGGGGATCGATGGCATATTCGGCATACTCCTCCCAATCATAGACATCATAGCCGATCTCTTGCTCTTGCATGGCGGCTTCATAGATGGGCAGTTCAAGACGCTGGTAATCCTGATTTCCACTATAGGCTATCAGTACCTGAGCATCCGCTGTGGGCAAAATCTTGAAGCTGTAATAGCCGCTCGGAGCATCTGCGGGCAATCGGCTCATGTTATCCTGTGCGTCGATAGCCTCAAAGTAGTATTTGAAAGTGGCGCCCAAAGGAATATCAGCAACGGCGAAGCTATAGTCATTTTGCTCCACTTCTGTATATTCGGTAGATTGCCATCCCGCACCCAGATCATAATGCAAGGTTACGCTGCTGAGCTCGCTCATATCGATGATGTGGGCGGCCAACTCAATATCCCGGGAGAAGGTGTTTCCTGCCGCTTTGTGAGTGATGATGGGACCTTGATCGTCCTCACCACCGTAGAAGAGGATGGCCAGGCCTTCGTGCAGAAGGTTTCCGGCAGGCTCCACCCCGATATAGCTATTGCCCTGCACTATCTCCCGCAGGTAGCAAAGGCCGGTATCCGCCGCCTCATTTTGGATGGCGATGGTAGCGCTGCGTCCAAGGTCATGAGGAATAGTGGCACCGGTTTGCCCGGTAGATACAGTGTGATATTGCATTTTGATATCACCATTTTCATGCAGGATAACCTGGAATTTCAAGAGCTGCTCGGCTCCGCTTCCAGCTCTGAACCTCAAAGAATCCCATTGAAAGACCATATAACGCTCCGGTGCAGTACCAAAGCTCTGGAAAAATATGTCTCCAGTGCCCTCATCCGCTTCCAGATCATCCCAATATACGGCGATCAAAGCAGGCATTTGGGTGTAACCGGGGATGGGGTACATGTAGTTGAACATATTACCGTCACCGCCCCAGCCGGAACCCGGGTAATTTGTGTACCAGGTGTTTTCCGCCAAAAGGATTTCGCCATTGATGTCCACATAGGCTTCATCGTAGTCTATACCGTAAAAGGAGAAGTCAAAAGGCAGCGGGATGGGCTCACTGAAGTTGTCATCACCATAAAAAACATCCACTCCATACATGATGGTGGAGACTCCGGTTTCGCTGATCTCGATCCAATCATACTCAGGCCCCAAAGGCTCATTGCTATCTATATAGCGATAGCCAAAGCCATCCGGACCGCCGCTGCTTTCGCGGATCACCACTTCACCCATGTGGGTATGGCTGTTGTTATCGGGATTGTCATCCAAAGTAAGTATGTGGAAATGGTAAGAAAGCTGGCCAATCTCAGCTGGAGTAAAGCTCTGGTCAAAGCTGACAGGGACGCTTTCATCGGGGAGGATTTCGGCGTTTACCATAGCGGTCTCGTTGTACAAAATCTCCAAAGCGTCGTTTGTGACGCTCAGCTCCACCTCTATGCTGCCGTTGAATACAGAAGTTCCGGCATTGCCCACCCTGATCTGAGGATAGAAGGGAAGGCCTACGAATTCATGATATCGGGGATAGATCACACGCCAGACATACAGATCAGCCGTGGGGTCGGCCGAAACGCTTACCGAGATCTGGTCTGATGCAGTTTGATTAGTCTGCGTATCCAGGAGCGTGAAAGTAATATCTTCGCTGCCGCTAAAATCCGGAGCGCTGAAAGTAACTATCAGTTCATCAATATCCACTGTGATATTAGTGTTTCCGCTCACGCTGAGGCTGGCAAAATTCAGATCGGTCATCACTATATATTCGCTAAAATCCATCTGCAGCTCTTCGCTTTGATAAAAGCTAACCGCGTCCGGCAGATTGAGTTCCGGGTCCACCGTAGGCACCTGCCCCACCTTCACATCATCCAGGAGCACGCCATAGGTTTCGCATTCCCAGTAAAAAGCCAGGTAGATGCTCAGGCCGGCATAGCTGTCCAGGCTTACCGTGCCCATTTGATATGTGGTGCCCAGGTCTTGCATATGCAGCAGCAAAGTATTGAAATTGCCGGTTTGATTTCCGCTGGTGGATAGATATACCTTCAGGTTTTCTGTGCCATACCAGGAGCGGGTGTAAAACTCCAGAAAGTCACCTTCGCTCACGGTGATCTGTGGCGTAATCAGCCAGTCCTGATTTTGATTTGGCAGATAGTTATCCACAAAAGCTGCGTGATTTCCGCTGTGGGGGTTGTTTGTGACCACGCGCCAAAAGTTGCCATCGCCGTCATCATGCATAGTCCATCCGGCGGGTAGGTTGGTGCTATCTTCAAAGCCTTCGTTTATATGCCATTGCGCCAGAAGCAGGCTGGAGCACAAAAGAAGGAGGATTGTGATTATTCTCGTTTTCATGATTACCTCGTTATTGAATTAGTGATTAGCTGGGGGTTTTCGATCTGCAAAAACCACTCAAGATTACCGCTTACATCACCGCCCAGAGAACGGTTGTTTCCCCAATATACAGAGAGCAGCCCGCGGGATTTTTGTTTGAAAGAAAGGTCTATATTGGCCAAAGAGACATTGGGATTAGTGCCCAGACAGATGAGGGCGATCTTCCTGCCGTCCTGGCCGCCGGCCATAATGGCTTTGGCCAGCAATTTCTCGTTGCTTTTGGCCGAAAAGCTCTTAATTTCGTTGTTTTTGATTACCAGGCTTGGCTGGGAAATCTGTTCTCCAAAAGCGTAAGCCACATCTCCCCTGATCTCCCCATTCATACTTAAAGGTTTGGGGACCATCAGGATTTCTCCGCCAGGATAGTTTATCACCGGACTTTGACAGGGATGGTTAGTAAAGGATCCGGTCTCTGCGAAGATCTGCTGCACTCCAAAGCGCAAGTTTGTGTCTTGACCGATCAGCTCCAAATATTCCTTGTCCTGATATTTGCTACAGGTCTGAAGCGTGTCTTTGCTGAGCTGCTCATAATCTATATCCAGAGCTTTCCAAAATTGCAATTCGCTCTCTATAGATTTGTCCGACAAAGTGTCCCGCAACAGCCCCGGCATCATCGCCACCCGGATTTTCTTCTGCTGAATGATCTGTCCGCTTTTGGCAAAATGCCCGAGCCTGAGCTTGAGTTTGTCCGGATCGGTCAATTGGATATTACGGGCTTCGCCATTGAGATTGAGATATACGTCGCTAACCCTCAGCAGCCGGTTGAAATGCTCGTAATCCGCATTAAACGCCGGCAGAGAAAACTCTTCGAACTTGGCTTTGAGCAGCTCGGTATCCTGATAGATCAAAGTGGTGCGGATGCTCATGCGCCCGGCTTCCAAAAGAATCTTTTCTACCAAAGGCAGATTGTATTTTCCGGTAACGATGAGCAATTTCTGCCGCGCTTTCAGCTTCAGAGAGTCCTTCAAAAGACGCGAAGCGATCACAGCAAGAGGCACGCCATATTCGCTTTCCAGGATGTTTTGAATCACATTCCGGCTATTGATGGTGCCTTCGCTCAGGTGCTCTCCCAAAGCAAAATCCAGCACGAAATTCTTGGCGGTGGCGCGATAGTAAACCTCCTTGCCGTTTGAGGGGATATCTTCCACCAGCTGGATCAAATCGGCCTCCAGAAGCTTGTTCAAATGGTAATGAACCTTTTGCTTGCTCACTCCAAAAGCCGTAGCCAGCTGCTGACAGGTGGCGGCAGAACGGATCAACTCCCTCAACATCTCAAACTTGAGGTCATTGGCGAGTTCCATCACCTGGGCATGCTGGGATACTATCTTGACATTTTTTATCATTTTCTTTCCTTTCTTCGTAATCTCAGGCCTTGCCTATAGGCTCCAGCCTTGCTCTATTATCTTACCAAGTCTCTATATATAAGACGTTAAAGCATCTTGAACAAGAATAAAACAGCTTGGGCAGATTGTCAAGAACTTTTTGACCATTAACTGAGATTATCCATAAATACACTGCTATGTCGGGCTGATTTATGGCTGTTTTCGATAGAATCAGAATGGGATTTTGGATTAAAAGGATGAGTTTCCTTTTTGGCATGCCCAAAATGAGCTTAAAAAAGGGAGTGCAGGCCTGCACTCCCTATTCAGTTTATTGTTATCCCCGGCAAACCGCTTTCCAGCAGAGCCTGCCTTCTCGTAAGGTAAGGGGACACTATATTTAAGTCGCTGCGGCTTCCTGCATAATCCTTATCAGGGTAGCTTCCACTTCCAGAGCGATTGCCGGAATATCTTTTGCATCAAACGTTGCCAGCACAATACTCGGCTTAAGAGTTGCCATAATGGTCTTGCCACCCTCTTCATATACAGAGATGCGGCAGGGGAGGAAACTGGAAACCCCCATGTCTATCCCCAATACCCGTTGGGCAGTGTGAGGATTACATACCTCCATGACCTTGCATTTACGCTCGAAAACCAGGCCTTTATCTTGCATCAATTGTTGCAGGTCGTGCACATGCACCACCCCAAATTTATTGGCAACTACAGCAGCTTTCAGCGCTTCAATGGTAGCACCAAAGCTTTTATCAGTACTTTGTGTAATCAATATCTTATCCATTGTCTTTCCTATTTATCCTTTTGCTTGCGCAATAGCACTATCAATATCGCTAACAGCAAGCCAATTATGACTATACCGATTGCGGCAAGCAGCCAGGTTAAGCCACCATACCAGTTGTTCATCCAACCCCAGTAGCCGTGCATCATGATAGTCTCCTTCTGCCTGCTGCCTTTAAGGCAACAGCCAAGTTATATTTGTATAAGCACGCTTACACACGTGTTACACATACATATAGTCTATCTTGTTTTGGTGCAATAGCAAGGTGTTTTTCTGCCTGCTAATATGTTTTCGCTTTTATCGTAGGCTTACTCACTTAAGTCCTTACTTTTTATGCGCAACAAGCGGGCATTGATTGCCACGATTACTGTGCTTATGGTCATCAAAACAGCTCCATAAGCAGGACTAAGCAGGATGCCAAAGGAATATAGTACTCCAGCAGCCAGAGGAATAGCTATCACATTATATCCAGTGGCCCAGAGAAGATTTTGCACCATTTTGCGATGGGTTGCTTTTGATAAATGGATCACCGAAACTACGTCCAGGGGGTTGCTTTTTACCAGGATCACATCCGCGGTTTCTATAGCTACTCCAGAGCCTGCTCCGATGGCGATACCCAGGTCTGCCTGGGCCAGAGCTGGAGCATCATTTACGCCATCGCCAATCATTGCCACGCGCATTCCTCGGGCTTGCACTTCTTTGATTTTATTGGATTTATCCTCAGGTAGGACATCAGCAAAATATTCGTCAATGCCGATCTTTTCGGACACCCAGGCCGCGACGCGCTCATTGTCTCCAGTCAACATTATAGAGCGAATACCAAGAGCTTTTAAGGCCTGGATGGCATGGCTTGATTCTTCTTTGACAATATCTGCCAGGGCTATGGCTCCGGCTAAAACATCGTCGATAAACACAAAAACAACTGTCTTGCCCTGTGACTGTAGATCAGATATCCTGGCATCCTCTGTTTCTATGTTCTGTTCTCTGAGGTATCCGGGTCCCATTATCTTGATTTCTTTACCTTTTACCTTTCCCATCGCACCTTTTCCGGTTATTGCCTGAAAATCTTCTACTTCCCACAGATCATCAACAGACTCTGCGATAGCTCTGGCAATGGGGTGTTCAGAATAAGCCTCTACTGAAGCGGCATACTTAAGCATTGATCCTTCATATTCCTGGTCAAACGGCAGCGTATCTGTCACCCCAAAACGCCCTTCGGTCAGGGTTCCGGTTTTATCAAATATCACTGTGCTCAAAGAGCGGGCCTGTTCAAATGAGTTTCTATTTCTAATCAATAGTCCATGTGCTGCTGCTATGGATGTGGTCGCCGCTACTACCAGAGGGATAGCCAGTCCCAGGGCATGCGGGCAACTGATAACCATCACTGTCACTGCCCTTTCCAAAGAAAATGCCAAGTCCTGATTCACGATAAAAAACCAGACTAACAGAGATATCGCACCACTTCCCAGGGTTACATAAGTCAACCACGATGCTGCCCTATTTGCCAAGTCTTGAGTTTTGGATTTGCTCTTTTGAGCCTTTCTTACATGCTCTATTACGCGAGCCAAAAATGAATCTTCTCCAGTTCCTTTTACCTCCACCGTCAGAGAGCCTTCTTCGTTTATAGAACCGCCTATCACTTCATCGCCTTTCTTTTTCGTAACCGGTTTGGATTCTCCGGTAAGCATAGCTTCGTTGACCGCGGATAGTCCTTCTATGATATCACCATCTGCAGGGATCTTTTCACCCGGTTTAATAACTATTTTATCGCCTTTATTCAGAAGATGAACCGGGACGTCTTCGATGCTGCCATCGGGCATGATCCTATGAGCATCGCTGGGCAAAAGCTGGGCCAGAGCATCAAGGGCCTTTGAAGCACCCATTACGGATTTCATCTCTATCCAATGCCCAAGCAGCATGATATCAATCAAAGTTACCAATTCCCAAAAGAAATCGGTACCGCTGAGTCCAAACAGAACCGCAGTGCTATAAAAGTAAGCTGTAGATATCGCCACAGCTATTAGGGTCATCATCCCGGGCTGCTTTTCTTTTAGCTCTCTGATCATGCCCTTTAGAAATGGTAAGCCGCCATACCAATACACTATAGAAGATAAACCAAAAAGCAGAAAGGGGGCGAGGGGGGATTTGACAATGACAGGAATTCCCAGCAACGATAAGAACATTGGCGACAGGATAAGAATCGGTATGGTAAGGATCAACGAAACAATAAATTTTTTCTTAAAATCATTTAACATGTGATCGTGATGATCGCCCGGATGCTCCGTATCAGACCCATTCTTTTTATGATTCATAGTGCTCGTATCTTTTTTGTGCGATTTATCCTTACGATCGTGCTCGGTAACAAGATTTAATAGCATAATGATTCTCCTTGCTTTTGCTGATTTTGCATTCATTAAACTCAAAAGATCAAGATTCTGTTAGATACATAATAATTCGATCTTTGCTATATGCAACAACTACTTGAGTCCTGAAGGCTGACATAGATTCATCTCGTCTCCTTTGCAGTCTGCCTGGATGGGGCGGTATCCGGGAGGGAATTCCGATTTCTTATCGCACAGCAGATCGACATTTTTTAAGCAGTTGTCAATATTCCTGTTAAGCAGGCATTCCCCCATTTTTCAAGAGAGCCTAATTATGGTCGAGTCGATCTTTGCTATCTGAAATGTCGTCTCTACAGGACTCAGGTGATTGTGTGGCATATTGTTTGCTATCTGAAATATCGTCCCTACAGGACTCAAGAGATTGTCGGGTTTGTGTTTTGCTATCTGAAATGCCGTCCCTACAGGACTCAGGTGATTGTCGGGTTTGTATTTTGCTATCTGAAATGCCGTCCCTACAGGACTCAGGTGATTGTGTGGCATATTGTTTGCTATCTGAAATATCGTCCCTACAGGACTCAGGTGATTGTGTGGCTGGTGTTTTGCTATCGGGAATATCGTCCCGCTGGGACTCAGGCGTTTGGGTAGCTGGGAGGGCCTCCCAAGTGCTAATCCACGCTTGTGCCTTCAATTTGATTTTAACCCAGTTTTAACTCGAGTCCACTCGAGGCTTCGAGTCAGCTCGAGTCGAACACAAGTTAAAGCCAAGTCCAAAGTTTGGGTGGGCGGGGAATTCCGATTCCCCGAGCGAACTTAAGTTCGCTGAAGCTTGCGTTACTGAATCACTCCACAGCCGAATCGGAGTTCGGCTTCTCAAGATCCGCATCCCAAGATTCGCTCCCCCGGATTCGCTTTCTCAGAAAAAAGTGTGGACAAAAATCTCAGATCTCAAGCATAGGAATCTAAGAAATGATAGCGGAAGGAAAGCAGATGTCAAAAAACAAGCGCGGCAGCCTGATCAGGCGGGTCTATCGCAGCTCCATCACGGAAGGAGCCTTTGCCCAAGTTTATGGTAATCTGGCTCAGATCGGCAGTTCGTTCATCACCAAACTCATGGTTTTGATGGGCGCGGGGCCTCTGCAATACAGTTTACTCTCCGCTATAGGTCAACTTTCCGCGATATGGCAGCCCTTGGGAGTGGCTTTTTCGCATCATATTTCGCAGAGGAAGTGGCCTTGCATCTGGATTACTTTGATTGGGCGGTTTCTGACTCTGTTTTTGGGGCTGGCGCTGCTGTTTCCGTCTCGCCAGGATGGCATCTGGTTTATGCTCACGCTGCTCTTTTTCAGTGCGGGATTTCAGGCCACGGGGGCTAATATCTGGATCGCCTGGGTGAGTGATCTGATTCCACTGCGCATCAGAGGCAGATTCTTGGCGCGGCGCAATCAGATTCTTTTGGTAATCGGACTGATTATAAGCTACGTGGTCAGCTATCATGTGGACCTCTTTGAAGGCGGCAGCAGAGGGCTGAGCTATATTGCCCGTCTGGGCGCAGAGAGCTTTTTCGTTCCACAGAATCAGGCGCTGTTTCTGGCTTTTATCTTTATCTTTGCCTCCATCATCGGGATCATAGGACTGTCTTTTCTAGCTTTGCAACCGGAGCGGAAACGGGCTCATTTCCCCGCACAGAGCCTCAGGCAGGTCTTTCGTGAGCCTTTTCAAAACAAGAATTTCCGGCTGCTTCTGGTATTTGGCTCCTGGTGGATGCTGGCCACCGGAATCGGCAGTCCATTCTGGAGTCCCTTCATGCTAAAGAATCTACAGATGGGGCTCTTTGAGGTGCAGCTGTATAATACTCTGCATATGGGCGCATCTCTCTTGTCCTTTGGCTTTTGGGGTAAGTTTATCGATCGTTTTGGCAATAAAACCGCCATGAAGATTTGCGTGTTTTTAGGAGGACTGAATCCGCTGTTTTGGCTGTTTATGACTGCCCAAAATCATTCAATCCTCTGGATAGAAGGCATCTCCTCCGGATTTATGTGGGCTGGAACGGGGATCATCACCACGAACTTTGTGCTGTCTATCGCGCCAAAACGCCGGGAGCAGGCTTATAGCGGAATCTATGCCGCGGTGGTAGGACTATTTATGATGAGCTCCACCCTGGCCAGCGGTATCTTCTACCCCGATAGTCTGAATCTGGGATTTCGGGTCTTAGACCCTGAACAGGTGGTCTTTGGAGTGGGAGCTTTGGCGCGCTGGGCTGCCCTCATCCCTCTGGCTCTGGTGCGTGAATACCGCTCTGTGCCCCTGCGGGAAGCCTTGGCTTATACCATGAGCAGGATCATAGGTTGGCGGCTGAGAGTGGGGAAACGGGGCTAAGTGCTAAGGCTGAACTATCTTTATTTGCAAGCTATAGAGTGCTTTACTTTACTGGGCACCATACATCGCAGGGCCTCAAACTCTCAGCAATAGCTGTAAATGAATGAGTAAGGGCACGATCAAATGACCGTGCCCCAATCCTCATTTTGGCTATGCCTGAGAAAACCTTTTACAGAAAGGCCTTAAGGCAACCTATAGTCATATGACACTATTTCATCAGCATCATCTTGATAGTTCTGCTTTTTCTTTCATGTACCACCTGGGCAAAATATAGTCCTGAACTCACAGGGCTATTTCTATGATCTCTGCCATCCCATTGAATGCTGTGCTGGCCACGTTCCATAATGCAATTCGATAGTTCTCTGACTTTCTGGCCTCTAATATTGTAAACAGTTAATTTTACCTTTGAACTTGTGGGGATAGAGAAACTTATCGTCGTAGAGGGATTGAATGGATTAGGATAATTTGAATGCAGGGCCAAAGTCACCGGCAGTTGTTCATTATCCGCTACTAAGCTAAAACTGCGAAAGCCATAATGCTCTGGTGCGAGACTATGGGGAGGATCAGTATTGATCTCGTACAAATCGGAGCTGGGAATAGCTGTAACGACTGCTTTATTTTCAGAATATAGCAAAAAGCTGAGATTGCCTCCTCCTTCTTCCGGTGGGGTCGAATATGCCAGGATCTGAATGGGATATGCCTGGATAACCCTGGCTCCGATGCATTCATCATCCTGAAATACGCCAATCTCAGAATATTCCTGATTACCTTCGATTGATTCTATCATGATAGTTTCATAATCGGGCTTATCTTCAAAAGTAAAGTGAATTGGTTTTTGTAGTTCAACAATGTCCGGAGTGGTCAGAGGACTGTTCCAAACAAAAGAACTATTCCGCGTAGCATGAATCATAATGGAATCTCCATATTTCAGATGTGGTCTTATGCCATCGACGATCCACTCTCCATTTTCTTTCTTCATACTCCATCTTTCAGCCATGATATAGTCTATGGAGTTGATGGCACCCAGTAATGCTTCTTGGGGAACAGCTCTTTCATAACATGGATATGTGTACCAGTGCCATTGGCCCCGGTATAATGGATGCACCATCAGGGTATCCACTATTGTCCCCAGCTCATACAGCTTTACATCTTCAGTACTGTTTATTCTCAGCTTATAGCCAGCCGGGCTTTTTAGAGACTCCAGTCCATAATAAGTCCAGTGATTGTTAGAATACTGAGCAGAATCTTCATAATGCAATATGTCGTGAAGATAAGGGACTAAAGATAGATTTGCATATTCAATGGATTCACCGAGCCCATCCCTTTGCAACCTGGGATATCCTACCCAGTTCCATCCCGGATGTAAGCTTCTTCCTGTGGCTGAATAGGGAAATTCCTCTGGAGTTACCATCTCGATTCGGTATCGTTTGACTCTTCTTGCCGTAAGAGATGGAGCATTTATTTCAAAGAGTAGATCATACATGCCATCTGCATTATTTGGAAACTCCTGTAACACCTCAGCATATGCATAAAAGTAATTGCTATATACGCCATCATCTGCTTGTCCATCATTATGAAAACCGTCGTCAAACAAAATTATCTCAAAAGACCAATCATCTCTTACTAAGCAGACCCTAACGTCGGCACCTGTAACCGGATTAAGATAGTCTTTTACTTCCACTGATAAGTGTAATGGTTTGTTTAAATCATGTTTACGTGGAGGAGAAGAGAAATGTACTTCCAGGTCAGACTGGACCTGGGCAGAGAAACTATAGCTTGCAACAAATGTGCTTGTAGGAGGGCGTACGATTACAGCTTCCCAAACACCCTCGTCTGGGAAAGTAATCTCTGCCCTCCCCAAAGATGTATAGAATTCATAATTATCTGGATTCTGCGTTACATCCACCCCACTGGGGCTTAACAAACTGAAATCAATAATGTCGGTGCTTTCGGTACAATAACGATTTATGGAAATATTTGCTGTTAAAGAGTGAGCATTTTTATCCACAACAAACTGAATGCTTTCTGTGTCCTGAGCAGGATTTGGTCCTGTATATGACCTGTTTTCGTCAATACTGGATGAGCTTTGCCTTATTTCGTCCAAAATCGCATTTATATCCTGATAATTCTCTGAAATATATTTTCTGCTCCAAGAGGATCCATTTCCCCACTCTGCAATGCTATTCATGAGCGTATTTGTTTGACCTTCATTATATGGATAGTCGCCATTGTTGTTGGTTGGATATGACTTGTAGCGCATTGTATGGCATTGAATAGCGTACGGCACATATGAATACAATAAACGATCATGAATCTCGTCTGTTGGATCGTGAAAAGTGCCATCTGGTAAAGTGGTGCCATTAGGTAAGCAGTGCCATCCATCTGATAGAGTTACAAAATGCTTTGGTCTAACCATTTCGTCGAAACATAAGTACCCGTTTACAAAAGGCGTTCTCATATCTGTTGAGTAAGTATTGTAAGGGTAAGTGGCAGGAAATGTGATTACGCTATGCCCACACAAATAATCCTTGTTGTTGAGGATAGGGGTAAGACCAAAATAACCGCTTGGGATCCTCTTGATGGTCACATCCTGTAGATACTGACCATCTACCTCTGCTGCAAAACCAAACACACCAACCCGATCGCCATTCTGCAACTGAGCTACAAACTGCCTGGCTGTTCTTGCTAATTGTGTTCTATCGGTCATGCTGGGTGAGCAATCCAAAGCCAAAACTATATCAATTGAGGGCGGTTCTATAACCTTAAAACCCGGCTCTGTACGCCCATCAAAACCATCCATCACATCCGCGGCAGTGAAAGCGTAGTGAATAAGGCTCTCATGCTCAATCTCCGGGATGCCAAAATCTACGATTATGTCATAATTCCCAATCGCATTTTCTGCTATGGCAGGGATAGTCCAGATAGCTCCGTTCCATCTCCCGTTTGCATCGGTGCTTCCCGTTATAGGCATGAAATCACTGGCAAGGTGATCATTTATGGTGGATACTAAAGCTCCATTGACATACGTATATTCATCGTGCTTTATTACATATACTTTGAAAGCGGTATTCTGAGGAGCTTCGGTAATGTTTACATGCACCTCGTCTCCCGGAGAAAAGGAGTTCCTCGGCCTTAGCGCAACGCTATAACTCTCCACTTTGGGGTAAAAATGAAAGCCACGGGATTCATAAGCCTTCCTAATGGCCTCCTGCTTCAGGTTTAAAGGATAGGGCGCATCATCATCACCCACCCGGTTCATGAGGATGTTGTAGAAATAGCGGGGTTTGTAGCGATAGGCATTGTTCTGGGGGATTTCTTCCTTTACCTGATTTAGTGAATGAACCAACAATGTATCGACCCCATTGTTTCCTTGTTCACCGGGAGGGAAGAGGTCATTATCTAGCAAACTCCACCAGGCGGAGGCGAGGAAAATTCCTGAAAAGTAATTACTATATCCCTCTTCATTTAGTGACCAGGGGTTCACTGCTGGAACTGATAGGTTAAGTATATCGTATGATGAACCATTTGGTTGTGGATAAATCATATATGGAGATCCAACTGTGCTGCAAGATAAATAATTTGCAAGTGCCTCTGTCATAGCTCGTCCCTGTGATAGTGTCGTATTGAAATGATTATTGCCAAGTACTTGATATGTAAATAGATGGCTGAGTTCATGCCTGACTATGGAGCCATGAAGTCCTGTTTTTATCCTGACTACGGGGGGATTATAAGTTATCTGCCCGGCATTTGTCTGACTAGTTGGAATAAAGTTAGCAACTATCTTCAAATCATCTACTTCAAAATTACCCCACCTGTTCCTAAGCTCAGATATATGATCATTAGTATGTATATATGTGTTTGAGCCGTAACACAGTTTTGTTATTGTGCCGATTTTGCAAACGTCTCCGATGAGGGAGGTAAAGATATTCGAATTCGGAACGTACTCTTCCCTGCTATCGGAATAGAATACTTTAGTGGAATCTGAGTAATCAGTGATGTAGAATTCACTTGATCTTAGATTAACTTGAAAACTATCTATAGCAGATGCTTGGAAAGTTATTTCTCCGTTATCATCTGTATATTGAGAGATGCCATCTACATTAACTTGAATTTGCTGCATTGAAAGGCTATCGCTCAAAACTGATGGTTGAAGAGAGGTGGCATACGGGTCATACGCTTTACCTTTTATAACGAATGTAGACAGAAAATCACCTGGGGCGTTATCCCAATCCAGCCTCCCTGTAGAAGCATCTACATAGTAAACATAATCTCCCAAGTAGATTATATACTTCAACGAGTAATTCATTTTGTCCGGATTATGGAACCTCAAGTCATCAATAACGTATGGGACTAATTTATGCTCTGGAGGGTTAATTTGATCTTTGAAATAGTCAATAGCAATGCTAATTGCCCTCTCTCGAGCTATGTTTACCTGTACATCATCCGGCAAGTCCACTGTACCATTGCCTATAGCGAAGCCTTTGCGTCCTGTTTCATAAACAATTGACAGTTTACCGGCTCCCTCTACCCTATAACCGTTAACCTGCTGATAATATATCGTCTTTATTCTTCCAAGGTTATTGGTAATCTTACTACTGGCCAGTTGTTCACGTTTAGCATAAGTATATGGTAAAACCTTATCCAGTATCTGTTCGAAAACAGATCTAAAAGATGCAGTATCAGCTTCTGCTGTTATGTGGATGTCAGCAAATTTACCTTCATAGTAGCCCAAACACATCCTGTTAGTATCATTGCTTATTTTTCCAGTAAACCCCGTCTCAGCCTTAAACCTTTCAGCCATTTGATTCAGTTCCTGAGTTTTACGCCAACGCCCTGCGGCATCGGTAGATTCTTCGCTGGCGTAGATGGCAGTGCAAATTGCCAGTAGCAGTAATGCGACTAATACTCTTGTTTTCATGTTGTTCTCCTTGTGTTTTAGTGCTTTAGGTTTTTTCTTGGTCTATTCATGCCAAGGTCTGTTTTTGACATTAGTTCACCAGGTGCAAGCCTCTTAAGTATTTTGTATAAGAGCTTGCCTTATTCTTCTTTCTGCATAGGTAGATACCCATGAAAATTGATATCTGCCTGTGCAGAAATTAGTTCTTCCCCATGAGGCATTAGTTTCGGGGAATTGGATTCCATGTTGTTTACTACCACGTCAATACGATCATCATACACCGTGAATCCTGGCTCTGTACGCCCATCAAAACCATCCATCACATCCGCGGCAGTGAAAGCAAAATGAATATGTCCATCCGGTTCCTCAGGGCTGCCGAAATCTACGATTATGTCATAATTCCCAATCGCATTTTCTGCTATGGCAGGGATAGTCCAGATAGCTCCGTTCCATCTCCCGTTTGCATCGGTGCTTCCCGTTATAGGCATGAAATCACTGGCAAGGTGATCATTTATGGTGGATACTAAAGCTCCATTGACATACGTATATTCATCGTGCTTTATTACATATACTTTGAAAGCGGTATTCTGAGGAGCTTCGGTAATGTTTACATGCACCTCGTCTCCCGGAGAAAAGGAGTTCCTCGGCCTTAGCGCAACGCTATAACTCTCCACTTTGGGGTAAAAATGAAAGCCACGGGATTCATAAGCCTTCCTAATGGCCTCCTGCTTCAGGTTTAAAGGATAGGGCGCATCATCATCACCCACCCGGTTCATGAGGATGTTGTAGAAATAGCGGGGTTTGTAGCGATAGGCATTGTTCTGGGGGATTTCTTCCTTTACCTGATTTAGTGAATGAACCAACAATGTATCGACCCCATTGTTTCCTTGTTCACCGGGAGGGAAGAGGTCATTATCTAGCAAACTCCACCAGGCGGAGGCGAGGAAAATTCCTGAAAAGTAATTACTATATCCCTCTTCATTTAGTGACCAGGGGTTCACTGCTGGAACTGATAGGTTAAGTATATCGTATGATGAACCATTTGGTTGTGGATAAATCATATATGGAGATCCAACTGTGCTGCAAGATAAATAATTTGCAAGTGCCTCTGTCATAGCTCGTCCCTGTGATAGTGTCGTATTGAAATGATTATTGCCAAGTACTTGATATGTAAATAGATGGCTGAGTTCATGCCTGACTATGGAGCCATGAAGTCCTGTTTTTATCCTGACTACGGGGGGATTATAAGTTATCTGCCCGGCATTTGTCTGACTAGTTGGAATAAAGTTAGCAACTATCTTCAAATCATCTACTTCAAAATTACCCCACCTGTTCCTAAGCTCAGATATATGATCATTAGTATGTATATATGTGTTTGAGCCGTAACACAGTTTTGTTATTGTGCCGATTTTGCAAACGTCTCCGATGAGGGAGGTAAAGATATTCGAATTCGGAACGTACTCTTCCCTGCTATCGGAATAGAATACTTTAGTGGAATCTGAGTAATCAGTGATG
>Ga0265294_10005022_pt1 | contig 16223 bp, 15 predicted proteins | sample MunlanPumphouse3_FD_192504 | JGI IMG/M metagenome (GOLD analysis project Ga0265294, IMG submission 192504) | Groundwater microbial communities from a municipal landfill in Southern Ontario, Canada - Pumphouse #3 | ecosystem: Environmental > Aquatic > Deep subsurface > Groundwater | place...
GGTATCAGGATGGCGTATTGATTGAGGGTGCCAATGGTGCCAGCTATCAGCCGGAAGCCTTAATGGCCACCACCGAATACTACGCAGTAGTTACTGACCTTTGTGGTGAGATTACCACCAACACGGTGACCCTCACGGTATACGACGAGTTCGTAGCCAGTGCTGCCGCCGACCAGACAATCTGCTACGGATTTGCTCCGGATCCTATTGTGGCTACCGCAATGGGTGGTGCAGGAAACTACCTCTACCAATGGCAGGTTGAAGGAGAAGATGGCTTTATAGACATCGAAAATGCTTCTGATGCCGTTTACCAGCCTGAAACGATCTATGAGCAAACCACTTACCAGTGTGTTGTTACTGATGATTGTGGTACAGTAATTACCAATCCGGTGATTATTACCATGTACGAGGATGTAGTGGTTACCATTGCTGCTGATCAGACGATTTGTCATCTTACTGCACCTGAGCCGCTTACTTCTGTTGTTACCGGTGGTGCAGGAAACTACTCTTACCAATGGCAGATTGAAGGCGTTGAGGGTTTTGAGGATATTGAAGGAGCTACCGATGCTACCTATCAGCCCGAAACCTTAACCGGCGAAACCCATTACCGATTAGTGGTTACCGACGCTTGTGGAGTCTTCGTTTCGGAAATGGTGGTTATTACTATTATCCCATTACCGGAAGCTATGGCCGGCGACGATCAGTATGTCTGTGAGGATAGTGATGTACAGCTTAACGGCTATGCGCTGAATCAAAGTACTGTACTCTGGACTACAGCTGGAGATGGTACCTTTGATGATGCTACCTTGCTAAATGCTGTTTACACTCCGGGTGAAGGGGATGTAGCGGAAGGTGAAGTTGAACTGAGCCTTACTGCGTATGCTCTGGCACCTTGCAGTGACAGCGATACCGACACGATGACCATTGAGTTTGCTCCGGCACCTACGGCCAATGCCGGCCCGGATGCAATCCTCTGTGAAGGCGGTTACTTCCAGACCATGGGCTTCACTACGGTGGCTAACAGTATCCTATGGACAACGGCAGGTGATGGAACCTTTGATGATCCTACCTCTACCGCTGCAGTATATATGCCGGGCCCCGGTGACTTAGCCGCAGGTTCTGTTATACTGACGCTGGGTGCTGAACCCATTGCTCCTTGTACAAACTGGGTTTACGATGACGTGACCGTTACGATTATTCCCGATCCTACCGTAAATGCAGGCGAAGATGCTACCATTTGTGGTACAGGTACTTATGTGCTTTCCGGGACTGCTTCGAATTATATGACGGCGCTGTGGAGTACTTCCGGTGACGGAACGTTTGACAATCCGGCCAGTCTGACCGCTGAATATACACCGGGTGCAGGTGACATCGCCAACGGTGGTGCTGATCTCACACTGACGGTTGAAGGTCTTGCTCCTTGTTATGTTGAGGTATCTGATGAAATGACCCTTACTCTGTTTGCAACGCCTGAGGTATATGCCGGTGAAAACACCAACATCTGTGAAGGTATGACCTATACATTGGCGGATGCAACTGCTGTGAATACTACCGCTGTACTCTGGCATACTTCCGGAACAGGAACCTTCGATAATGCGGCTTTGGTAAATGCAACCTATAGCCCCAGCACGGCTGACTTTAACCTCGGATTGGTAACGCTTACGCTGACCGGTACAAATGGTGAACCCTGTAATGAGGAAGATTCCGACAGTATGGAGCTTACCCTGTTGCATGCTCCTACCATCAATGCAGGTCCTGACAGAGACCTCTGTGAAAACGAGATTGTTGAACTCACTGCAGTGGCTGAGCATTATGCTAACGTTGCCTGGACAACCGATGGTGACGGTGTATTCGATGATATTAATGCCCTTGTTACTGATTATACCCCCGGTGCCAACGATATTGAAGGCGGGGTGGTTACCCTTACCATCACCGCTTATGGTGAAGGTGTTTGTGGTGAAATCAGCGATGATGTGGTAATTACGATCGTAAAACGGCCTTATGCTTATGCGGGTGAAGACACGAAAGTTTGCGAAGGAAATAGCCTGACGCTAACCGAAGCTACCGCTGAGCATTATGCTTCTGTACTCTGGACTACGTCGGGAGATGGCGTATTCACCAACCCAACGGTTCTGAATGCCGTTTACACTCCGGGTGATTTCGATATCCTTTTTGGTTCGGTTGAGCTTACGCTGACCGCTACCGCTCAGGAACCTTGTACTAACGATGCCAGTGACCTGATTGTCGTTAGTATCGACAAGGCTCCTGTGCAGGCTGAAATGCCCGATGGCGATACCCATACCTGTGTGTATACGGTTGAAAGCGTTTATACTACTGCAGAAGTTACCGGCGCAAGTGCCTATGAATGGGAAATTACCCCGGCCGAGGCAGGTACTATTGCAGGTACAAACTACAACGATGGCACAGTGACCTGGAATGAAACATTTATTGGTGACTGTATTATCCGTGTTCGCGCTACCAATGATTGTGGCGATGGCGAATGGTCTGATGGTTTAGTCGTTACGCATGACTTATGTATTGGTATTGGCGAAACTGAAGCCATCGAAGTTCAAATTTATCCTAACCCATCAACAGGGATCTTTACTGTATCGGTAAGGGGTATTAATGAACGGGTGGAAATCTCTGTAATGAACTATGATGGTCAGATGATTCATAGTGAAACCCTTGAAAATGTGAGCAAATACGAACATAACTACAACCTGTCTCAGTATGCAAGTGGAGTTTACTTCCTGCGTATTCAGGGAGGCAACTTCCTTAAAGTGGAACGTATTGTTGTTCGTTAGCAGCTTTTCTGAATAAGTTAAGCGGAGTCGCGTGCGGCTCCGCTTTTTTTTTGCCTTAAAATGCCTTATCTTTATCCGGATCAATGGGAATGAGCCATTTTTGGGCTAATGTACGTGTGAAAAAATAAAAACAGGATGAAAACAACTACTACCTATTTGTTGGGATGTCGCAAATTGCTGGTATCAATATTACTCATTGCCGGGGGATTGCATGGTATCACACAAGTGATCCATACGGATATTACGATGCTGAATACAGCGTTGAATGGTACGCTGTTGCTGAATTTAAACACTTCTTCCATTGATTTTGAGTTTACGACTTTTGCGGAATATCAGCAGGGAATGGGGAGCCATTTGGGGCCATATTTTACCGAGGGAAGCATTGCGGCTACGACCAACTGGGAGTTGTCGTTTAAAGCGGCTGAGCCCTTTCTTCATTCCGATGGGGTAACCACAATGCCTTTGGATAATGTGGGGGTTACCGTGGAATGGACAGGTTATAATAAGATCAAGAATTATGCGAAAACACATGCTAAAGCATTAGAAATGAGCGAAGTTTTGTTAATTGGGCAGTCGGGAAATAAATCCAATGCCGGCGATGAGTCGGCGAACAGTTTTGTGTTATACTGGCAGATGGGCACGGGCGATGGAAATATGCAGAGCCAGTCGCTATTTGATCAGAACCTCAAAAAAGGCCCTTATAGTACCAGTGTGGCGTTTGTGGTGTCGGAAGTGTTGTAGGGAAGGGAATGGGTATTTTTTACGGGTATAGCCTACTTTCTGTACCGGTAAAATGTGCCTTACATTTCTTTAGCGAACGATCAATATGTGGGGTGCGAGAAAAATAAAAAAAGCCACCGGATTTCCGATGGCTTTTGTGATTGAGCCGGGGCTCGAACCCGGGACCCTATGCTTAAAAGGCATATGCTCTACCTGCTGAGCTACTCAATCGCCCTGTTTTCCCTTTTGGGACTGCAAAGGTACACGTATTATTTGAAATACCAAGGCTTTATCGGGTGAAAAATATGATTTTTTTAATAGTGTATTGATTTGTAGTAAATTATAAATTCAAAAACTTTTCCGCATGGGGTCGTTTCTAAATTTCACCTTTTCCCTGACGAATTACTTCTACTTCTCCCCGGGTGCAATCCAATATGGTAGAGGCGGTATTGTCGCCATAGCCCGCATCAATCACCAGATCCACTACCTGATTATATTTTTCATGGATGAGTTCGGGGTCGGTGGTGTACTCAATAATTTCGTCTTCATCGTGTACTGAGGTTGACATAATGGGGTTCCCGAGTTCTTCCACAATCTTGCGGATAATATCACAATCTGGAATACGGATACCTACAGTTTTTTTCTTGTTTTTAAATATTTTTGGCACATTGTTACTGGCTTCCAGAATGAAGGTGTATGGCCCCGGAAGTACCGAGCGCATCAGTTTAAAAATACTATTGGGTATAGGCTTTGCGTAGTCTGATAACTGACTCAGGTCGTGGCAGATAAACGAGAGGTTCACTTTATCCCCCTTCAGTCCTTTTATCTGTTTTACTCTTTCTACGGCTTTAGGATTAAATATATCACATCCTATTCCATACACGGTATCGGTAGGGTAAATGATAACACCTCCATCACGAAGACAATCCACCACCTGGCGTATGGAGCGGGGGTTTGGATTTTCTCTGTAAATTCGAATGATCATGGCGTCAAATTTTTCATTAAAAAAGGGTAAGCTACTTATATCGCACCGCTACAACCGTCTACCCTTGCTTCCTTCCGGACCTGGGGGAGTTCAACAGGAGCTGGTCGTATAAGACTTACCCGATTGCAAAAATACAAAAATTCCTGAACACGGATAAAAAAACATTCTTTTTCTGGATCTATTGGGTATTTATTAAATTTGTAAAACAATCAACAATAATTCAAAAACAATGGAAACATTAAAATCAAAACCAGGTATTGGCAGTTACATCGTAAAATACGGACTCCTGATTGCCGTTCTTCAGATTGCTGTAGTAATTTTATTTTATGTGTTGGGTATTAATCCTTTAATGTCGCCCGTAAATCTCTTGCATTCGCTTATTCTCTATGTAATAATCATTTTTATTGTGCGGATGGGGATGGTGAAGTACAGGGATATGGATTGCGACGGAAAGACAAGTTTTTTACCTCTTTTTCTTCTTGGATTCCTGATGTTGTTGCTCTCCGGGATCTTACAAGGCCTTTTTTCGTATTTTTTTTACTATATTTTTGAACCCGGATTGCTGACGCAGTATGCCAACGAAGTGCTGGATAGTTTTGCATCGAAATTTTCCGGGGCGCAGCTGGATATGATCGAAGAGCGTTTAATGGGAAATATTACCGCCGAAAAGCATATTCGCCAGCTTTTGATCTCCATTCCCGTGTCGGCTGCCATCTTATCGGCGCTTGTAGCCTTGTTTATTAAAAAAGATAAAACCTTCCCCGTAAATGAAGCATGAAAACCTGCAACTGAGCCTTGTTATTCCTCTCTATAATGAGGAAGAATCGTTGCCAAAACTGGTGTCGTGGATTTATTCTGTTCTCCAGCCATTGGCGTATACTTATGAAGTGATTTTTATCGACGATGGTTCCACCGATGGCAGTTGGCGCACTATTGAGAAGCTAATAAAGGAGTATGATGGTATTAAAGCCATCCGGTTTCAGCGGAATTATGGTAAAGCGGCTGCTCTGAATGAGGGGTTCAAGGCGGCACAGGGCACGGTTGTGATTACCATGGATGCTGATTTGCAGGACAGCCCGGAAGAGATTCCGGCACTTTATAGGCTGATCACCGAAGAGGGTTATGCTATGGTAAGCGGATGGAAAAAAAAGCGCTTTGACAAATTTCATAAACGGTTTCCCTCCAAATTTTATAATGGCATCACGCGGAAGGTTTCTGGCATTAAACTGCATGATTTCAATTGTGGATTAAAAGCCTACCGCAACGAAGTGGTGAAAAGTATTGAGGTATATGGTGAGATGCATCGTTACCTTCCGTTGATCGTAAAAAAAGCGGGATACAAATCCATTGGCGAGAAAGTGGTCCAACACCGGAAGCGTGAATTTGGTGAGCCCAAGTATGAAAGCTTCTCCAGGGGCATTAAAGGGCTGCTCGACCTCTTGTCACTTACGTTTATGCACCGTTTTGGTAAACGACCCATGCATCTTTTCGGTTTTGGTGGCTCGTTGCTTTTTATTTTGGGCTTTTTGATTTTTTTGTGGCTGGCCATTGCCAAGTTTGCCTTGCACCAATATAATATGACCGATCGCCCGTTGTTTTTCTTTGGCCTGTTGTGTATGGTTCTGGGAACCCAGCTGTTTATGGCCGGATTTCTGGGTGAGTTGATTACCCGTAATGCCTCCGACCGAAACCGTTACCTGATTTCCGAACGAAAAGGATGGGATGAATAAAGCGAAAAAAGTAATCATTGTCGGGTCGGCTTATCCTTTACGGGGCGGCATTGCCACATTTAACGAACGGATGAGCCGTGCTTTCAGCGAGCGGGGATATATCAGTATTCTTTATAATTATACCCTGCAATATCCGGGATTTCTTTTTCCCGGGAGAACACAGTATACTAAGGAGCCTCCTCCCCAAACCCTGCTTATAAAAAACAGGGTGAATTCTGTGTGGCCATTGAACTGGATACGTGTTGGAAGGGAAATACGGCGGGAAAATCCCGATTATGTTATTCTTCGCTACTGGATGCCTTTTTTTGGCCCTTGCCTGGGTACAATCGCCCGGATCGTAAAAAAAAATAAACGAATTCGGATTATTGCCCTTGTGGATAATATCATTCCTCATGAGTCCACAATTCTGGATAAACTTTTTATCCGGTATTTTTTGCGGCCGGTAAATCGTTTTGTTACGCTGTCAGCCACAGTTTTGTCGGAATTGAATTCTTTTGGCAGGCAGGAACATGCCTTGTTTACGCCCCATCCGTTATACGATAATTTCGGAAGTACCATTCCACGTGACGAAGCCTGTGCACAGTTGGCGATCGATTCATCGGGGGTTAACTTATTGTTTTTTGGTTTTATTCGTGTGTACAAAGGACTGGATATTTTGTTATATGCACTGCATGAGGTGCTGCAATCGCACCCTGATGTTAAGCTTATGATTGTGGGGGAGTTTTATGATGACCGCGAAAAATATATCGAGTTGATTGACCGTTTACATCTTAATTCCCATATTTATCTCTTTGATCGGTACGTCGACAGCAGCGAGGTAAATAAGTATTTTTGTGCTGCCGATTTGATTGTACAGCCCTATAAAACCGCATCACAAAGTGGGGTTTCACAAATCGCTTATCATTTCAATAAGCCCATGGTAGTAACCAATGTTGGAGCCCTTCCGGATATGGTTCCCAACGGAAAGGCAGGTTATGTAACGGAAGTAAATGCCAGTGCAGTAGCCCGGGCAATAGCGGATTTTATCACCCATCCGGATCGGGATTATTTTACACGGCATATCCGGAAGGAAAAGAAAAAATATAGCTGGGATTTATTTATTGATAAGCTGATAGCCCTGGCCGAAGCGTAACTTGGTTTTTTGCAGCGGTTTATTTGTAATTGCTATGTGAACGATGGATAATTAAAAAAGTAGATGTATCTTCGCTTTATAAACTGACATAACGGATAACGCATGATAATTCGCAGTAAAGCACCTTTACGTATTGGCCTTGCCGGTGGCGGCACCGACGTGTCACCCTATTCTGATTTATACGGCGGCACCATTCTGAACACCACGATAAGTTTGTACGCTTACGCTTCCATCGTTCCGCGTGAGGACGGAAAGATTATTTTCCGATCGCTCGACAAGAATGAGTACTACGAGTTACCGTCGGTCATGGCGTTGCCGGTAAATGGGGATCTCGACCTGCATAAAGGGATTTACAACCGCATTGTGAAGGATTTTACGGGAAATCCGTTATCTTTTGAGCTGATCACCTGGGTAGATGCGCCTCCCGGTTCTGGCCTTGGCACCTCTTCAACCCTGGTTGTTTCAGTGCTGGCCGCTTTTGGTGAATGGCTTAAATTGCCTTTTGGCGAATATGACCTGGCGAAGCTGGCCTATGATATCGAGCGTGTTGACCTTGCTATGGCAGGTGGAAAGCAGGATCAATATGCGGCAACTTTTGGCGGGGTTAATTTTATGGAGTTTTATGCCGACGACAAAGTGATTGTCAATCCGTTGCGTATAAAGCCCTATTACCTGATGGAACTGGCGCATAATCTGGTGTTGTATTATACACAAACCAGCCGCATATCCTCCGAGATTATTGCCTCGCAGTCAAAGAATGTCTCCGAAAAAAATAGCATCTCCATCGATGCAATGCACCAGTTAAAACGGCAGGCAGTGATGATGAAAGAGGCACTGTTGCGTGGTAATCTTAATGATATTGGTGAAATTCTGGATATGGGTTGGCAGCATAAGAAGAAAATGGCCCATGGCATTACAAATTCTTATTTTGATGAGATTTACCAAACAGCCATGGACGCCGGAGCCACGGGTGGCAAAATTTCCGGTGCCGGCGGTGGCGGTTTTATGGTTTTTTATTGCCCCGGAAATACCCGCGACGAGGTGATCCGTCAACTGGCCCGCTTTGGCGGAAGCCCCAAACGCTACGATTTTACCACACAGGGCGTATATACCTGGAAAATAAAGTAAATGTTTCTTATTGGGCCCGTGTTACCTTCATGAACACGACCTCCTTGTTTTGGCGTGTACCTTTCTTTTCTATCTTTGCAAAAAATGGAAACAAAATGAATAAGATACAGCAGGCTATTGCCGAATCGCTGGAGTTAAAAAAGGCTCTTCTTGCCGATGAAGCCCTGATAGAACGGATGAACGAGGTTTCTGAATCGCTGATTACTGCTTTACGTAACGACAGAAAGGTGTTGTTTTGCGGTAATGGTGGAAGTGCGGCTGATGCCCAGCATCTTGCTGCGGAGTTGAGCGGGAGGTTTTATTACGATCGTCCGGCTCTTTTTGCTGAGGCTTTGCATGTGAATACGAGTTACCTTACAGCTGTAGCCAACGACTATTCTTTTAATGATGTTTATGCGCGCAGTGTGCAGAGCAAGGGACGCAAAGGCGATGTGCTTGTGGCGATTTCTACTTCCGGGAATAGTGAGAATATTATTCGTGCCATGGTGGAAGCCCATCGACGTGGGATGATTACCGTGGGTTTAACGGGAAATGGTGGCGGAAAAATGGCGGCACACAGCGACTATCTGCTCAATGTGCCCTCTGCTTCAACGCCACGAATTCAGGAAGCCCATATTTTAATCGGACATATTCTTTGTGAATTAGTGGAAGCCAGCATATTCCCTCAGGATTAGCCCGATCCATGATCCTATTGCAAAATAGTAAACCCACGATTAAAATTGCGAAATAGAGCAATCCTTTGGCCTGAAGTAAATTATTGTTAACAGTTATCAATGAAAGAAGCGGTTATTCTTGCGGGAGGTTTTGGCACACGTTTACAGGAAGTAGTGCGTGATGTACCCAAGCCTATGGCACCTGTGCATGGACGCCCTTTTTTGGAATATCAATTTGATTATCTTATTGGTCAGGGGATGGAACATGTTGTTTTGTCGCTGGGCTATATGGCAGAAACTGTGATTGCCCATTTTGGCCCCTGTTATCGTTCGCTTCGTATTTCTTATGCAATTGAAAATCACCCATTAGGAACCGGAGGCGCTATTGTTTTGGCAGCGAAACAGTTACATGGTGATTTGTTTTGGGTGTTGAACGGGGATTCCCTTTTTGAGGTGGATCTGGTGCGTATGGCGGAGGCATGGAGTTGTTCCGGGGCTGACTTCTGTATTGCATTGCGCAATATACCCGATGTTTCACGCTATGGACAGGTGGAAATGGATGATCAAGGACGAATTTGCCGGTTTTCAGAAAAAGGGGGCGGGCAAAATCCCGGGTTGATTAACGGGGGGGTTTACCTGATGCAACGTAAACGCCTTTTTGAGGTGGCTCCGGAAGGGCCTTTTTCGATAGAAAAAGAGCTGTTTATGACGGAAAATCGTCTTTTCCTTTTGGGATATGTTTGTACAAAGTATTTTATTGATATTGGAATACCTGAAGATTATCAACGGGCACAACATGAGTTTATTCAGCGATAGTAAAAAAGCTACACTTTTTCTCGACCGCGATGGGGTGATCAACCGTCGTGTGGTTGATGGGTATGTTACGCATCCGGACGAGCTGGTTATTCTTCGGGGCGTGACCGAAGCAATGGCTGTTTTTACCTCATTTTTTCAACGTATTATTGTGGTTTCTAACCAGCAGGGCGTTGGGAAGGGCATTATGACTTCCGGAGCAGTGCATCGTGTGCATGCCTACCTGAAGGAGCGGATAGCCCGCGCAGGTGGCCGGATTGATGGCATCTATTTTTGCCCTGCGCTGGAATCGGAGAACCACCCCTGGAGGAAACCCTCCACAGGGATGGCGCTTGCGGCCCAAAATGATTTCCCGGAGATCGAATTCAGCCATGCCTGGATGGCTGGTGATTCGCGAAGTGATATGCTTTTCGCACGAAGGCTGAATATGCGGGCTGTTTTTATTGAAACCGAACCCACGCGTGAAACCCTATCACCTGATCTTTTTGATCTGCGCTTTCCCTCACTGCTTGCCTTTGCCCATTTTCTGCAAAACGAGCAAAATTCTACTTCCCGGCTATGACCCCCCTGCTTATTCTTACTACCTTTCTGCTGTACACGGGAATATTGTTTTTTGTCTCTTGGTTAACTACCCGAAAATCTGGTTCTAATAGTGCCTTCTTCTCCGGAAATCACCAGTCGCCCTGGATGTTGGTGGCCTACGGTATGATTGGTGCCTCTTTGTCGGGTGTAACTTTTATTTCTGTTCCCGGCGATGTGCTGAATACTTCCTTTAGTTATATGCTGATTGTTTTTGGTTATCTGGTAGGTTATCTGGTGATTGCAAAAGTCTTGATGCCCGTTTACTACCGGATGAAGCTCACCTCCATCTATTCCTACCTCGGAAGTCGTTTTGGAATCGTTTCCTATAAAACCGGCTCGTTCTTTTTCCTGCTTTCCCGCGTTATTGGTGCCTCTTTTCGGATGTATCTTGTTGTGAATGTATTACATCTTTTTGTTTTTAAAAACTACGAGATTCCATTTATCGCTACAGTGGCTTTTTTTATTCTTCTTATCCTTATCTATACCTTTCGGGGAGGGATAAAAACGATTGTCTGGACCGACACACTGCAAACTACCTTTATGCTCGGGGCTTTGGTGCTTTCCATTGCACTGATTTCGAAGGAAATGGGGGAGGGGTTGTTTTCGTTAAGCCGACAGGTTTTTGATGATGGCCTTTCGCGTTTGGTGTTTACGGATATCAATTCAAAACAACATTTTTTGAAGCAATTTTTTAGCGGAATGTTTATTACGATTGTAATGACTGGTTTGGATCAGGACATGATGCAGAAGAATCTTACCTGTCGTAACCTTAAAGACGCGCAAAAAAATATGTTTTGGATGAGTGCCTCGTTGGTGCCTGTAAATTTTATTTTTTTAATGTTGGGAGGTTTTTTAATTCTTTTTGCCCGTTCTAAAGGGATGGCCATTCCGTCGACAACCGATGATTTGTTTCCCCTCATCGCGCTTCAGTATTTAGGACCTGTAGCAGGGATCGTTTTTATTATTGGGCTGATTTCGGCTGCTTATAGTTCGGCCGACAGCGCCCTGACTTCACTGACCACAGCTTTCTGTGTCGATTTTTTGAATTTTGAAACGCGAAGTGATTTGTCGGAGGAGCGCGCAGTGGCTATCCGCAAAAAAGTGCATATTATGGTCGCTTTTGTCATTATGGCGGTAATTGCTGTTTTCCATGCGATTAATGATGCTTCGGTTATTTCAAAATTATTCACGGTGGCCGGGTATACTTACGGGCCGTTGCTTGGGCTTTTTTCTTTTGGCTTGTTCACCCGTTACCGGGTTATCGATCATTGGATTCCGCTGGTGGCCTTTGCTTCGCCGGTGATATGCTATATTTTGAGTCGAAATTCAGCCGATTGGTTTAACGGGTACCATTTTGGGTTCGAATTGCTTATTGTGAACGGTTTACTTACGTTTGCCGGGTTATGGCTCTTGCGGAAAAAATCATAGAGCTTAACCATTTAATAGTTTCCTTATCTTTACAACAGAAAAAATGCAGGTGTGATACCGGGCTGACAGCAATACGAATCCGCAAGCACGAAAGCATTGCAAAAAGGGCGTTACATCTTATTTTAACTTAAATTATTTTTCTGATGAAAAAGTTTTTTCTTTTTTTCTTATTGCTCTTAGGGGTGGCACCCCTGGTAGGAGCCCAAAGCCGACAGGTTGTTACTCAGAACGACAACGGAATTGCCTGTACCCTTCCCGCTACGGCATTAATTATTGAGGTTACCGTGGAACGCATGGATTCATATCCTGGTCCGCTGGCCGATTATGCCGGGCCGTTGCTGGGTATTCAGCATCCATTGCGCCAACGACAAACTTCCTATCGGATTACCGGCGTAGCGCTACGTGATTATGTGATCAGTGATTTAGCTACTTTTTCACGTTTACACTATTCAGGCGAAAAATCGAAGGAAGAACAACGTAGTATGGTTTCCCTGCATACGAATGGTACATTGGCTGGAATAAATATGCCGGGTTTGTCACCATCGGCCTCTCCGTCTTTTTCTTATTCTTTGCCTGAATGGAGCATGAAAGCGCCTGATTATGACCTTTATCTTTCATGCCCCAGCCAGGTTACTGTTACCGATACACTGGTTCAACTGGTTACCCTGGATGGCACCACGGTGCGGGATGTATCTTATTCACAGCGGGTTATTGCCTATCAGGAAGCGGATAAGGCCAATGATTTTGTGGATAAAATTGAGCGGATCAGAAGCGAACGGATGAATCTGCTTTCCGGATACCAGGAGGTGGCTTATCCGGAAGGAACACTCCGCTATATGGACGGTGAGTTTCAACGGATGGAAGAAGCGTATTTGTCGCTTTTTCGCGGAGTTCAGACCCGGGAGGAGAAGGTGTTTACTTTCTTTGTTATCCCTGAAAAGCAGCACTTGAAGAAACCATTATTTGTATGCGGATTTTCGGAAAGTGACGGGGTGAGCTATAGTGGAAGAACCGCAGGAAAAGGGATAGAATTGCATTTTCATGCCGACAATATCCCGGAGGTTTCTTCTCCCGAGGTAAAAGGTCTCACTTACCGCCTGCCTGTTGCAGGTAGTGTAGTAGTGCATTATGTGCATGAAATTCTAGGTGGCGGTGTTTTCCTGTTTCCCCAATTTGGTCCGGTTATTACGGTTCCTGCTTCAACACACCCATCGGCAATGATTGATCCAAAAACGGGGGCTGCCACCAGTATATCAATGGATTAGTTTATTATTACCGTATGCCTTCAAATATACGTTGATACAGTTCGCCAAAGAGGGGGATAGGGTCAGTGCGGTAGTTGAGGGCATTGATCAGGGCAATGATCCAGAAAATAAGCATAACCACGGCCAGAATCCATCCAATAATGGGTATCCATCCCAAAAGCAGCACAGTAAGGTTAATCCCTAATGCCTGGCGGAGATGAAAAGTTAAAAAGGGTGTCCGGCCGTTTCGCAGTGCCAGTAGTGCAATTATCCATCCTAGAATGGTAATGTAGCTGATGGTTCCAAAAAGTACTTCGTCTTGTTTATTCATTGTTTTAATGGTTTATGGCGTTATAAATGCGTTGCAGCCGCATCAGCAGTTCTTCTGCGTGCTGCAGAGGCAACATGTTGGCGCTGTCTGATTTTGCGTTGGCGGGGTTCGGGTGCGTTTCCATGAAAATTCCGTCGGCACCGGCTGCAATACCTGCACTTGCAATTGTCCGGATAAGCTCAGGCATTCCTCCCGTTACTCCGGTGGGTTGGTTGGGTTGTTGAAGTGAATGGGTGACATCCAGCACTACCGGCACTTCCTGTGTCTTCATCCATGGAATCGATCGCATATCCACAATTAAATCCTGATACCCGAAGGTTGTTCCTCTTTCTGTTAGTAAAATTTGTGCATCACTAACCGATTTTACCTTCTGCACAGCATACTGCATGGCCTGAGGTGACACAAATTGTCCTTTTTTAATATTTACTGCTTTTCCGGTACGTCCGGCTGCGACCAGCAACTCTGTTTGCCGGCATAAAAATGCAGGTATCTGCAGAATGTCTACATATTCCGATGCTATTTCGGCTTCCTGTGGGGTGTGTACATCGGTGAGCACCGGTACCTGTAGGCTATTGCGAATCTCTTTTAGTAATTCCAGTCCCTCTAAATCACCAATCCCGGTAAAGGAATCGATACGACTGCGGTTGGCTTTTCGGTACGAAGCCTTAAATATGAATGGGATATGGAGCCGTGTGGTGATGGCTTTGAGTTCGGCTGCAATTTGCATGGGGAGTTGGGTGTTCTCAATTACACATGGCCCGGCAATAAGGAAAAAGGAACTTTTATTCTTAAAAAGCAATTCCGGATTCAGGTTCATCATTTTTTTTCCTGCAAATATACAAATAATGCATCGTAACTGTTGTGTTAAACGCTTTCATCTGACGTATGTTTTGCCGGGGGAACCATGAAATTGTTTCCGGGATGCTGAGCGATTTGAGAAAAATGTAATACCTTCGGTTTTCTTTTGCTCTGATGCTATGAAACGCAGATGATTTGATAGGGACACGATAAATAATTATTTTTGAGAACAGGAAGTTTCTTCCTCCCTTTAATAAATGGATTCTATGCAGATGAACGTTTACCGGATTATTATTTTTGGTCTGACGCTGGTTCTTTGCAGGTGCTCGCGACCTGAAGTGCAACTTCCGGAATTCTATACACAGCAATATTTTTCTTCTGCCATACCTTATTATGATTTAGTGGGGCATGATAATGATATTCCTTTGGCTTTTTTGGGTGTGGAGATGGAGGCGGTGGATTCTGTGTTATTGGAAGGAAACCAGGGGGAATTACACGCCTATTGTGATCAGGAAAAGGGTTGCATTCATATTTCGGGTTATTATGGCTATCCGGCCGCGCTGGTCAACCTGACGTTATGGGTCGATGGCTATCCTGTTTCGTATTTACTACGCAACAGCGCATCGGGTTATGTGCCGCTGATGGCGGAGAGTAGCATTCGGTTGGCAAAAGTAAATCATACCCGCAGAAGGGTGATGATTTCTTATGACCGGCCTGTGAAGCAATGGTTTATTTACTGTGGGAAATTTCGGATACCGGATCGTTTCTATAGCTCTGGCAATGGAGTGCTCACCCTGTACATTCCGGTGGAAGCGCAATCTGTTGCGGTTTCTGAGCTGTTGATTGCTGGCAGTGACGGGGTGAATTTTAGCAATACCCTGCGTATTCCACTGCATTTCGGTTTGGTGGCTGATCAACCTGAATAACTGTGCGGTCATGTGGAAATCAGGCTTGTACCCTGACAACCGCATCCGGTATACCCCATCGCATAGGCCAAATACGGTGAGGCTGTTATGGAATAACCGGGGATGGCTGATAAAAAAGCTGTCCGAAGTGTTCCGTCAGCTCTTTGGGCTATTATTTCATTAAAAATTGTAATTCATCTGAGTTACTGATTTCTCTGATGGCTTCATTATGTTTAAAAATTCTTACCGGCTTGGAACCTGTCAGCGTCAGGGTGTTGTTTTCGATTTGCAGTAAACAGGCTTCGCGAAGCCCTACGACATACATTTGAGGGTTTACCACCAAAAATTCCAGAATACGTTGTTCACGGGTTTCTCCACCATGGCCCTGTGGATTGGCGTCGAGATAATGGGGATTAATCTGGAAAGGCACCAGATTAAGGCAGTCAAAACTTTCCGGTTCAATAACAGGCATGTCGTTGGTTGTCTTCAGCGACGGGCAGGCCACATTACTACCGGCACTCCATCCCATATAGGGCACACCTTCGAGTACGCGTTCGCGGATAGGTTTCATCATGCCGAGTTTGTGCATCATATACACGAGGTGGAATGTATTACCACCCCCTACAGCGATTGCCTGTGCTTCCGTGATTGCCTTAACGGGGTCGTCGCAGCGATGGATCGACCGGATTGTAGTTCCGAGTTCCTTAAAAACAGTGGCTACACGGTTTTCATAGGTGTCGTAAGAGGCTTCCAGCCCCTGGTCGGAGAGGTTAATTCCCGCATAGGGGATAAACAGGATTTCTTTGGCCGTTGTGGAGTTGAGGAATGTTTTAATGTGTGGGCGGGGCCATCCTAAATAGGCCTCCCCAAAATTCGTGGAATTGCTGATCAGCAGCATTTTTCTTTTCATCGTCATTATTTTTTATTGTTCATCTGTTTTTATCGATATTTTTACAAATATATTGATTTT
>Ga0265294_10005024_pt1 | contig 16210 bp, 16 predicted proteins | sample MunlanPumphouse3_FD_192504 | JGI IMG/M metagenome (GOLD analysis project Ga0265294, IMG submission 192504) | Groundwater microbial communities from a municipal landfill in Southern Ontario, Canada - Pumphouse #3 | ecosystem: Environmental > Aquatic > Deep subsurface > Groundwater | place...
AGACTTATGTACAGCGAGCATTGCCCGGTGGGGTATAACAGGTCCGGGTGCACGATATGCCACAGCGATGCAAGGTTCAGACTTAAGGACAGGAAGGGAAGCTATTCTCCTGTAGTATGTCATCCGGAGTTCTGCACTTCGGAGATACTGTCTCCGGATATTCTTTGCGCACCGGGCGAGGTGGTGAAAGCAGCGGGCGGATCAGGTGTCATTGCAAGGTTGTACTTTTATGACGAGAGTATTGAGACAAGGCGTGAGCTGGTTGAACTTATGAGGACATATCTGACAGAGCCGGACGGTGATACCGGAGCAAGGGCAGCTTTGAATTTTAGAGCTGCTGCTTTGCGTGAAGGTGTAAGAACGGATAGTTATGTCGGTACTTCATTTTATAGTAAAGGGATCATCTGAAATTTAGGCAATAGATATATTTTGTATTAGCGGAGGTGTTATGAAGGAAATCGAAGTTCTGATAAATGTCTGCAGGGAAGGTGTTTCTGTTCCTGTTTATGCGAGAGAGGGAGACGCGGGAATGGATGTTTCAGCGGCTTGTGAAGTGTTGATAAGGCCCGGTGAGACTGTTGCTGTTCCCACCGGTCTTAAAGTTGCTATTCCTGAAGGTTATGAGATACAGGTCAGACCGAGAAGCGGGATATCACTGAATACGCCGCTGAGGATATCCAACAGCCCGGGGACGATTGACTCCGGTTTCAGAGACGAGATAAAGATAATAATAACGAACACTTGCAGAACCAGCGGTGAGGGGTATCACGGAGTAGCTTCAAAGGGTAATGTTGAAGGAACTTACAGGATATTGCCCGGTGACCGGATCGCTCAGTTCGTACTCAAGGAAGTTCCTGTTATCAAGTGGAAAGAGGTTTGCTCTGTCGAAGGGATAGGTAATGACAGAAAAGGCGGATTCGGCTCAACAGGAATCGATTGAAATGCACTCTTTGTAATGTTAAACTCTAAATAAAACTGAAAGGTACTGACGGTGATGCTATGAATATGAAACTGAATTATAAGAATACTATTCTTGTTGGACTGGCCTTTTTTTCTATTTCCGCATTCTGGCAACTTTATGATTTCGCCATACCGCTCATCCTGAAGAATAATTTTCAGATGAATGACGGATTGGCGGGATTTATCATGTCCCTTGACAACATAATCGCGCTGTTTATGCTGCCGCTCTTCGGTATGCTTTCAGATAAGCTTAAGACTCCTTTCGGAAGGCGTATGCCGTTCATAGTTCTGGGTACGATAGCTTCAGTAACAGCGATGATGCTGATCCCTTATACAGCTCACAGAATGCAAGCGATCCCTTTCGTTATCGTGCTTGGATTTGTGCTGATACTGATGGCTACATACCGTTCGCCGGCAGTTGCTTTGATGCCGGATATCACACCTAAGCCGCTTCGCTCCAAGGGCAACGCGATAATAAATCTTATGGGCGCACTGGGCGGAGCGATAATACTGGCACTGAATTCTATCATTGCACCTAAGGATGCGACTAAACCTCTGGAAGCGAATTACTATCCGATATACATAGCAGTCGGAATCATGATGCTTGTTGCCATGGTGATCGTAGCGATAACGATCAGAGAGCCTCTGCTGGTCAGGAAAATGAGAGAAGATAGTGCTGCTGCCGGCATAGATCCCGAAGAGGCAGATGAGAATAAACCTGAAAAATCAGATAAAGGAGCTGTCTCTGTGGAGAAGCTTCCGAAAGCAGTAAGGAAAAGCCTGGTGTTCATTTTGATTTCTATCTCGCTCTGGTTCATGGGATATAACGCTGTTACGACAGCATTCTCCAAGTATGCAGTCAATCGCCTGGGTATGACGACCACTCAGGCATCGCTCATACTTATGGTCGCAGTGATATCCGCGACTGTGGCTTTTATTCCTATAGGTATTATTTCTACAAAGGTCGGTCGAAAGAAGAGCATAATGTTCGGTATAATACTGCTGGCCTTAAGCTTTGGTACCGCTGTTATCTATACTGAGTACAGCCCTGTGATGTTTGTCAACTTCACGCTTGCCGGTATAGCCTGGGCCGGTATCAATGTAAATTCGCTGCCTATGGTATTGGAGATGGCTAAGGGAGCTGATGTCGGTAAATACACCGGGTTTTATTATACTTTTTCAATGGCTGCGCAAGTAGCTACACCGATACTTTCCGGCCTGCTTCTTCAATATGTCGGGTATGTTACTTTGATGCCGTATGCAGCCCTTTTCGTAATGCTTGCTTTCCTGACCATGCTGATGGTTCGTCATGGAGATTCGAAGTTGGCTTGACCACGGTCTTAATGTTATAATCAGAAAGTTAAGGAGGATCCCGGACATTGCTTGAAATTTTCCGTACAATCACACATGATATCAGCGGAAAGGTACACACCGAACTCGAACAACTCACTGAAATCACGGAGAACTGCTGGATAGACCTGACAGCTCCGACTGAAGATGAGCTTGAGGTGGTTGAGACCGCTCTCGGAGTACCATCTGAATTTCTGAGATATCCTCTTGATGAGGAAGAAAGACCGCGTATCGACGTTGAGGAGGACGAGGGACAGATCCTTATCATTACTGACCTTCCATATGTGCGCAGGGATGGCGTTTACGCGAAATATGAGACACAACCGCTTGGCATTTTACTTACAGGAAAGCATATAGTTACGATCTCGCTTCGTGAAAGCACAACGCTTGATCAGTTTAAAGCTAACAGAGTCAAGAATTTCAAGACAGAATTCAGAACAAGATTTACTTTTCAGATAATGTTCGCAGGTGCCAAGGACTATCTGAAGTTTCTGCGATATATGGATAAAACTATTGAAGCGGCGGAAAGACAGCTGACAAAGTCTATAAGCAATAAAGAACTTTTCAAACTTATGGAGCTTGGCAAGTCCCTTATATATTTCTCGACATCACTTAAGTCCAATGAAGGGGTCCTGGAGAAAATGATGCGTAACAAGTATATTAAACTTTATGAAGACGACCAGGAACTTCTTGACGATGTCAGCATAGAGTACAGACAAGCATATGATATGGCTAATATTTATGCTTCTGTTATAAACAGTACGATGGACGCATATGCTTCGATAATTTCGAATAATCTGAACGTTGTAATGAAATTCATGGCTGCCATGACAATAGTTTTATCTGTTCCGACGGTCATTTACAGCTTTTTCGGACAGAATTTTCCTATGCCATGGGATAATACAGAAAGTTTTGCTCAGATGCCATGGCCATTTATTGCTATCGTAGCCGGTTCAGGGATAATTTCAGGGCTTGTGCTGTGGTGGCTCAAGAAACGTGATATGATGTGATTTCCGGAAAAGCGGAACTTTTCGTCCTGCTTGTCCGTACAATAAGCAATCTTCAGAGGGGCACTTATACATGAACTTTCACAATTTTGATATGAATGGTTTAAATAAGCGCAAGGAGTATGGCTTTGTTTTTCTGCTGTCGATGTTTCTTGCCGTTGCTTTTTTCCTGCCTTATGTCATTCAGGATAAAGGCTACTTTTTCTATCTCGGGGACTTCAATTGTCAGCAGATCCCGTTTAACATGCTGGCTAATGATGCGGTCAAGAGCGGGAATATTTTCTGGAACTGGAACACGGATCTGGGTGCCAATTTTATAGGTTCGTATGCCTTTTATCTTCTCGGAAGCCCTTTCTTCCTTATTCAGCTGATCCTTCCTTCATCCTGGGTGCCGATGGCTATCCCATGGGTACTTTGCCTTAAATTCGCTGTTTCCGCGGTAACTGCGTACTTGTATATTTCAAGGTTTCTGAAGAATAAGAATTACACGCTTATCGCTGCGCTGTTGTATGCGTTCTCCAGTTTTTCGATCTATAATATCTTTTTCAATCATTTTCATGACGCGATCGCTTTTTTTCCGCTTATGCTATATGGCTTGGAGGAATTGCTCGAGAAGGACAGAAAGGGGATATTCGCGTTCACCGTTTTCCTGAATGCGATGACCAATTACTATTTCTTTGTAGCTGAAGTGGTATTCATCGTTATTTACTTTTTCTTCAGGTTATATCATGGTGCGTGGCCGAGTTTCAATCTGAAGAAATTCATAATGCTTATCTTTGAATCTGTTGCAGGATTCGCTATGGCTGCGTTTATAGTTTTGCCGGCAGTACTTACTACGATCCAATTGCCAAGGGCTGATAATAAGCTTACCGGGTGGGCGCTGATAACATATTATGAGATACAGCGTCCCATGCAGATCCTTCAGGCTTTCTTTTTCCCGCCGGAGATACCTTCCCAACTGAATTTTTACCCCGATGCCGGAGCTAAATGGTCTTCAGTTAGTGCGTGGCTGCCTCTTTTCGGGATGTCGGGCGTTATAGCATGGTCCAGAAGGTACAATAAGGATTGGCTCTCAAGATTGGTTCCGACTCTTGTAGTGATGGCTTTTATTCCTCCGCTGAATGCATCGTTTCAGCTGCTCAGTTCCAGCTACTACACAAGATGGTTCTATATGCTTGTTCTGATGGCTGCACTGGCTACCGGAAAAGCTCTCCAGGAAAGTTCAGCCAGGGACTGGAAGGCAGGTTTGTTATGGACTGCAGGGATATCCGCGTTCATCGCGTTGCCGCTCGGGTTAATAATCGACCCGAAAACTGAGAAACCTCTTGCCAAGTATCCGGAAAGACTTTGGGCATATCTTGGTGTTGTGACGTTTTGTCTTGTTTCGGTTTATTTGTTGATTTTTGTAATAAGAAGAAGATCCAAAGGATTTGCTTTCACTGCCATAACTATCCTCTGTGCTATCATCGTCGGATATGCCAATCTGAATATGATCATCGCACGATACAGCGGGATAAAGGACCCGGCAGCATATGTGGAGCGTAACATCAAGGGTAGAGAGAAGATCGATCTTCCGGGTATAGACGACATAAGGATCGATGTTAAAGACGGTGAAGAAAATTCCGGAATGTTCTGGCGGATACCGTCTATACACGCATTCCACAGTATTGTACCGGGTTCGATCATTGAGTTTTACCCGCTTATCGGAGTTGAGAGGAATGTTGCTTCAAGGCCCAAATCAGAGAAATTGCATATGAGGACTTTCCTGTCTGTTAAATATGTTTTTTACGGCAAAAAGGACGAGGAACTGGGCATGGACGGATTCGAGAAGATCGATGAACAGAACGGATTCGGTATCTGGGAAAATAAGAATTACATACCATTAGGATTCACATATGACAAATATATCTCAAGGGAAGCCTGGATGGAGCTTTCTGAATCATCCAGAGAAAGCATATTACTCGAAGCGATCGTTCTTGATGCTGAGGATGAGGCAAAATACGCTAAGTATTTCGGAAAGATCGAAGAAGGGTATTACCCTGATACGAGCAGTTATAAGCTTGAGGAAAACAGTAATATGAGGAGAAGCGAATCAGCCGATCATTTTGCCAGAGACAATCGTGGATTTGACAGCAGGATCACGGTGAATTCTGATACGCTTGCTTTCTACTCTGTTCCGTATGAGCCTGGATGGACCGCTGAAGTCAACGGTGAGAAGGTAGATATCGTCAAAGCAAATGTCGGATTCATGGCTGTACCTGTCAAGGCTGGAGCAAATGAGATCAGGTTCAGTTATATGACACCCGGACTTCTTGAAGGTGTAGGGATATCTCTTGCTGCTCTGCTGTTGGTCGTGATATATGCAGCAGTGCTTCCACGGTTTATGAAAACTGAGAAATTTGCTAAACTGAAAGCTGATTATGAAGGCAGAAACAAGCTTATAAAGTCAGACAACGAGCCGGTATATCCCGAAGGATCGTAAAGTATGTCACAATACGGAGTTATGCCGTTTTCCTGTCCAGGTATCTCGTAAACAGTGGTCCTGTCCGGAAATATCCTGATTCTTTCAGTTATCGTCATCTGAGAGCTCTTAAGAGTCTCTTCGCTGCTGTATTCACCATGTATCAAATGTACCGGCAGATTGGTTCTTGACAGTATTGCAGCCAGATTGTACCTGTGATCCATTCCTGACGACAGTCTTACAGCATATGGAACTACGATCCTCCCAAGACTGTTGCCCGCAGGAAGTTTATCTGAACTGATAAGGCCGATGTAATCGTCCGCAGTCACTTGCGGACAATCCAGGATAAAAGCTCTTATATAGCTGCGGTCAAATCCCAGGACCCGGATATTATAATCGATATCTTCATCATCACCGCCGGCCTCAGGCAGATGTTCGTATGCCATCAGAGCTGCAGCTGTACCGCTCCCGAAACCGAACAGGACTGCGTCAGTCGTAGATGTAGTCTTGCGGACATAGCTTATCGCACCAAGAACATCCTGCCATTCTGTATATCCGAACGTAGAGATGTTGCCACCGGAAACTCCTGAATGTCGCAGATCAAACGAAAGAACGTTAAATCCTTTATTAAGAAAGAAATCATACAACCGGACAGTATCGCTTCCGAACTGAAGTCTGTCACGACCAAAGCCGTGGATCATGATCACTGTGCTTATGGGATCTTGCGATGTTCTGAAAAGCCAGCCTTCAAGTTTAGTAAGTCCGTCGAGGGAAGTAAATGAGGCATTAGTGAAAACCGGAAGGATATTAGCCGGGAAGTCCTCGCTTGTTTCAGACGGCAAACGAGTGATCTTATTGGCTCCGATAAATGCGTAAATACCTGTAGACAGAAGCACGAGCGCAATGAAGCATAAGGGTATTACAATTATTCTGACAAAAAGCGACAGTCTGCGCTTTTCTTTTCTTATTGTGAATTGCTTCATGATCCCTCCGAAACATCAGGAAGCCTCAGGGGCTTGATTTTGAAACATCACTATTATATCATTAACCAAGCGAAATCGAACGCGCAAACCGGCGGAGACCATCATGATAACAGTACCTGAAAATTTCAAATGTCTGGGAATAGAATCTTCCTGTGATGAAACATCGGCATCCGTTGTTATCGGAGGAAGGACGGTACTTTCCAATGTAATAGCGTCTCAGATAGATATCCATAAAGAATTCGGAGGAGTAGTTCCGGAAATCGCTTCAAGAAAGCATGTTGAAACGATACTTCCGGTGATCGATGACGCTATGAAAGAAGCCGGTTACAGTGGGCCGGATCTCGATATTATCGCAGTTACATGCGGACCGGGTCTCATAGGGGCACTCCTTGTAGGAACTTGTGCAGCTAAGGGTCTTGCTTCAGTTTGGAAGAAGCCTGTTATAGGTGTCAACCACATAGAAGGGCATATCCTGGCTAATCTCATAGGTAATCCCGAGTTGCAGCCGCCTTTCATATCTCTGGTCGTTTCAGGCGGGCATAGCCACATAATCCTGGTAAATGAGGATTTTGCTTACGAAACGATAGCGAGGACAAGGGATGATGCGGCCGGTGAGGCTTTTGACAAGATCGCGCGCAAGATCGGGCTGGGGTATCCGGGCGGACCACTGATAGATAAATGCGCAGCTGACGGAGATCCTGACGCTTTTACATTTCCGCGTACCAGATTTCCTGACGGCTCTCTGGATTTTTCGTTCAGCGGTCTTAAGACGGCTGCTCTTAATCATATCAATCAACACGATATTTCAGGATGCATAAGTGATTTCGCCGCAAGTTTTCAGAAGGCTGTGGTCTCTGTTCTGGTAAATCATACGATGGAAGCGGCTTCTCTTCGGGGAATGAATACCATATGTGTTGCGGGTGGTGTTGCTTCGAACAGTCTTCTCAGAAAGATGATGCGTGACGAGACTGACAAATCCGGTCTCAGGCTCTATATTCCCGAAAGTGTCTTCTGTACTGATAATGCAGCTATGATAGCTTGCGCCGGGACTTACTCATACTTAAAGGGGAATCGCGACGGCATGGATCTCAATGCTTTTGCCACACTTTCACCGGGTGCGAAGCATTGATGCAGGAATTCTCTTCTGAAATTGCATGACGTGTTTACGAGTGTGGTAAAATCACTTTCACGAAGGATAATCAAGCTCTCATTTTCAACAAAAATCCAGCCTCCGGTACCACATTTCCTACAAGAATCATGAAAGTATTTTCGTTATCCGGAGGTCGGTTGAATGTTCTGATGAATAGAGTGAATATTCCACTCAGAGGTTGATAAGTGTGGAAAATATTACAGATATGTGTCATTTCGAGGCTTGAGGGGATTTGTTTTTGCCGCATAATGTGGATAACTATGTGGATAATGTGTAAAACCGGATGAATCTTGCAAAATATGATGCATATTATATGCTATAATCATAATTCGTCAGAGTTAATGAATAATAATCAGGAGAAACGAAGAATGGCCGCGGTCAAAGGTGTAAAAGTTGTAGCGGATAACAGAAAAGCTTATCATGAATACTTCATCGAGGAAAAGATAGAAGCCGGAATCGAGTTGTCCGGAACCGAAGTTAAATCTATAAGGCAGGGGAATATAAATATCAAGGAAAGCTATGTCAATATCAGGGATGGTGAGATATGGCTGGTAGGCTGTCACATCAGTCCGTTCGAACAGGGAAACAGATCGAACAAGGACCCGCTGCGCACTCGCAAGCTCCTGATGCATAAGAGGGAGATAATGCGTCTTTTCGGTATAGTCAGGCAACAAGGGCTTACCCTTATCCCGACTTTGTGTTATTTCAGAAACGGTAAAGTGAAAATTGAGGTGGGCGTGGCCAGAGGTAAGAAGAATTACGACAAACGCCAGTCAATCGCGGCCAGGGACGCTAAGATCACCATCGCCAGGCAGCTCAAGGAGAGACGATCTGTTGAGTGATTTTCTCTGACCTTTACTGAGACCGGTAGCACGGTCAGATTCTCTCATTTTGCTGAAAAATCCATTAAGCAGGCTGACAGATTCATCGGCAAGGATGCCGGACTCGTATTCCACTTTGTGATTCAGTTCTATATCGAATATATTCGCCTTTGACACAACGGCACCGCTTTTCGGCTGGAATGCACCGAAATAAACTTTCCTGATCCTTGCTTGCTGAATAGCTCCTGCGCACATAACGCAAGGCTCCAATGTGACATATATATCGCAGTTGTCAAGCCGCCATGAACGAAGCTTCTTGCAGGCCTTGCGGATGGCAGATATCTCCGCGTGTAAAGTAACGTCCTGTCTGCCTTCTCGCTGATTATATGCACTTGCAATGACCTCACCATCCTTTACGATGATCGCCCCGATCGGAGTCTCCATTTCTGCGGATGCTTTCTTCGCAAGCGCAAGTGCTTTTCTCATGTAGTACTCATGTGACATTTCTTTATTCATTATCAGGCAAAAGGTTCAGACGCCGGTATATTCCTGATTTGAACTACGCTGCATGAACCCTGTCCGAACAATTCTTCCATCTTTCTGACATAACCGTCCAACATATCTTTCGGAACAAATGCCTGAATAGTTCCTGCGAATCCTCCGCCGTGAACGCGACAGGCTCCCATGCCACGAAGATATTCCGATGATGCGGCAAGTCCAAGAGCTACCTGTTGCCTTTCCGGATGTGATGCGGGGAAGATGTTTCTGAGAAGTGTCCATGATGAGATACCGGATTCGGATATCAATGTAAGAAATTTCGCGAAATCACCGGATGAAAGCGCAGCAGCCTGTTGAGGGACGCGTTCGTTGTCGGCAAAAAAGTGCATTGCCCTTAGTGCTGCTCCTGCTCCGGTCGCTTTGGAAACATCAGCAAGCTTTCGGTAAAAAACTACAGGATCCACCCTGCTCAATATCTCTTCTCCGAAAAATGATGCGACTTTCTTCATGTCTTCTGTGATAGCGGCATATTCACCCGTGAGATCAGAGTGATCTCCCTTAGTGTCGGTTATAACAGGCAGGTATCCTGATTCAGAGAAATCTACGGAAAGCGGAGTCACTTTGGCATTTTCCTTATCCTTGAAATCTATTGTCATTATTCCGCCAAAAGAACACCCGCACTGATCCATAAGCCCGCTTGGTTTCCCAAAGTACTTGTTTTCCGCGAACTGAGAGACCTCTGCAAGTGTCAGAGGTGGTATGCATGAATTATTATACATCGAGTTGAGGATCGTTGCGATCAAAATCTCGAAAGCTGCTGATGAACTAAGTCCGGATCCTTTAAGGATGTTGCTGGTCGTATAGGCATCAAATCCGCCGACTTTGAATCCTCTTTTCAGTAATCCTGCGGCAACGCCTCTTATAAGAGCTGCGGATGAGCCTTTCTCGGATTCCTGCGGTTCGATTACAGAGAGATCTATCACGTCATAAGATGAGTGTCCTTCGGACTTTACTCTTATGATGTTCTCATCATTATGCGCAGCGAATGCGATGACATCCAGGTCGACTGAAGCACAGACCACTGCGCCGCCCTGATGGTCGGTATGATTGCCCGCTATCTCTATTCTTCCGGGTGCGCTGAAGATCCTGAAAGAACCGATCCCGGGGTATTGCTTCGTGAAAAGACCCGCGAGCCTGAGATATCTTTCTGACTGGTAAGACAGTGTCTGATTATTATCGCCATACAAAGCTGAAAAGACATCTCTGAAATGATCACTGTGTATTTCAGATTTAATAGTTATTAGGTCGAACGATTTGATCATAAGTACCACCTTGTTGGATGGATGGATGGATGGGGACGGAGGTAACTCTTCACTTCCGTCCCCATTTGACATTTGGCGCGCCCGGCAGAGGTCGAATCCACAACCTTCTGGTCCGTAGCCAGACGCTCTATCCAATTGAGCTACGGGCGCATGTTGTTTATGTTCTATCCGAACGAATGCTATTATACTTATCCGTCTATAGCTTGTCAATCTGTCATTTAGAGATCGATGTCAGGGGATGCAAAGGGATGTAAAGGGGTGTAAGCTTAGCGACCACCCAGTTCATATTCATACATAAGCATAGAAAGTACAGCAGGACCGGCGGTTTCAGTTCGCAATATTCTTCTTCCGAGCGTGACAGGTGTGATCCCCAGTTTAAGTGCGTATGCTATTTCAGTGTCTTCGAATCCGCCTTCAGGGCCTATAATGAAAGCAATCGTACCTTGTATTTCGGAGCCGCGGCTCTTGCGCAGAAATTGTCTGAAATCAGTCTGCTTCTCGCATTCCCACGGGATAAAACTAATGTTTGCCTTCACGGCTTGCTCAGCAGCTTCCCTGAATGATACAGGACCACGGACTACCGGGACAATATCTCTGCCGGTTTGCTTGGCAGCTTCAGAAGATATCTTCTGCCATCTTTCAGTCTTCTTAAGTATATCCTTATCATCACGGAACTTCGGTATGCTTCTGGAACACAGTACCGGAATAACCTCAGATACTCCGAGTTCAGTCGCTTTCTGTATTATGTGCTCCAGTTTGTCGGATTTCGGAAGACCTTGATACAGAATGATCCGATGCCCCGGTTCATTGCTCCGGCTGATCTTTCTGACTATATTCAAATATGCATTATCAGGGTCATAAGAAGATATCACGCACTCATACGAATTACCTGCAGTGTCAGCGATCTCAACTTGGGCACCGGGTCTTAGTCTCAAAACATCTGCCATATGCCTCTTGTCACTTCCGCTGATCGTCAGAGAGAATTCATCGTCTGAAATCGTTCTGTCTGTGAAAAATCTGGACATGATACTCTCCTGAATTTGTAATATAATATACCATACCATAGCATTACGATTATTTATATATCAGGATATGAAATATATGTTTGAATACGTTTGATTTTCTGATTTTCTATTGACACCTGAGCCATGGTCGTTTATAATTCGCTTGTTAATAAGAAGAAGCATCCGTTTCTCACCTTGAGCAACAAGCGAAAAGGTAAATAAGATTTTTGCCGGCACGAAACCGGTGACTTATCAGCGGATGCATATGCGTTCGTTTTTTTTATAATTTAAGGGGGGTGTGTCAGCATAGCTAAGCAGTCAGGCGGTTTCATGACAAATAATGAAATCAGGTTTGGGAGAGTCAGACTTATTGACAGTAACGGAGATATGTTAGGAGTAGTAAGTATTGATGAGGCCAGACGGAAAGCCGACGAAAGGGACCTGGATCTGGTATTGATATCGGCTTCACCGGATAATCCGGTATGTAAGATCATGGATTATGGCAAGTACATGTTTGAACAGGCTAAGAGAGAGCGGGAAGCGAAGAAGAATCAGAAAGTGACGGAAGTAAAGGAAGTGCAGTTGAAAATATCAACTGAAGAACACGACTTTGCAGTCAAGACCAAGAATGCCTGCAGGTTCTTGAACGATGGAGACAGAGTGAAAGTGGTGATCAAATTCAGAGGGCGTGAAATGGCATATACTTCAAAAGGCTATGAAGTAATGAAACAATTCACAGCAGCCTGCGAGGAATTTGGTGTAGTGGACAAGGATCCCAAGGTAGAAGGACGCAACATGGTTATGTATCTCATGCCCAAGAAGCAATAGATCTGCCTCGGGTCAGATATATAAAAGGAGGATAGATAAAATGCCAAAGATGAAAACGCACAGCGGTAGCAAGAAGAGATTCAAGGTTACGGGTACCGGTAAGGTGAAACGCCCGCAAGCTTTTAAGAAGCATATCCTGACCAAGAAATCAGCTAAGCGTAAGAGAAATCTTCGTAAATCGATCATGACATCCCCTGCCAATGAGGCTACCATCAAGAAGATGATACCTTATAAATAATGCGGGAAGAAACAAATTTTTAAGATATCAGGAGGTATAAATATATGGCAAGGGTCAAGAGGTCTGTAAGGACCAAAGCGAGACATCATAAAGTACTGAAACTCGCAAAAGGGTATTTTGGTCACAAGAAGAAGATTTTCCGTGTCGCCAACCAGGCGGTCATGAAATCGCTCAATTACGCTTATGTAGGAAGAAAGCTTAAGAAAAGAGATTTCAGAAGTCTCTGGATAGCAAGGATCAATGCGGCTTCGCGTATCAATGGTCTTTCTTACAGTAAATTCATGAACGGGCTTAAGAAGGCGGGTATAGCACTTGACAGAAAGATACTTGCTGATCTGGCGGTACAGGATGCCGGGGCATTCGCAAATCTCTGTGAGACAGCTAAGAAAGCACTTAAGTAAGATAACAGATCAGTCCGGAGGTATAAATGATAAGACGGGTAAGACCCGTCTTTTCGGTTTTTGACAGAAAATTGGTGAAAAATAGTATAATCTTTATATGCAGAATATAACCGGAAAAGATAACATAAGAATAAAGACTCTTTTAAAGGCCCGGAAAGATCCGAGAAAAGCTGGTTTCGTATTTGTAGAAGGGCTAAGAACAGTCACAGATGCATTCTCTTCAGGGATGAAGATCGAATCTCTTTTTATGACCGAAGAGAAACGATACGAGATACCGGAAGAACTGATAAACTATGCCGGAGAATCATTTATAATATCCGGGGAAGCTGCGGATAAGATCGCTCAGACAGTCAATACACAGGGAGTATTTGCTCTTGTAAGGATGCCGGATGAACTTTTGACTCAGTGGAGTGGTTTGCCTGATTGCAAGCGTCTTATGATCTGTGACGGTGTATCAGATCCCGGGAATATGGGGAATGTGATCCGTAGTGCTGACGCGTTTGGCTTTGACGGTGTTCTGCTAAGCCGCGATTGTGTTTCGCCTTATAATGAAAAAGTAATAAGAGCGTCTGCGGGTTCTGTTTTTCATATCAGGATATTTGAAACGGGATCTATGGAAGAAGCAGTCAGTATGCTCAGAGAGTCAGGATTTACGATCTGCGCGACTGCTCTTGAAGGGCATGAAATGACACAGGAAACAAGTTTCAGATTACCATGCGGTCTGATCGTTGGAAATGAAGGAAACGGAATTTCAGACGCTGTACTTGCACTGGCGGATACCGTTGTGAAAATACCTATGAGGGGTAGAGCTGAGTCGCTCAACGTTGCTTCAGCAGCGTCTATCATGGCGTTTCTGATCATGCAAAGCGAATAAGGGATCGGCAGACAGGAAGGGGATAAAATGCAGGTAATAGTTATAGGGTGCGGTAAAGTCGGATCATCGCTCGCAAGAGAGCTGATCGCCTACGGACACGAGGTGGTCATAGTAGAGAATGATAAAGAACTCATGAAGAACGCTGCCGATCTTGATTGTATGAAAATCAACGGTGTTCCGATCGATAAGGATATCCTGAAAAGCGCAGGTATAGAAGGTGCGGACGCTCTGTGTGCCGCAACACCGGAAGACAATATGAACTTGATGACAGCGCAGGTGGCAAAGGAGATATTCGGTGTTAAGAAGGTAGTGGCGAGGATATTCAATCCGAGCAACAAGGAGCTTTTCGAAGAATTCGGAATAAATACGATATGCTCGACCACATTGTCAGTAAATGCCATGATCAGAGCTTTGTCTAAAGAGGACGATCTTACGGATGATATAGTTTTCGGAACCGATGTTGTTTACTCCCGGATACCACTGGAACCTGAGCATTTCGGAACGGAGATTATCGAGATATCAAGGAAAATGCAGAAACATATCGCCGGGTTCATCCGTGACGGAAGATTTACTGTTTCTCTTCCGACGATGAGAGTACAGAAGGGCGATGTGCTGGTGATTTTGTCAACACATAACAGAATTAGAGGTAATGAGAAATGAAAGTAGTAATCATAGGCGGAGGGAAAATCGCATATTATCTCGTCAAGACTTTGCAGGCGTCGAAGCATAAGGTCGTTGTTCTTGAGGAAAGAAGGGAGCTCTGTGAGAAGATAGCAACAGAGCTTGAGGTCGATGTCTATAATGGAGACGGAACCAATATACCTATGCTCGAACAGGCGGGTGCTGCTGATGCGGATTTTCTTGTAGCTATTACCGGGAAAGATGAAAACAACCTTATTGCCTGTGAGATCGGGAAGAAGAAATTCAGAGTCAGACAGACTATAGCTAAAGTCAACAATCCCAAGAACATCGAAATGTTTTATAAGCTAGGTGTTGATAAACCTGTATCGAGTACGCAGATAATTGCGGATATGATCGAGCAGGAAATAGAATACGAAGGAATGAAGACCGTTTTCAATATATCAGATTCAACAAAATCTATTGTAGAGTTCGTACTATCGGAAAAATCTGCCGCATGCAGCAAGACACTTCAGGAATACAAGTTTCCCGGTGAAAGTAAAGTCGTTCTTATAACCCGTAAGGACGGAACGATAGTGATGCCTGCCGGTAGTGTTTTCATGAAAGCAGAAGACACTGTGCTGCTTATATGTGATGAGTCACAGTATGAGACTGTCTGGAGAACGATGGTAAAGAAATGATCAGCCTACGACTATTCTTGCTTCCGGATATACTTTGCCTTTGTCTTTAAGTGAACGGCCTGTAATCGCGATAGCGAAAACTGCCGGACCGATCCTCCCTATATACATTGTAAGTATCAGCAGTATATGGCTTGCAGGGTGCAATGCCGACGTTCCTGCGGACGACAGACCAACTGTCGCGAATGCAGATATCGACTCGAACAGATAGTCAAGGGCAGTATTACCGCCGGCAAGTCCGGAAGCACTTTCAAACGAAGATATAAGAAGTGTGTCAGTAATGACCAATAGCATTGAAACTGAAATTATGATCAATGACTTTGTAACAGTTGCCCTGGACACTCTTTTCCGCATTATCATGGTATCTTCACAACCTCGGATCTCTGAGAAAATATGGAAAAGCAGTACTGCAAAGGTCGTAAGCTTGATACCTCCTCCGGTTGAACCGGAAGACGCTCCTATGAACATCAGGATGGATGAGATGATTTTAGAACTATCAGTCAAGGAAGCCTGGTCTATTGTGTTGAACCCGGCTGTTCTGGTAGTAACGGATTGAAAAAACGCTGTCTGAATCTTCTGTGAAAATGACAGATCACCCATGGAGCCGGATGTCATGTTGGAAAACTCAAAGATAAAGAACAGCACCGCACCGGATATGATAAGTATCGAAGTCAGTTTCAGAACTAATTTGGTGTGAAAGTTCAAGCCCTTCTCTCTGTTCAGGTTGAGAATATCTGCCCAGACAATGAATCCGAGGCCGCCGGAAATAATCATCAGTGCTGTAACAATAACCACGACGGGGTCGTTGTTCCAGGCTGTGAGACTTGAAAACTGTCCGGAGTGATTACCCATCAGGTCGAATCCCGCATTACAAAACGACGATACTGAATGAAAAACAGCTTTATATATGCCTTCTTTGCTTCCGAAGACAGGTATAAATCTTGTGGCAAAAATCAATGCTCCTGTCAGTTCGAATATAAAAGTGAAAGATATTATT
>Ga0265294_10005025_pt1 | contig 16210 bp, 20 predicted proteins | sample MunlanPumphouse3_FD_192504 | JGI IMG/M metagenome (GOLD analysis project Ga0265294, IMG submission 192504) | Groundwater microbial communities from a municipal landfill in Southern Ontario, Canada - Pumphouse #3 | ecosystem: Environmental > Aquatic > Deep subsurface > Groundwater | place...
TTCTAAAAATATATAGGTGCTTATAATATATCAAATAGTTTTAAAAGGAAATGGGATAGACTTTTGAAAAACTAAAAGGAAATAGTAATATGTGTAAAGACTGCGGATGTACAATAGCTGGAATGGAACACAACCATAACCATGACCATGGACATAGTCATCATCACCATGATCATGAAAATAGAACTATATTTAAACCAATAAATGATAATTTAAAAACAAATCCTTTGTTAAATGATTCAAAAACTATATCAGTAATTCAAAAAATTTTAGATAAAAACGACCATGAAGCAGCTCATAATAGAGCTCATTTTGATAATCACAAAGTTTTAGGAATAAACTTAATGAGTAGTCCAGGAAGTGGAAAAACTACATTTTTAGAAAATATTGCTGATATGGTAGATTTTAAATTTGCAGTTGTTGAGGGTGATTTAGAAACTTCAAGGGATGCAGATAGACTTAAAGCAAAAGGAATAAATGCAGTTCAAATACAAACAGGAAGTGCTTGTCACTTAGATGCATTTATGGTTCATAAAGGTTTACATGATATCCCTTTAGATGGCATTGATGTTTGTTTTGTGGAAAATGTAGGAAATCTAGTTTGTCCAGCATCTTATGATGTGGGAACTCATCTAAATATTGTTCTTGTTTCAGTTCCTGAGGGGGAAGATAAAATTGCAAAATATCCAGTTATGTTTAGATGTGCTGATTTAATACTTATTACAAAAACAGATTTACTTCCATATTTTGAATATGATATTGAAAAAGAGAAAGCAGAAGCTAGAAAACTAAAACCAAATGTAGATATTTTAGAAGTAAATATAAAAGATAAACAATCACTTCAAAATGTAATTGATTGGATTAATTTCAAAAGGAGAATGAGATAATGTGTTTATCAATTCCTTCAAAAATAAAAAGTATAGACACTGAAATGAACACTTGTGTAGTTGATACTATGGGAGTTGAAAGAAGTGCTAGTTTAGATTTAATAGACCAAGATGTAGTAGTTGGAGATTATGTTTTAATTCATATTGGATTTGCTATGAATAAAATAGATGAAGAGGATGCTTTAGAGTCTTTAAAAGTTTATGCTGAGATAATAGAAAAGATGGAAGAACAAGATAGATTAGAAGCTATTTCTGAATCTGATAATTGCCCAAATAGATAATATCATGGAAAAAAAACTACAACTAAAAGATTTATATGATGGTTTTAGAGATGCTAAAACTATAAAAGCATTTAAACAAATTATTGATGAAGACTTAAAAGATTATGATGGAATAATAAATATCATGGAAGTTTGTGGTGGACACACTCACACTATTATGAAATATGGAATCCCACAATTAATAAATAAAAAAATAAACTTCATTCATGGTCCTGGCTGTCCTGTTTGTGTTATGCCGAAAGATAGAATAGATAGTGCCTATGAGTTGAGTTTACAAAAAGATGTAATACTTGTAACTTTAGGAGATATGATAAAAGTTCCAGGAAGTAATGGAAGTTTACAAAATGCAAGAAGCCAAGGGGCAGATGTAAGATTTGTTTATTCTCCAATGGAATGTATAAAAATAGCAAATGAGAATCCAAATAAAACAGTAGTCTTTTTTGCAATAGGTTTTGAAACAACAACTCCAATGACTTGTGCATTAATGGAGCAAGTAATAAAACAAGATATTAAAAACATTTTATTTCATATAAATCATATAACAATTCCAGAAGTAATGCGAGTATTAGTTCAAGATGAGAACTGCAAAATTGATGCTTTTTTAGGACCATCACATGTAAGTGTTATAAGTGGAAGTAAAATATATGAAGAGTTTCCTTTGAGTTATAATAAACCAGTTGTTGTAAGTGGATTTGAACCAGTAGATGTTATGCAATCCCTTTCTATGATAGTAAAACAGTTCAAAGAAAAAAGAGTTGATTTGGAAGTAGAGTATAAACGACTTGTATCTTATGATGGAAATCTAAAGGCTCAAGAACTAATAAACAAATACTTTAAAAAAGTTCCTTTTAAATTTAGAGGAATTGGAGAAGTGAAAAATAGTGGTTATGAGTTAAAATATGAGTTTGATAAATATAATGCAAAAATAGTTTATAAAGATATATTGCCTACACTGGAAGTAAAAGAGAATAAAGCCTGTAAATGCGCAGATATTCTAAAAGGAGTAGCAAAACCAACTGATTGTAAAATCTTTGGAACTGTATGTACTCCAACAAATCCTATTGGCTCTTGTATGGTGAGCTCAGAGGGTGCTTGTAGTGCTTATTATAAATATGGGAATTTACTATAAAGAGATAACATGGATATAGAACAAATAAAACAACGAATACAAAAATTCTCAGATGATAGAAATTGGGAAAGTTTTCACAATCCTAAAAATCTAGTTATGGCTTTAAATGGAGAAGTTGGAGAATTAAATGAGATTTTCCAATGGTTAAATTTTGAAGAGTCTATGAACTTACCTGATGATGTAAAAGAGCATACAAAAGAGGAGGTTGCTGATATTGCTATTTATCTTATAAGAATTTGTATGAAACTTGATATAAATCTTGAAGAAGCCATTATGAATAAGATGATAAAAAATGAAGCTAAATATCCAGCCGAAACATCACAAGGTGGAAGCAAAAAGTATAGTAAGAGTAGGGAAGATAAATAAATGACAAAAACAATAACACTAGCACATGGAAATGGTGGAGCTGAAAATAATGAGTTGATAAAAGAGGTTTTCTATAAGGCTTTTCAAAATGAAATTTTAGCAAAAAGTGAAGATGCAGCAGTTATAGAAAATGGAAAGTTAGCATTTAGTACAGATAGTTTTACAGTTAGTCCACTTTTTTTTAATGGGGCAAATATTGGAAAACTAGCCATTTGTGGAACTTGCAATGATTTAGCAATGATGGGAGCAAAGCCAAAATATCTTACTTGTTCTGTTATCATAGAAGAGGGTTTTGAAGTAGAGCAACTCGAAAAAATAGTAGCTTCTATGAAAGAGGAGTTAGCAAAAAATGAAGCAATAATTGTAAGTGGAGATACAAAAGTAGTTCCAAGGGGAGCAGTAGATAAAATCTTTATAAATACTACTGGAATTGGAGAAGTTCTTTATAGCGGTATTAGCTCAAACAATATCAGTGAAGATGACTTTATAGTTGTAAGTAGAGATATTGGAGCTCATGGAGCTACAATTTTTACAGCAAGAGAAGGTATGGATATGCACTCAAATTTAAAAAGTGATTGTACCTCTTTATATCCTCAAGTAAAAGCTTTAATTGACGCAAGTGTTAAAATAACAGCTCTTAGAGATGCTACAAGAGGAGGAGTAAGTGCTGTTTTAAATGAGTGGGCAAAACAATCAAATATTTGTATTGAAGTAGATGAAGAAAAAATACCAGTAAGTGATGAGGTAAAAGGAATTTGTGAGATGTTAGGATTTGAAGCTACAAATTTAGCAAATGAAGGAACATTTCTACTTGCAATAAAAAAAGAAGATGTAGCCAAAGCGATAGAAATTTTACATAAATTTCCAGAAGCTTCAAACGCTTGTATCATAGGAAAAGTGACTCAACAATATCCACAAAAAGTTATTTTAAATAGTTCTTGGGGAACAAAAAGATTTTTAGATACGCCAACTGGTGAACTTCTTCCAAGAATTTGTTGATAAACTCAGTGCAACTAGTTGCACTCTTTAGAGTTTTTGCTTCTTTTTAACAGAATTTATTTCTTTGTTAAAAAAGAAGACTTAATATTGAAAAGGTCCCTTTTTGAATGGGACATTTAAAAAGGAGACTATTATGCACGAATATAGTATTGTTCAATCACTGTTAGAAAGTTGTGAAGAACACGCAAGAGAAAATGATGCAAAAAAAGTTACAAAAGTAGTTGTAAAAATTGGAGTTTTAAGCGGAGTTGAGCCAGAGCTTCTTCAAACAGCTTTTGATACATTTAAAGAACAAACAGTTTGTAATGATGCACAATTTATAATAAATGTCCAACAAATAGAGATTTTCTGTAATAAATGTAATAGTAGTTCAACTTTACAAAAAAATGAATTTGCTTGTCCAAAATGCCAAAGTGTTGATTTAAAAGTAACTGATGGAGAAGATATGTATCTTATGAGTTTAGAATTTGAATAATATGGTTCTAAATATATATAAGAAATGGTAAATTTTATTTTACATAAACTAAAGATAATTATAATTTCACAAAATAAAACAAGGAATTTTTATGAAAAAAGTAATTTCAGCTTTAGCATTAACAGCTCTTTTTGCAAATGCACATTTTTTAACTCTTCTTCCAACTAGTGATAATATTGAAGATAAAAAAGATTCAAATATCAAAATAGATGCTATGTTTATTCACCCTTTTGAACAAAGTGGTATGAATATGGAGAAGCCAAAAGGTATTTTTGTAAATAACAGTAAAAACTCTTTGCTTTTAAAAGAGACAAAAAAGTTTGACAACAAAGCTTGGGAAACTTCATATTCAATAAATAAACCTGGAGTTTATAAGTTTTTTGTACAACCAGAGCAATATTTTGAAGAGTCAGAAGGTTTATTTATAAGCCATGTACCAAAAGTTATAGTTAGTGCATTTGGTGTTGAAGATGGATGGGATGAACCAATTGGTTTAAAATATGAGATAGTTCCACTTACAAAACCTTTTGCTCTTTATTCTGGAAATATTTTTCAAGGTGTTGTTTTAAAAGATGGAAAACCACAAGCAAATGTTGAAGTAGAAGTTGAACTTTATAATGAGTTTGGTTTAGAAGCACCAAGCTCTTCACATATTACTCAAAGTGTAAAAACAGATAAAAATGGAGTTTTCTCTTTTGTGATGAATCACAAAGGTTGGTGGGGATTTGCTGCACTTATTCTTGAGGGAGAAAAAGAGCTAAATGGTAAAAAATATCCTATTGAAAATGGTGCATTATTTTGGTTAAAAGCTTACTAAAATGCATATTAGTGATGGTGTTTTAAGTTTAGAAGTTACAGTAGTTTCGACTATTGTAGCTTTTGGTTTTTTTGCTTACTCTTTTAGAAGTTTAAATAATGAAAAGATAGTTTTAGCATCGGCATTTAGTGCTCTTTTTTTTGTAGCTTCATTTATTCATATACCATTTGGACCAACACAAATTCATCTCATGCTTTTAGGATTTATTGGAATATTTTTAGGAAGTGTTGCAATATTTTCTATATCTTTAGCACTTATTTTACAAGCTTTACTTTTAGGATTTGGTGGAGTTAGTTCTATTGGAGTAAATATATTAATTATGGGATTAGCTTCATATTTGGTATATATTATTTTTAAATTAAATTTTTTAAGAGCTTTAAATGAAAAGATAAAGTTTTTTTTAATTGGATTTAGTGGGATTTTTATATCCACTTTTATTTTATTTATACATCTTATATTTTCAAAAGATGAGTATGAAAAACTTTCTTATACTATTATTCTTGCAAATATACCTACGATGATTTTAGAAGGTTTAGTTACACTCTTTTTATTTTTATATATTAAAAGAACAATGCCTAGTTTATTAAAAGGATTAAATATATGAGATTTTTTTTAATTTTAATTTTACCAATATTTTTATTTGCTCATAAAGTAAATCTATTTTTAGACTTAAAAGATGATAATCTTTATATAAATTCATATTTTGCAAATGCTAAACCATGTATGAATTGTAAATTTAAAATAGAATCAAATGAAAAAATAGTTTTTGAAGATATTTTAGATGAAAAAGGTGAGTACAACTATAAAACATCTCTAAATGATTTAAAAGTTATTGTAGATGCTGGAAGTGGTCACACTGTAAGTAAAAAAATAAAACTTCAAGAGCAAAAAAATGAAGAAAAAATAGTACAAACAGAAAAAATAGATAAAGACATAGAGCGATTATTAGAAGAAAATAGAGTACTTAAAAATCAAATTAATGTTTTGGAAGAACAGTTAAATTACTTTGAAATTTTTAAAATAATTTTTGGTCTTGTTTTAATTGGTTTAATCTTTATAATTATAAAAAGAGTAAAAAGTTGAGTTTAAATCCAGCTATTTCTCTTTTAAGTGCTATTGTTTTTAGTTTACTTTTGAGTTTTTCAAACTTAGAAGTAATTTTTGTTATTCCTGTGGTTTTTTTGATATTTTTAAATCTAAAATATATTTTAATAATTTTAAAGAAACTACTATTATTAAACTTTTTTATAGTTTTTCTAGTACTCTTTTTTTATTTTGAAACAGACTTTAATCAAGCAATAAATCTATTTTTTAAGATAAATTTAATTATTTTATTTAATCTTTTATTGTTTTCTTCTTCAAATGGTTTTGATATTGTAAAAGGATTTATGATACTAAGATTTCCACAAAAATTTATATCGGCTTTATATTTTACAGTAAAACTTATTTTTGAACTGAATTTAGAATTAAAGAATATTAAATTATCCTTGAAAGCCAGAAATTTTAAAGCAAAAACAGATATATTTACTTATAAAACATATGGAAATATATTTGGAATACTATTTTTGAAGATGATTTTAAAATCAAATAATTTAAAAGATACTCTTTTGCTTCGAGGTTTTAAAGAGCAGATATTTTTGAATTATGATTCTAAAATATATTTATATGATATTGTTTTACTATTTTTAATATTCTTTATTTTTATCTTAAAGGTTTTTTTATGAGTTGTTCATTAAATTTAAGAAATGTTTCATACATAAAAGAAGAAAAACTATTATTTAAAGATATAAATATTGATTTAGGGCATAAAGAAAAAATTGCGATTGTTGGAGCAAATGGAGTTGGAAAATCAACACTTTTAAAGATTATGGCAGGATTAATTGAACCCTCATCAGGTGAAATTGAGCTATTTCATAATTTTATAAAAAGTAAAAAAGATTTTGAAAAGTTTAGAGATGATATAGGATATTTACCACAAGATGTGAGTAGTTTTTTTCTATGTATTACTGTGATTGAAGATATAATGTTTTCATTACAAACTCTAGGAATTCAAAAAAAAGAAGCATACGATAAAAGCAAAGAGATACTGAAAAATCTTAATATATTACATTTAGAAAATAGGGTTATTTATGAACTTAGTGGTGGTGAACAAAAAATTGTCGCACTTGCTGCGATTTTAGTAAAAGAGCCAAAAATATTGCTTCTTGATGAACCAACAAATGCTTTAGATGAAGAGAGTGAAAATAGAATTTTAGATATTTTAAGTAAAATAGATAAATCTATGATAATAGTTTCTCATCACAAATCTTTCATTGAAAAAATAGTTTCTAAGATTTATAATTTAAGTTCTATATAAATATAAAACCCTTATTGTATAGTATTTTGCTTTAGAGTAGGGGTCTAATTAAAGTGTTCATGGTTCATTGGACTAAAAGTCCAATTTCCAAAAATAATGCAAATCCTATTATAAAGTAAATTAAAATGTATGGAATTAAAGTTTTGTTTTCAATAATTAAAAAATATGATAAAATCTACACAATAATATAACAAAAGTTATTTTATAAAAATATACAAATATGCTTATTGTAGCTATTAATTAAAAATAAAGAAGAAAAATGAATATAATAAAAAAATTATTTATGGATTTAGAAAGTTTATTAAGCTTATTAATAGATTTTGATTATAGTAAACTAATATTATTATCAATAATCTTATTAATAACATATTTAATTAACAATATTATCTTAAATAAATACTATAAACCAAGCATAAAGAAAACTAAAATAGAGTTAAAAAAAATAAATTTAGAGGCAACTTTATATCAAAAAAGGAAATATTTATTAAAAATATATTTGATATTATTTATAATTCTCTCTTTTTTTATTATCTCAAAAAACAATTTATCAATAATAATCCCTATATTATCTGCATTTATTTTAATCTCTTTATTCTCAATGAAAGAGCAATTAAACAATATATTTTTAGGGTTTTTTTATAGATCAGCAATTCCAACAACAATTCATGAGGGTATGGAGTTTTATTTTAAAAATAAACCAAATGAAATTTGTAAAATAACAAAAGTTAATTTATTTAAAACAATATATAAAAATGAGATGAGTGGACAACTATTTTCACTTGAAAATAAAGCATTAAATGAGCTAGAAATAATACATAAAGTAGTTAAAGATTTGGATTATGTGGAGTTTAAATATATAGTAAAAAGTGATTATCCATTGGAAGAATATGTAAAAGAGATAAAAGAGGAATTAAACAACTATATAAATACAATAGAAGTAGATTTTAAAACATTAAGAGAAACTATTTTATCACTAAAATCAAAATATAACTCAACACCTTTTTTAAAACCATTTTATAAAATAGATATTGAGTTTGATACAAAAGAAGATGTAGTAATAAAATTAAAATTAACTACATATAAATACAATTACAACAACTATTTAGATGATTTATTGAAGTTTAGACCAAAAGTAGTTAATCAAACAAATGAGGAATTAAATAATAACTATAAAGAGTTTTAGTTTCCTAAAGCCTCTTTTATAGCAAAAATCTCATCCATAGTTTTATAAAGTTGTTCAATACTAAGCATATTTGGTCCATCACTTTTTGCTGATTTTGGGTCAGTATGTGTTTCAAAGAAAAATCCATCAACACCAACACTAGCAGCCGCTCTTGCCATATATGGTACAAATGAGCTGTTTCCTCCAGTTGTTCCTCCAGTGCTTGGAATTTGCACACTATGTGTTGCATCAAAAATCACAGGAGCATATTGTCGCAGAAGCAGTAGATTTCTCATATCTACAACCAAAGCACCATATCCAAAAGTATTTCCTCTTTCGCAAAGCCAAACACCAGCTTTTTGACTATTTTCATAAGAAACTTCGCTTACTCCTCTTGTGTTTAATACTTTTTCAACAGGGTGTTTCATAGCATCAGCTGCCAAAAATTGCCCTTTTTTGATATTTATTTTCGCTTTTGTTTTAGCAGCAGCTACTAGCAAATCTGTTTGACGACACAAAAATGCTGGAATTTGAAGTATATCCATAACCTCACCAGCAGGTGCTGCTTGGTATGATTCGTGAATATCGGTAACCACTTTGTACCCAAACTCTTTTTTGATTTTTTCAAAAATTTTCAAACCCTCATCAAGTCCTGGACCTCTAAATGAGCTTAGGCTTGTTCTGTTTGCCTTGTCAAAACTAGCTTTAAAATAAAAATCAACCCTTTTATCTTCACTTAAAGGTCTTAATTTTTCTGCTATTTTTAAAACTGTATCCATATCTTCTAAAACACAAGGTCCTGTCATAACTGTCAACATAATATATTTTCCTTTTATTTGATTGGTTCCCAAATTTTTAAATTTATTATTTCTTACTAACCATTATTCCACTAATTACAATCAAAATTATACCCAAAAGCACTATAAAAGATGGAAAAGCATCACCTATAAAAAGTCCTAAAATTATTGAAAATGCAATATTGCTATAAGAGATAGTCCCTACAATTCCAGCTTTAGCAAGAGAATATGATTTTGTCATATATATTTGTGCATAAGTAGAAAAAACTCCCAATAAAGCTATAAAAATCCAGTCTTTTGGCTTGGGCATTACAAAAGTTCCTAGCATAAAATCAAGATTTGGATTTGTGTAAAACTCACTTATTATCATAAAAATCAAAGGCAAAATTGTACCAATACCCATAAAAGATAAAACGATAGCTCTACTATCATAATATTTTCTTAATTCTCGTATTGAAGTATATGCAAGTGCTGCTCCAACACCTGATAAAATTCCTAAATAATCTGTTTTTTCTAAACTACTTCCATCAAACTCGGCAATAAATAAAATTCCAATAAATCCAATAAATACTCCAATCCAACCTTTAAATCCAATATGTTCTTTTAGAAAAAAATATGCCAAAAGTGCTGTAAATATTGTAGATGTTTTAGAAAAAGTCATAGCTTCACCTAAAGGTATATTTGCAATATTATAAAAGAAAAAAAGCAAAGCAGAAAAACCAGCAACTCCTCTAAAAATAAGTAACCAAAATTTTCCACCTAGTTGATTAAGTGGGCTTTTATATATAGAAAATAGTATAAAAAATACTCCAAAAACATTTCTAAAAAATACAATTTCAATAGTGCTTAATTTATCGCTAAGTTCCTTTGCAGCAACTCCCATTAAAGCAAATAAAAATGATGCAATAAGCATATACTTTATAGCTTTATTTACATTTTCTTCCAATACAAAATCCTTTTAAAAAGCAAAAGTATTGCAAAATTTGGGTTAAAGCAATATTTCGATAAAATCTTAACCATTTTAAACATTATTTAGGAAATTTATGGATTATTTAAAAATCATAGGAAATCAAAAACTAAGTGGAGAAATATATATTTCTGGGGCAAAAAATGCTGCACTTCCTTTAATAGCTTGCACAATTTTAGCAAAAAATGAAACTATCATAAACAATCTTCCAAATGTGGCTGATATAAATACTTTTTTAAAGTTAATAAAAATGCTAGGTGGTAGTTTTACTCAAGATAAAAATAGGGCAGTTATAGATACAAGCACTATTTCAAATACAACTGCAACTTACGATATAGTAAAGACTATGAGAGCTTCTATTTTGGTTCTTGGTCCTTTGCTTGCACGATTTGGGCATTGTGAAGTTTCTCTTCCAGGTGGTTGTGCAATAGGTCAAAGACCTGTTGATTTACACTTAAAAGCTATGGAAGCTATGGGAGCAAAAATTGAAATTTGCCAAGGTTATATAAAAGCAACTGCACCAAATGGATTAAAAGGTGCAAAAATTGTATTTGATAAAGTTACAGTTGGTGGAACTGAAAATACAGTTATGGCAGCTGCTTTAGCTTCTGGAGTTACAACTATAATAAACGCAGCAAAAGAGCCAGAGATTGTTCAATTATGTGAAGTAATTGCAAGTGCTGGAGTAAAAATAGAGGGAATTGGAACTTCTAAAATTATAATAGAAGGAACAGGTGGAGAACTACTTGATATTAAACCTTTTAGTGTAATTCCTGATAGAATAGAAGCAGGGACTTATATGTGTGCATCTGCTATTACAAACCAAAAATTAACTATAAAAAATATTGTTCCAGCTCATCTTGAAGCTATTATTTCAAAGCTAGAAGAGATGAATTTTGAAATAGATGTAAAAGAAGATGAACTTACAATTTTCCCAACATCAAAAATTTTACCTGTAAATATTATAACAACAGAGTATCCAGGATTTCCAACAGATATGCAAGCTCAGTTTATGGCACTTGCAACTCAAGCTGAAGGGACTAGCACAATAGATGAGAGACTTTTTGAAAATAGATTTATGCATGTTAGTGAACTTTTAAGAATGGGTGCTGATATTCAGCTAAATGGAAATATAGCTACAATTATTGGTGAAAAAGGAAATTTAAGCGGAACAGATGTTATGGCAACAGACTTAAGAGCATCTTCTGCTTTAGTTCTTGCAGCACTTGTTGCACAAGGCGAGACAAATATTCATAGAATTTACCATCTTGATAGAGGATATGAAGATTTAGAAGGAAAATTTTTGAAAATAGGTGCAAGTATTCAAAGATGTAAAGAAAAATAATGTATGTTTACAAATATCAAAAAACTATTTAAAGCCAAAGAAGAAGAAATAAAAGAGTTGAAATTAGATAAATTTCAACTCTTTTTAGATTTGGTAAATAGTTATTTAAAAAGAGAGTATCCAAGTATTAATTTTGATTTATCTTTTTATAAAGATAAAAAAGAAGAAGATAATTTAAAAGTTCAAAAAGCTACGCTTATTGCTGAAGTTATAAGACAGTTTGCGGATTTTCATTGGGAAAAGAAAACTCAAAAAAGTGTAAAAAAAGAGATTCTTTGGAGTGGTTATGGGGTAAATTCTCAACCAAGCAAAAAAATTCCACAAGACTTTTTACGAAGAAAAGAGTTGGTTTTTTTTAGAGAAGAGGGAATTTGCAATAGATGTGGGAATATTATGGATAAAATACAAAAAAGTTCTATAATTTTGGCTCAAGAAAGTGGTGAAAATGGAGGGTATAATATTGAAAATCTTATACTACTTTGTTCAAGTTGTTATAATCTTACACAAAATCAAGATAAGAGTTTTTCAGAAATTCCTCTTAGAATCAGAGATGATTTATACGACTTGATTTAGATATTTCATATTTAATTTATGACAAATTTTTATACCATAAAGATATATTATCCAAGAAATATAAATCCATAAAATAGAGAAAAGTAAAGTTGAAAGTGATCCATAAATTGTTGTATATGTTTTGTTGTAAACAACATAATATATAAAAAGATTTTTTGTAATACTCAAAGTTGCCAAAGTCAAAAAAGATGATATAAAAGCTGCTTTTGTGGAGATAATTTTGTTTACACTCACTTTAAATAGAGCAAAAAAGATAAGCCAAGTAAATAAGAATAATAGAATTTTCTTAAACAAATTACTATCATAAAAACTAAGAAGTAAATTTAAAACAATAAAAATAGCAGGAAACACTATAAAAAAGATTGTGTATATAAAAAATGATTTATATATTTCTCTTCTTGTTGTTTGATGTATTTTATTTACAATATAGTCATAATCTTTGAAAAACATAATATATACAAAAAGCATATAAAATATTCCTACAAATCCTAATTTATCAGAGTTTGATATAAAATTTTTTAGAGTATTTACAATTTCATCAGAGTGTGTAGGGTTTAGAAAATTTAGTAAAAAATTTGTAAACATATCAAGATATGAGTTAAACTCTTGAAATTGTGAAATAATAGCAATTCCAAGAGCAATTATTGGTAGTATTGAAAATATAGTAAAGAAACTAAGACTTGCAGCATAGTAGCTTGTGTCATCATTAAAAAATGTTTCAACTGCTACAAATAGCTTTTTGGAAATAGTATTTTTACTATTTTCCAATTTATAATCCCATTTTAAATGGATTTAAAATATTGTTTGGATCAAAAGCTTTTTTGATATTTCTAAAAAGATTCATTTCAGCCTCTGTAAAAGCAATATTCATAAATGGTGCTTTTGATATACCAATACCGTGTTCACCACTTAAAGTTCCACCCATATCTACAACTAGTTGGAAAATCTCTTCAATAGCTTTATGACCATCAGCCATCTCTTTTTCATTTGTTTTATCTTTTACCATAACATTTACATGGATATTTCCATCTCCAGCATGTCCAAAACAAGGAACTTGGAAACCATATTTGTCACCAATTTTATAAATCTCATCTAAAGCTTCTGGAAGTTTACTTCTTGGAACACTAATATCTTCATTTAATTTTTTTGTTCCAAAAACCATAGTTGCTGGACTTGCATTTCGTCTTGCAAACCATAATTTTTTACCTTCTTCTTCATCAAGAGCTACTATAAAATCAATTGAGCCATTCTCTTTAAATGACTCTTTTAAAATATTTAATTGGTCTTCAATTTCAGCCAAACTAGAAGCATCTACATCACCTATTAAAATTCCACCAGCATTTTCTGGTAATGAAACTTGAGGAAACTTTTGTTTTAAAGCTTTTATTACAAGTGAGTCTAAAAACTCCATAGCAACAGGATTTGCTCCACTTGCAAGTGATTTAAAAACAGCCGTCATAGCACTATTTACACTTGGAAAAACTCCCATGTAAGTTTTTTTGAATTTTGGTTTTGGAATAAGTTTTAAAGTAATTTCAGTGATAACTGCCAAAGTTCCTTCGCTAGCTATTAAAATACCAGCAACATTATAACCAGCAACATCTTTAATAGTTTTTTTACCAGCAACGATAATATCTCCATTTGGTAAAACTGCTCTTAAAGCCATCACATAATCTTTTGTAATACCATATTTAGCAGCTCTCATACCTCCAGCATTTTCACTTACATTTCCACCAAGTGTTGAGTACTCTTCACTTGCAGGATCTGGAGGATAAAATAGACCTACTTCTTCAACTGTTTTTTGAAACTGCATATTTATAACTCCTGGTTGAACAACTCCAACCATATTTTGCATATCAATTTCAAGTATCTTATTCATATGTCTTTCAAGTGATAGAATAATTCCACCATTTGAAGGCAATGCTCCACCTGTAAATCCACTTCCAGCACCTCTTGGTACAATTACTACTTTATTTTCATTACAATATTTTAGTATATCACTTACATCTTGTTCGTGTCTTGGAAAAACAACAGCATCTGGCTCAAAACGACTTCTTGTAGCATCGTAGCAAAAAGCTATTAGATGAGCTTTGTCTGATTTTACATTCTCTTCACCAACAATAGAAGTTATGTACTCTAAATGTTTTTTATCAATCACTATTTAACTCCCAAAAGTTGCTTATAGTAGTTGTCATAACTTGAATCATCTATGCTATCATCCTTTAAACCTAAAGCATCAGATACAATAGGAATATTTTTAAGGTCAATTAGTGGTCCTTTTATCTCTTCAACTCTTGTAAAAAATGGCATCTGTTTTTTTGAAGAGCCAATTTGTAAACTATAACTATCTAGTAGAGTAAATGTTTTTGCATCATAGATAAATATTTTTCTATTTAATACAATAAAAATAGTTCCTAAATTTTGCTCAATTGCAAACTTTTGGAAATCTTCAATTCTAGGAAGTGGTTGATTTTGAAATTTTAAAGCCGCTCCAAATAAATCTGGATGTATAAAATTATTTTGTGCAAAATCATCTTTTACTGCTTTATAGTTATTAAAATCAGGAGCTATAAGTAAAGATTGGTCATACATATAGTTTAAAAGTAAAATATCACCTTTTTCAACTACTCTATTTGTATTAGGAATTGCATCTTGTTTTAAATCATCAAAAGCAAAATATTCAATAACAGAACTTTTTTCATTTGAGCTTACTACTTTTGCGTTTGAAACTATTAGTCTTCTATCGTTGTCATAAATATGTACAACAATTCCACTTTGACCTACAAGTAGATTTCCTTTTGGTATTGTTGTTTTATTGTTTTCTAAATTATCAATTTTAAATGCCATAGGTGAAATAGAGAACTCTTTTTTCCCATAATCCAATTTTGATGCATAAGTTCCACTACTTAAACCTTGTTTTACATTTTGATAAAAGTAGTATGAGTAACTTAACTTTCCATTTTCAGTTGTTACATTTATATCTAAAATTTGCCAACCATTTTTTAACATTTCACCAACAGTAGTTTTACCACCACAAATTCCACCCTCAAGCTTTGCAGTTTCTATTTGAGATGGTGTATCTAAACCATTTTTATAACAAACAGTTTCAACTGCTAAACTATTTGTAGCAAATAAAATAGCACCAATAAAAGCTAACTTTGTAAACATTTTTTTCATCTTTTTTCCTAATATTTTGATTGTAATTCTTCTAGTTTTTCTCTAACTTCATCCACATGTAAAATTTCGATTTTTTCTCCTTTTACACTCTTTGTTTTTCGTACACTTACTTTATCCCAAATATATGCTATCTCTCCTTTTGGATTTATAATAAAAGTAGTTCTAATAACTCCCATAAACTCTTTTCCCATAAATTTCTTTAGTTGCCAAACACCGTAATCTTGAGCCATTTTTTTATCTTCATCTGCTAAAAGAGTAATACCTAAATCATATTTTTCTATAAATTTTCTATGTTTTGCACTATCATCTGGGCTTACACCAATAATTGTTGCTTTTAGATTATCAAACTTATATAAGTTTGCAGTAAAATCACAAGCTTGTGTTGTACATCCTGGAGTTAAATCTTTTGGATAAAAGTATAAAACTATCCAATTTCCAACAATATCTCTTAGACAAATTTCTGTATCATCTTGATTAAAAGCACAAAATGCTGGTGCCTTATCGCCTATTTTTAACATACATTCTCCTTTCAAATTAGTTCCAAAAAGGAACAATAAAATTTTTACTATTTAATTGCTATAAAAGTTGCAAAGTTTACCCATCTAAAAAGTGTTTCACAATCTTTAAATCCAGCATCTCTTATCATCTTTTTATTCTCATCTTCAGTATAAGGAATAAGCACATTTTCCAAAGCCTCTCTTTTTTGAGATATTTCAAATTCACTATATCCTTGAGTTTTTTTGAAACTATAATACTCATCAATTAGCTGTTTATTTAAAAAGCTATTTGATGATACTAATTTTTCACTGAAAATAAAAACTCCACCATCTTCTAAACTATCATAAATCTTTTTTACAAGTTTTTCTCTATTTATTGGTC
>Ga0265294_10005026_pt1 | contig 16207 bp, 15 predicted proteins | sample MunlanPumphouse3_FD_192504 | JGI IMG/M metagenome (GOLD analysis project Ga0265294, IMG submission 192504) | Groundwater microbial communities from a municipal landfill in Southern Ontario, Canada - Pumphouse #3 | ecosystem: Environmental > Aquatic > Deep subsurface > Groundwater | place...
TGCTGAAAGATGATAATTCTTTGTCGATTAATTATGAAGTTACTACCGATAAACCATGTCCTTTTAATATGACTAATCATTCTTATTTTAACCTAAAGGGAGAAGGTAACGGGAATATATTAGATCAGTTATTAATGATTGATAGCGATTCTACCACAGAAGTGTTAGATAGTGAACTGATTCCAACAGGGAAAATTATCTCAATAAAAGGAACAGATATGGACTTTACAACTCCCTGTGCTGTAGGAAAAAGAATAAATTCAGACTTTTTACCTATAAAAGTAGCTGGAGGATATGATCATAATTATATACTGAACAAAGATCAGAACGGACATGAGATGACACTTGCTGCCAGTGATTACGATCCTGCTTCAGGTCGTTTTATGGAAATTTATACAACAGAACCTGCGATTCAGATTTATACAGGTAACTTTATGGATGGTACTCTTACAGGGAAAAGTGGAAATAAATACGGACACAGATTCGGAATATGTTTTGAAACACAACATTATCCGGATTCTCCCAATCATCCTAATTTCCCCAATACAATTCTTAATCCTGGAGAGACGTTACATTCAACAACAATCTTTAAATTTTCTGTAAAATAAATACAGATAGTGATTAAAAATAAAGGACTTGTTTTAAAACAAGTCCTTTATTTTTAATCTGTTTTTTTCTGAAAAGGTTTCTTATAAAAATTCATTTCATCCATATACCGGAATACCTCGGGGAAAAGAAAATATCTTACATCTTTCCCATCAGCTACTGCACGGCGTATAAAAGAAGATGAAATTTCCATAAGCGGAGCCTTTAGTATTTGTATACGTGCAGAGGGATAATCTTCAATGTGTACTTCATAATTAGGCCTAGGATAAACCAAAATAGGATAATTCTCAAGAAGTATCTTATAGTTTTTCCATTTATCAATAGATTTTAAATTATCAGAGCCCATGATAATGTAAAATTCTTTATCAGGATAAGTCTCGTGTAAATAAGTTAGCGTATCAATTGTATATGAAGGTTTTGGTAGTTTTAGTTCTATATCACAAACTTTAAAACGAGGATCATTTTCAACAGCGCACTGAACAAGATGTACACGATGATAATCCTCAAGCATCTTTTTCTTTTTTTTAAAAGGGTTGCAAGGACTTACTACAAACCATAACTGATCAATTTCATAATATTCCACCAGATAATTTGCAATAGCCAAATGACCAATGTGTATTGGATTGAACGATCCAAAAAATAATCCTATTTTATTATTTTTCATGTTATTTTTTGTTTATGATTTTGTACTGAATAAAATCATTTAAAATAACACCTAAATTTCGCAAGGACGTTTCGTATACAGATAATCCTTTTGGGTTTTAGGTAACATATTAATTCAAACTGATTTTCCTATAAGTGTAGTTTGAGTACAGTCTTCTATTTTAACAGTGACAAAATCGCCGAACTTAAAATTAAGTTTTGGAAATACCACCACTTTATTCTGTGAAGTACGTCCGAAAAGTTCATCATTATTCTTTTTTGAAATTCCTTCAGTCAGAACCTCAAAAGTTTTACCTATATCTTTACGGTTACTTTTTAGTGAGATATCATTTTGCAATGAAATCATTTCCTGCAGTCTTTGTAGTTTAACTTCTTCAGGAACATCATCAGTGAGATTTTTGGCAGCAAAAGTTCCAGGACGTTCAGAATATTTAAACATATAGGCCATATCAAAATTTGCCCATTTCATAAGAGACAGTGTTTCCTCATGATCTTCCTGCTTCTCAGTACAAAACCCCGAAAAAATATCAGTAGTTATACTACACTCCGGAATAATTTTACGTATAACATTAATTCTACCCATATACCACTGGCGATCATATTTACGGTTCATCAGTTTAAGAATTCTTGAACTTCCGGACTGTACCGGAAGATGTATATGTTTGCAGATATTCGGATATTTTGCAATAGTTTTAATAGTCTCGTCAGACATATCTTTGGGATGAGACGTAGTAAAACGGATTCTCATATCCGGGTTCTCCTTAGCCGCTAATTCCATAAGATCATTAAATCTAAAATCTCCATTTTCTTCTTTCCAGTCATAAGAATTAACATTTTGTCCCAGCAATGTCACTTCTTTATATCCCAAGTCCTTAAGATGAGTTATCTCTTTAAGTATATCCTGTGGATTACGGCTTCGTTCACGACCCCTTGTATAAGGTACAATACAATAAGTGCAGAAGTTATTACATCCTCTGGTAATACTTACAAACCCCGAAACAGTAGAACTATCAAGGCGTAAAGGAATTATTTTATCATAAGTCTCTGTCAGCGAAAGCTCCGTGTTGATAGCTTTCTGATTATGTCCGGCAAGATCAATTAGACGAATAATGTCCCTGTAATTATCAGGACCGGCAACAACACTAACAATTTCATTCTCCAGAAGTTTATCACCCAGTCGTTCGGCCATACACCCTATAACGCCTATAATAACAGAACTATTATTTCTTTTCAGACCTTTTAGATTATCAAGTCTTCCCCATATTCTGTGTTCAGCCTTTTCACGTATAGAGCAGGTATTAAGAAGAATAAGATCCGCTTCTTCGATCGTTTTGCAACAAATATATTTTCCGCTGTTTTGCAGAATTGCGGCCACTACTTCGCTGTCAGCGACATTCATTTGACAGCCATAAGTTTCTATAAAAAATTTCTTTGGATTCATATGCTATTATAAGGCTGCAAAGTTAAGGATTTATTACGAAATATTAATCATGATAGCAGAATGGAGAATTAAAAACCGGAACCTGTTGATCTTCGCACATTACACTCAGTATTTATGGAATATATTTTTTGTTATTAAGACGCTTATAATCTTAAAAAAAGAAAAAAGTAAAATACTTTTCTATAATAAGCCATTTCATGTTATATTTGCATTCTCCAAAAGATAATATATGAAGGTCATAATTACTGGAATTGTATTCTTTCTTTTTCAACTTGGGTCTTATGCACAAGGGTCTTTTAGTGCGTTTGCTGACAGTAGTCTTTTTCAGGAAAAGTTTATCCTTAACCGTATTACTGTTTATGAAAACACAGGGATTGACACCTTATTAATGAATTACATTACATACAACAATCAGAATAAAATAACAAAAGGATATCGTGTTGAAATATATTTTAATTCAGGGATGAACGCTAAAAAAGAAGCGTTGAGTGTTAAGGCTCAGTTTCTGAACTCATTTCCGGATGTGCCTGTATATGTAAGTTATCAGAGTCCTAATTTTATTATAAGAGTAGGAGACTGCCGGGTTAAAGGCGATGCTTTAAGATTAAAGCATATGATTCGTCTGGAATATCCAAACTCTTTTATTGTTCCGGATCTTATTCAATTTCCCAAATTATATACTAAAGAAGAAAGTACGATAGAAAATGAGCGAAGCTATTAAACACGAATGTGGAATTGCCTTGGTTAGGCTAAGAAAACCTATCTCGTATTATCAAAAAAAATACAAAACATGGCGATATGGCTTAAATAAGTTATACCTGTTGATGGAAAAACAACACAACAGGGGGCAGGATGGTGCCGGAGTTGCTTGTCTTAAACTGAATTTAGCTCCCGGTCATGAATATCTTAACAGATATCGTTCAAAAGATCAGAATCCTATCAAGGATGTTTTTGATCATATAAACCGGAGTCCGGAAGAAGCTGTCAAAAACGGTCAGGATCTTTGTGATACAAAATGGGTTTATGAAAATATTCCGTTTGCAGGGGAATTATATCTTGGGCATTTAAGGTACGGTACCTTTGGAAACAACAGTATCGATTATGTGCATCCTGTAATGCGTCAGAATAACTGGAAATCAAGGACACTAGTATTGGCCGGAAATTTTAATCTGACAAATATGGATGAACTTTTCCAAAAACTGATAGATTTGGGACAGACTCCTAAAAAATATGCAGATACGGTGACTATACTTGAAAAGGTAGGTCATTTTTTAGACCGGGAAAACCAACATCTTTTTCGTAAGTATAAAGAAGAAGGTTATAGTGATAAGGAAATATCACCTCTTATCGAAAAAAATATGGACATCAAGCGTGTTCTGGAAAATTCAAGTAAAGACTGGGACGGAGGTTATACAATTGCCGGATTAGTCGGACATGGAGATTCTTTTGTTATGCGTGATCCGTGGGGAATAAGGCCGGCTCATTATTATGTCGATGACGAGATAGTAGTAGTTGCTTCTGAACGTCCGGTTATTCAGACTGTTATGGATGTAAAGGAAGAAGATGTAAAAGAGATAAATCCCGGAGATGCCCTTATTATAAAGAAAGACGGAGAAGTTTTTACCCAAAGAGTAAGACAGCCACAGGAACGTAAATCATGCTCTTTTGAAAGAATATATTTTTCAAGAGGTAGTGATAAAGATATATACAGAGAGCGTAAAGAACTGGGACGTTTGCTGGCTCCTGTCCTTTTGAAGAATACTGATTATGATATAAAAAATACAGTATATTCTTTTATACCAAATACAGCAGAAACCGCTTTTTACGGAATGATGCAGGGAGTCAGGGAAAATTTGGCAGCTTGGAAAAAGCAACAGATAAGGGAACGTGGTAAAGAAATGACCGAAGAGGAATTAGAAGAGATTGTAGCTCTTGAACCCAGAACTGAAAAAATAGCCATTAAGGATGTTAAACTCCGTACATTTATTTCAGATGATGCCAGTCGTGATGATATGGTTGCTCATGTATATGATGTTACTTACGGTGTTGTAAAAGAGAATAAAGATACTCTGGTAATAATAGACGATTCTATTGTTCGCGGAACCACATTAAAAGAAAGTATTCTAAAAATTCTGGGACGTCTGAATCCTAAAAAGATTATAGTTGTTTCATCAGCTCCGCAGATTCGTTATCCCGATTGTTACGGAATAGATATGGCAGTACTGGATAAGTTTATCGCTTTTCAAGCAGCTATTGCCTTAATAAAGGATCGGGGGAAAGAACAACTAATTTTTGATGTTTATAATAAATGTAAATCACAGCAGAATTTACCCAAAGAAGAAATTGTAAATTATGTAAAGGAGATATACAGCTCCTTTACTCCTGAAGAAATTTCAGCAAAATCTGCCGAATTATTAAAACCCAAAGGATGTCCTTCGGAGGTTGAAATAGTATATCAGAGTATCGAAAATCTTCATATTGCATGTCCTAATGATAAGGGAGACTGGTATTTTACAGGAAACTATCCTACACCTGGCGGAAACAAAGTAGTTAACAATGCCTTTATCAATTACTACGAAGGAAGAAAAGGAAGAGCATATTAGTATTACTTATAACAGCGACTGATTTGAAGTTATTTGGATGCGTAATAAATAATTCCTTGTGGATTTTAGGTATTAATGTAATTTGTTTACTTAGTGAGGTTTTTTAAATTTCTTTTTATATTTTTGTGGAAAGATGTTTTTTAACTTTATTAAAAAAAATGGAATGAAAAAATTAATTTTGGGTATATGTTTAATGAGTTTCTTGTTTGTCGGATGTAAAACAAGTCAGCAACTTAAAAAGGCAGATACTGCTGCAACAGAATCAGTTAAACCTGATGAGCCTAAGGTTTATTCTATCCCTTCTACTAATTATCAGGAACCGGCAACAACTAATCAGTCTCAGACGTCTACAAAGACGTACTATGATAATTCAAAACCGGTACGTTCCCAGTCAGAAGCATTTACTTTTGCACAAGAGGGAGATGCATATAACTATCAGGGAAGTTATTTCGTTATTCTTGGCAGTTTTGGTTCACCTGATAATGCCAATCGTTTCAAGAGTACATTATCTTCAGAAGGATTCAATCCTACAGTATTACACAGTGCCAGCGGATACTACAGAGTATGTGTTAATTCATATGAAAATGAGTCAGAAGCACGTCAGCGTGTAGGTCAGATCAGAAATGATTATCCTAAATATGCAGATGCATGGTTGCTGATAAAGAAGTAGAGGAAATTTTAGCTGTGAGCTATAAAAAATAGATTAAATAAATTTCTTGCGGATTTTAGAGATTATCTAGAATCAATTCATTAAAAAACCTATTGGAGGATTAAAACTTCAATAGGTTTTTTTATGATTACAAATAATACTAAGGTTTATTTGCAATTATTGCAAGTGTACGTTTGAAACTTACAGTAAAGTTACGGATTGTATTAAGGTATAATTACTTATGCCAAACAAAAACTATGCTATATGCATACCACAATAGTGTTTCCCTATCCTGATTATGCCATCTTCAAACAAAAAGGATATGCTATATGCATACCCCATTTTTGTATTTTGTGATATACGAAAGTTTTTTATTTTTTGTCGATTGAGTTTTGTTTTTCGTTTACTTCCTGCATCTTCAGGAAAGCATTAGCAGCTTTTTCAAGTTTATCATTATCTTTAACAAAACAAACCCTGACATATTTTAGTTTTGTTTTTTCATGATAAAGTGCTGATGCTGGAAAGACGACAACTCCGTAATCTTTAGCCATGTGCTTTACAAAATCTATATCATCTTCATCAGAAACATCAGAATAATCAATCATTTCGTAATAACCTCCCTCTGCAGGAAGAATTTTATATTTAGTATTCTCCATAAGACGATTGAAATAATTTCTTTTTCCATGATAAGTCTGAAATAAATCGTCAAACGGCTGACATACAGGTAAATAATCAGTCAACGCAAATTGCAGCGGAATGTTTACCTTATTTATTTGAATTTGTTGTATTTCCCGAAATTGCGACATTAAATTTTCAGGTCCAAGACAATAACCCATAAACCAGTCCTTTATATTAAAAGAAGGACCAAAATCAGAAATTATTATACTCCTTTTTATAAGATTCTCATATTTTGCGACACTCTGTGTAGTAATCTTATCATAGAAAACAGAACCGTAAGTTTCTAAACTCAGAATAACAATATTAGTACCGTTGGTTAATTTCTGCAACTGAAGCATTTCTTTTTCAGAAAATACACAACCTGTAGAATCATGGGGAGTATTAATAATAATAATACTGGTTTTTGCTGTAATAATCATGCGCAATTCTTCCCATTCAATTCTGAATGATGGTGGTTTTAGCTGAAAATATACAACTTTTCCTCCGTTAAGCAGAACTGAAGAAACTATAGATTCGCTAATTATTGGCTCTATGATTATAACTTCATCATCATTTTTTACAAAAGTGCTTATTGTTGTATGAATAGCCTGAACATGTCCATCAGTAATTGTGATCTCAGTTTCAGGATTAAATTTATGATTAAAATTTTTACTAATCATTAAGGAAATTTTTTCCCTTAATTTTAAAACACCACATGATGATGAGTTTGTATTACAATTGGATTTTAAATATTTTACGGATAAGTCTATTAATTTATTAGGACATGGGATGATTGTTTCATTTATAGTCATATCCAAAACACCCTTCTTATTGAGGAGCTCCTTTAAATTAAGAGATTTTTTCCCTGGTAAAATATCTAGTAACTTTGATTGTGTCATTTCTTTTTATAGATCTAACAAAATTATAAAAAGAGATGAATATTCCATCTCTTTTGAACTGAAAAATTGAGTATAGAACGCATATTTGTCATTATTGATCGTTGGCAATGTATGTATAGTAATATAAACGAATTATGCAATATCTAAATTCCGCAAGGAATTTTCGTATTGAGCATTCAAATAACAAAAAATCAGCACCTAAATTTCTTGCGGATTTTAGGTAATATATTAACTATCAGTAATAAGAAAATACTTTTTTGATTATTTTTGAAAAACTGTCATTTTTACGTCTGTTTTTGTGTCTACCTCATAATTTCTTTAAGTACCTCAAGTGATTTAATCTCTCCTGTTAATTCCAAATGGAGCTTATAATAGGTTAATAATTTAGATAATAACATAACACGTATAGAATTAGAGAATCTCAGTTTTTCCATATCTGTAAGTCCAAATTGAAACAATTCACAGAAGCTGTAAGTAATTTCACCCTCCATAAAATTATGGTGAAAAGGCTTTACGTTACAAAAAGATGATGATTCCATATCAAAGTACAGATTTTTTCCCTTTTGAGGATAATTAGGAAATATTCCAAGGAATCTTGTAAGTTGAAATAAAAAAACTACGGAAAAATTAGAAATCCCTTCTTCTTTTTTATCTAGTATTATGGCCGACTGAGTAAGAAAATCAAATAAAGTAGGATTTGATTCTTCCTCTTTAAGACATTTCATTAATATTTCGGTAATAAAAAGAACCTGAGTATTTCTTTTAATGTCATATGGTATTTTGTCATACGGAATAGATAATTCTGCACTTTTCAAATGCTGCAAATTTCTGTCCTCTTTTTCGTATACTATCAGATCAAGTATATAAAGAGGTTGGAATAAATTAATTTTAGTCTCCGATTTTTTAGAATGAATTCCTTTTATAATAAAAGATTGCCTCCCGAATTTCTCAGTATAAATATGAGCAATAATAGAAGAATCTGAATATTTAAAAGACCTCAGAATAATTCCTTTTGTTTTTTCAATCATTAGAGAAACTCATTAAGCTTTGAATGTTCAAATTTCATAAATGGTAAAATTGAATTATGCCGATTTACAATATACCTTTAAAAAAGCGACTAGTTTTGCAACAGCAATTCCTCTATGACTAATCGAATTTTTTTCCCGAAGACTCATTTCTGCAAAAGAACAGTTGAAACCTTCAGGCATAAAGATTGGATCATAACCAAAACCGCTGTCACCGTGTTTTTCAGTCAGAACAGTTCCTCTTACAATTCCCTCAAATAATTTTTCTTTTCCGTCAAGCCATAGAGAGATTATTGTCCTGAATTGTGATTTTCTGTTTTTTTGTCCTTCTAATTTTTGAAGTACTTTCTTCATATTCTCTTTCGAATCATTAGACTCTCCCGCATAGCGTGCAGAATAAACACCTGGTTCTCCGTTAAGCGAGTCAATTTCAAAACCGGTATCATCGGCAAAACAATTCAGACCATAATTTCGATATACGTAAGAAGACTTAATGCTTGCGTTTTCTTCCAGCGTAGAGCCTGTTTCAGGAATATCCACATCACATCCAATATCCTTTAAACTGACTAAATCAATAGTGTCACCTAAAATAGATTGTAATTCTTTTAATTTGTTAAGATTATTAGTAGCAAAGACGAGTTTCATATTTAATAAAAAAGATTCTGTGAGTAATCACTTTTTGTCGTGATTATTTAAAAAATAATACTGGCAAGTTTTGTCAGCAGAGAATAAATAGCTGACTTTTTAAAATCAGCTATTTATTCAATAAGAGATAAATTCCTTTTTATTTTAGGAATAAAAGATATTTTAAATTATTCGCCAGCCTCTCTTTGTGCCTGATTAATCATTGACTGGTTAGCGGTAATAACAAATTCAACCCTGCGGTTCATTGTCCGTCCCTCTGCGGTATTATTATCGTATTTAGGAGCTAATTCTCCGAATCCTCTGGTAGTAATACGGTTTCCGCTAACACCACTTTGCATAAGATATGAAGATACAGAACCTGCACGTTTTTCTGATAAGTTTTGGTTATAGATTTCAGAACCTGTATTATCGGTGTGCCCCTGAATTTCAATGTTAGTATCAGGATAATTATTTAAAATATACACCAATTTATTTAAATTATTCATGGCATCAGAAGTCAGACTGTAACTATTTATTCCGTATAATATGTTGCTATTAAATTCTACGTTAATTCCTTCACCTATGCGCTCAACTTTTGCATCAGGAACCTGCTGTTGAATTTCAGCTGCCTGTTTATCCATTTTCTTACCAATAATAGCACCTGTTGTGCCACCTACAGCTGCACCAATCGCTGTACCAAGTCCTGTGTTTCCTGAAATTTTACCTATAATAGTACCTAATGCTGCTCCTCCGCCTGCTCCATAAAGTGCACCTTTTTGTGTTTTATTCATACTTGCACAACTGCATAATAAAGAAGCTAATAAACAACTCATAAAAAAAATTTTTGTATTCATTTTTTAAAAATTATTAGTTATTTAGACTCGTAAATTATTTTTTAAAAGCGAATGAGGCAGTTCCAATGTTATTGCCGTCAGTGAAGACGTCAATAGTATAGATCCCATCCATAAAAGGACTCTCTCCTGTATTATCCCAAAATATATTAATCGGTAATTCATTTCCTTCATAGGTAACTTCTCTCATAGCAGAATAAGGAATCCTGAGATTTTCAAATTTGAAAAGATTATCATTAGACTTAACAAGCAGAATCTGATCAGGACGAAGAATCCGGATATAAAGTTTTTTATTACCTCGTTTGGATGTAACATTTTTGCTTAAGGTAAAACTAATTTTCAGTTGTTCTGCTTTTCTCTTTGTCGAAACATCTTTGCCTCTTTTATTTATTCCTTCAACATGGAGATCCAGGGCTTCCAGCATAGCCGCCTTTTCAATTTTTTGAGAAAGCTTTTTCTTATCTTTCTCAAGAGCCTTATTTCTGGATTCCATTTCCATATAATTTTGTTTAACCTTCCTGTTCTCTTCCATAAGAAATTTATTTCTCCTGTTCAAAGAATCTACCTGAACCACATAGTTCATCATGATTTGACGTAAAGAGCCCACTTTTTTTTGATAATCAGATATTTGTGAATAACTGGCTTTTTTTACCTGCTTTATTTCAGTTATCAGATCCTTAACCTGAGTCTGGGCTAAAAAAAGTTGCTGATTTATAGTGTCATTGTCAGTTTTTAAAGAATCATAATGCTGTGACATTTTTGAAAGTTCTATATTAAGAGAATCTTTTTCAGCATTAATTGCATTTATCACTGAGCTGTTTTCATTTCTCTGAATGAAAAAAAGAACCAACAGAATGGCCAGTATTACGGACAAAAAGATAACAATTAGATTATTCTTTTTCCCTATATTTTTATTTTTTTTAGGAGTAATTTCCTTTATTTCTTGAGTATCAGACATATCTATTGTTTGTGTGTGTATTTAAATTCGTGTAAATTTACTAACCAGAATCAGATAAAAAAAATCTTTTACCTTAAATGATTTTCTTCATGCAACTATCAGAGGTCAATCTTAATTCCGTATAATTTATCTTATCAATAAAGATAATACCCGGAATCTTACCGGAAACAAAAGATCCTAACCTTTCCTGCTTATCAGCAATTATTGATGATTGAATTGTAAATAAATTAATAAGCTCTTCCAGATCCGGAGAATCCTGTCTTAATTGAATGTTTTTTATCCATTCAAAAATATTTTTTCCCGATTTTTCTCCATTTTGATCATTTTCATTCGATAAGAGATCTTCATATTTTTGTAGCTGAGGAAAATAAAAAAATGGTGATTTTGGCATAAATACAAATTCCGGACAGAGAATCCCGTTGAAAAATTCCATCCTGGCCAATTCTTTCATGCCACCCTTGTTTTTTACGAGACCAATAATCGTCCCATCTTCATAAGTTTCAAGAATTCCTCCTGAGACGGGAGGAAGGTTTCCCGGGAAAATATAATGTGCGCCAAAACGTTTTATACTTTGCATTTTTTAAAACAGGTTTAATGCTGTTTATTTTTCAGGATAACGAATATAAGGGAATCTTAAAAATATCATTTCCTGAGATTTTTTGTTTTTATCTTCAATGAGCTTATTTTTTGCTTTTACAGCTTCAAGGTTCATTCCAATCCTTTCACAAACCTGAGCATATAATTTTTCATATTTTTTAGGGAAAGTAGAATAATAAATTATAGATGCAGAAAGAGTAGAATCAGATATTCCGTATTTGTCCAGCACTGATTTATAAAAATCATTTGATGAAAAAGCAGTCTTCCCGTTTTTATTTTCTTTATTATTTTTTCTATTATTCTCTTTATAATAATCAGAAAAAGCTTCAGATAAATGAAGATCATAAAGAATATTTACCATTTTTCCGTTACTTATCAAATCATCAGGCTTATGAATACCTCCTCCATACTCATTATTACTCTTCTTATCCGTACATGAAAAGATAGTGAATATAAATAATATCAATAATAAAAGTCTATTAAGTTTCATTTATTTTATTGCTGATTGCTGATTGCTGATGATTTATTCTTTTTGACCTTTAAAATTATTTCTTTTTGGCAAATTTAGGATTATGATTTAAAATAACAGACATTAATGTATAAAAAATTTTTTTATAAAAAAATGAGAGACTAAAAATATATTGTCTCTGTCCATAAACTAAAAAACGGTGAGTTTACTATATTTTTAATTCGGCCTTTTGTAGATAAATGAGAATTCTCTAATTTCGGGAGAAATTAATACAAAAATGGATAAACGATTTAAAAGCCTTACGATTTTTTATAATAAATTTAATCAATTTTTAAAAACTTCCTTTTCATAGTGGACTCAATATTTAAATTTTTACTTTACTTTTAATCTTTTAATTTATATAATTTATAGCAGAAACGGATTTTATGGTCATACTGAAGTTTTTATTATATCCTTTTTCAATTATTTACGGAATCGTTACAGGAATCCGTAATTTTTTGTACGATAGCGGTATATTAAAATCAAAAGACTTTGATATACCTGTTATTTCTATAGGAAATCTAACGGTAGGAGGAACAGGCAAAACTCCCCATACAGAATATCTTATTTCCCTGTTTAAAGAAGATTATAAAGTGGCAGTATTAAGCAGGGGATATAAGCGAAAAACCAAAGGCTTTATAGAAGTAAAAACAGATTCCCCGGTAGCTGACATAGGAGATGAACCATTACAGATAAAAAGAAAATTCCCACATGTTACAGTTGTTGTAGATAAAGACCGTGTTCATGGAATCCATAAATTGATAAAAGACAGTAATAACTCATTTGATGTGGTACTTTTAGACGATGCTTTTCAATATCGAAAGATAAATCCTTCCGTAAATATTCTTTTAATTGATTACAACCGTCCTATAAACAAAGATTTAATTCTTCCTGCCGGACGATTACGTGAATCTCATCATCAGATTAAAAGAGCAACAATTATTATCTATACAAAATGTCCCGATAATTTATCAAATGAATCCCGGAATATAATTAAAGAGGATCTGCATTTATATCCATATCAGTCTTTGTTTTTTACATCAATAGCATATGATAATCCTGTACCTGTATTCCCTGAGATTGTAGAAGAATCTTTTTCATTTTCAGATAAAAAAAATTCTTTTCTTTTGTTTTCAGGTATTGCAAATCCTGCACCATTTTGGAATTATGTTTATTCTGTAGCCAAAGTAGAAGATAAAATGGTATTTCCTGACCATCATTTTTATTCTTCAGGGGATATTCAAAAAATAGAAAAAAGATACGATAGAATGTCAAAAGATAATTATCTTTATATTTTAACTACAGAAAAAGATGCTATGAGACTAAAGTTTGGGAGCAACGTCTCTTTTGGCATTAGAAAAAAAATGTTTTATCTTCCCATAAAAGTTGGGTTTTTAGAAAAAGGAGAAAATAGACTTTTCAATAAAAAAATGATTGATTATGTTAGAAGAAATAAATAAAGCCGTTAATTTTATTAAATCAAAAATTCCTGATTGTTATGCAGAAACAGGAATTGTTTTGGGATCAGGATTAGGAGAACTTTCTGAAGAATTTAAATTATCATCAGAAATACCTTGTACCGAAATCCCCGGTTTCTTGGATTCTGGTGAGACTCATGAGCCAGGGATGTTAATATATGGTGCAATTGGAAATAAAAAAATTTTGATAATGCAGGGAAGGTTGCATTATTATGAAGGCTATTCAATGAAAGAGATAACCTTTCCTATACGAGTTATGAAAGCACTTGGAATTAGATATCTTATTCTAACAGGAGCTGTAGGTTCTATAAATCCCAGTTTTGAAATAGGCGATATTATGATCATTAAAGATCATATTAATAATTTCCCCGAAAATCCACTGAGAGGGGAAAATGAAGAAGAACTTGGTCCTCGTTTTCCTGACATGAGTGAAGTATATGATAAAAATATGAGGCTAATGGCCAGAGGAATAGCCTCCAGAAATATTATTGAAATAAAAGAAGGCGTATATGTCGGATGCCCAGGACCAAATTATGAAACGCCGGCAGAATATAAGATGTTTCTTGTTCTTGGCGGAGACGTCATGGGAATGTCTACAATACCCGAAGCAATTGTTGCACGTCATATGAACGTAAAGGTCTTTGGCCTTTCTGTTATCACAGATATGGGCATCCCTAATGCTCCACGACAAATTACTAATGATGTGGAAAAACGTATAGCATCATTCGTTAAACCTAAAATGGCAATAATTATCAGAGAACTTATAACTGCGTTACCTGAAGGTGAAGAATAATGATTCTCTGTTATTTAAAGAAGAGGACTTAAGAGTCGTGCAAACGACTCTTTTATTTTTTCCCATTTTGAGCGTTGCTGCCATTCCGAAAGTATAATTTTACGGCTTTGACTTAGATCTTCCATATATTGCGATTCCAGAGTATTGAATGTTTCCTTGTCATAAATCATGGCATTAACCTCAAAATTGGTTTCCATACTCCTGAGATCAAAGTTAGCTGATCCAACTGAAGAAAATATTCCGTCTACCATTAATAGCTTGCTATGCATAAATCCGGGTTGATAGAAATAAATTTTCACCCCGGAATGTAACAACTCTTCAATATAAGATTTAGTGCTCCACGAAGGAATTATAGTATCTGATTTTTCCGGTAACAGAATTCTGATATCGATACCGCTTAAAGCTGCAATTTTAAGAGCGCTGTTAATTTCCGTATTCGGAATAAGATAAGGGGTAGCTATATATACTTTTTCCTGAGCGGAAGAAATAGCAAGAAGATAAGCCTGACTTATACTCTTCCAGTCAGAATCAGGACCACTGGAAACAATTTGAACGAGCTTACCTTTTGTTTTCGGAGAAATGTGGAAATATTCTTTATTGTTTAATAATTCTTTGGAAACGAAATACCAGTCGGCTGCAAAAACAGACTGAAGACCTACTGTTCCGTTTCCTTTTATCTTAAGATGCGTATCTCTCCATATTCCGAAATTCTTTAATCCGTAAAGATATCTGTCAGCCATATTTAGTCCTCCCACAAAACCTGTCTCTCCGTCAATCACAATAATTTTGTGATGATTACGATAATTGGCCTTAGAAGTAAGCAGAGGAAATCTGACCTTTATAAAACAATCAATTAGAACGCCTGCCTCCTTTAATGAACGAATATATTTTTTAGATAATTTCCATGTTCCAACATCATCGTAAATAACTCTAACCTCAACGCCTTCCCTGGCTTTACGAATCAGCAATTCTCTCAGTTGATTCCCAATTTTGTCATCGCCAATAATATAGTATTCAAGATGAATATGATGTTTCGCTTTTTCAATCGCCTGAAAAATGGCAGGAAAACATTCTTCTCCGTTTTTTAAAACTGTAACCTCGTTATTTCCCGACAGAAAAGCACTATCATTAGCCATCAGAAGGTTAATTAGATGGCGTTTTTTGTAAATAGCATGACTGAAAGACCCGATATTGGCCGGCAGTTGATTCAATTGTTTTAGAGTAAGTTCTTTTATTCTTTCTATATTTTTTAATCCTTTACGCGAAAACATCTTTTTTTTTCTGTATTCCTGACCGAAAAACATATAAAAAATGATACCTGCAATCGGCAATAAAAGAATAACCAGCACCCAGCTGATAGTTTTAAGCGGGCTTCTGTTTTCCAAAATAATAAATACTGCAATAAAAACCACAGTAATTATGTATATTAGATTAAAGATTTCCTGAATATGTGATCCTATATATGTAAAAAAAATTGACATGGTAAAAAGTTCATGTGTTCAATATCTTCTATAATAGTTAAATGCTATAAAATTAGATAAAAAATTAAATTATCAGTAACTTGTAATACCTGAAATCCGCAAGGAATTATTTATTACGCATCCAACTAACTTCAAATCAATCGTAACCCTCAATCACCATAGGTACTATCTTAAAAAACAAATAAAATATAGACTTTTTTCATTACATTTGTACTAAAGAAAACATCTTGTGCAATTTATTGTACTGAAGTTTATCTAGTCTCCCGATATTTATAATATCGGGACTTTTTTTGTTCCTTCGGAACAATGCAAAAAGGGAGACTTCTGCTTCTCTTCCCCTGATGTTCCTTTATTTTTTAAGACCGTTTCAGTAT
>Ga0265294_10005028_pt1 | contig 16203 bp, 14 predicted proteins | sample MunlanPumphouse3_FD_192504 | JGI IMG/M metagenome (GOLD analysis project Ga0265294, IMG submission 192504) | Groundwater microbial communities from a municipal landfill in Southern Ontario, Canada - Pumphouse #3 | ecosystem: Environmental > Aquatic > Deep subsurface > Groundwater | place...
GGTATCAAAATTATACCCGCCAAATTTAGCCCTTTTAAGAGGGCCATGATATTTGTCGGGGTCATTAGACCACGAAAACCTGTAATCTGAGGGGCCAAAGTTGCCGCCTACACCAACCCAGGCAACCGGCACACCTGCTGCAACCCAAAGAGAATGGTAACTGCTGTCGCAGCTGAAACTGCCGCCAAGAGTTACGTTACCCGGAACTTGATACTTAAAATTCAGATACAAGGGTTCATCAATATCAAAGCGGTCTTGGTTATCGAGGGTTTTGTCAAAACCTACTTCAAGTCCGTCATCAGCACCCCAAGCTGCGCTTATGGTTGTGTCAAAATAATCTTGATCTGTGTATTTAACGTCAGAATTGTTTAAAAGATCGAACATTTGCAAATGAACTCCGACCGCAGTTTTATTAGGTTCTAAAACGCCCGGGGAAGGAACTAATGCGGCGCCTGTCCCACCTATTGTCGCTAAGCCTTGTCTGGGGGTAAGTCTTTCGGTTAATAAAGGTCTCAGTTCTGATGGCACACGAGTTTCGCCGGGAAGAAGCAAGCGTTCTCCGTCTCGCCGTTTTTGTCCTTCCAGCGGAACAAACTGTCCGGGTTCTCCATGAACATAATAGGCATCTGCACTTTGACTCTGATAAGGTATATACTGCTGCGCAGGTGGGGCAATAAGTGCCGCCTTTTTATTATTTGCAGCTTTAGAGCTATTTTTTGGTGACAAATAACTCTGATACTGTGTCAGATCTAATGCAAGCCCTGTGCTTGATATTGTCATCAATAAGGCTGTAAAAGTTGTTAAAATTTTTGTGCAGGTTTTCATGTTCGCAGTATCGACATGAGACCAATAAAATTTAACTAATTTTATATAAATCACAAAGAGTTGAATTATCAAACAAGTTGAAGTTTTGTGAACGTATCTTTTACTTGACTTTGCAAATAGCCAAATCTATAATAACTTTGTTGATTATTTTTGAAAGAATGGGTGTACATGACTAAACCTGCATTTGAAGACGTTTTGCTGTTAAACGGTGCTGCCTCTTTGGGTAAGGCGGCGGTGTTATGCAGTATGATCGACAATGAACACGACGATGAAATCGTCGTTTTTCTTGCTAAATACGGTATTAAATCGGTTATTACAAGAGCAGGCGGAAACGGCGAGAATTTGAAAAATAAAATATTGAGAAATACTTTCGGTGCGGCAGAAAACAGTGGAATAATGGCAGTTACACCAAAAAATCGACACGCTGTTGTGACTTTAGTAGAAGAAATTTTACGTTCCTTAGAGGGGCCTTTAATAAATGTTTCCGGTGGTGGCCTTAAAATCGGTCTTGCCGTGCATGATAAAGATTTGGCCATGTCGGTTTTCGGAACAGTGGGCCTCCCCGGCCTAAATATAGATCGTGAAGTCTCTGCAACCAGAGTGCTTCATCATTGTTTGGAGAATTGAAAATGATTGGAGTGGTCGTTCTTACACACGGAAAACTTTCAGAACAGCTTGTCGCAACAGCTTCCATGATCATGGGAGATTCGGAATGTGTGCATGCCGTAACTTTTTCTGCCAGAGAATCTCTGGAAGATCTCAAAAAAAAGGCAGAGGATGCCGTCTCTCTTTATGGAGAAGAAGGATGTCTTCTTTTAACTGATTTAATGGGCGGAAGCGCAAATAATATAAGTGTTGAACTGATGAAAACTAAAAACATTGAGGTTGTAACAGGCGTTAATTTACCTATGTTACTCGAAGCAATCGGATACAGAAGTTTTGCCGACAGTCTTAAAGACTTGGCCGTAAGAGTTCAGGCCGGTGGGGTAAAAAGCATAATCAACCTTAAAGAATTTTTTGAAAAAAGAGCCACAAAGAAAGCATGACAACAGTAAAATTTTTAAGAATTGACGATAGATTGATTCATGGTCAGGTGATTGTGGGGTGGCTTCCCGAAATAAAGCCGGATAAGCTTATTGTAGTTAATGACAAGATAAGTGATGATTTTATGCGCCAGGATTTAATGTCTTTGAGCGTTCCGCCCGATATAGAACTTGAGTTTTATTCTACTTCTGATTTGACTTCTGATGTGGTTACCGATGATACTTTTATACTGGTCTCTTCACCCGCAGATGCTTTCTCTTGTTTAGACAAGGGCATTTCGCCTAAGCGCTTTAATGTCGGAGGAATGCACTCCAAAGACGGAAAAGAAGAGATCTTTGAAGCTCTGCACGTAGACTCAGAAGACAGAAAAAACTTTGGTAAAATTATCGACTCGGGAGTTACTCCGATTTTTCAACCTACACCTCAGAATGTACCAATGCAATTAGGTGATATACTTTAAAGCGAGGAAAAACATGGCTTCAATTGATTTCTCGAATGTTGTTAAGACTTACGAAGGGGCTAAAGAGTCCACTGTAAAGGGAATTGATCTTCATATCGAAGACAAAGAGTTCGTGGTGCTGGTAGGACCTTCCGGATGCGGTAAAAGCACCAGCTTGCGCATGATTGCAGGATTAGAAGACATAACTTCCGGTACTATTAAAATCGGTGATGTTATAGTTAATAATTTGCCGCCAAAAGACAGAGACATTGCCATGGTTTTTCAAAACTATGCATTGTATCCGCACATGACGGTTAAAGATAATCTTTCTTTTGGGCTTAAACTTAGAAAGATTAGTGAAAAAGAAATAAATGAAAGAGTTCAAGATGCTGCGAAAATTCTTGGACTCGGTGAATATCTCGAAAGATTACCCAAGCAACTTTCAGGCGGACAAAGACAGCGTGTGGCTCTTGGGCGTGCAATAGTTCGTGAGCCTAAAGTCTTTTTGATGGATGAACCTTTATCTAACCTCGACGCAAAACTTCGCGTTCAAATGCGCGCTGAAATCAAAAAACTTCACCAAAGACTTAAAACAACTTTTGTTTACGTTACACACGACCAGGTAGAAGCAATGACTATGGCAGACAGAATTGTATTGCTTCACGAAGGAATCATTCAGCAATATGATGTTCCCGGTGTAATTTATGAAAAACCGGCAAACGTGTTTGTTGCTACTTTCATCGGTTCACCCCCAATGAATATTTTAAAAGTCAAAAAAACTTCTCAGGGCTTGGCTTTGCCAAATAAAGAAGATGAAGCTTCATTGCACGAGTGGCCTATTGATTTGCCTCAACACTTTGTTGACTCTTTTGAAGAAGATATGTTCTTGGGTATAAGACCGGAGCACATCATTATTAACGATGACAAAGTTCCTTCTCTTAAATTGCCCTGCAGAGTGGATTTAATAGAACCGATGGGTGCAGAAACCTATTTGTATCTTGTTGGTCACGGACACAGTATAAATGCTCGTGTTGAACCTTCTGTAAAGGTCGAAGTGGGGCAGCAGGTTAATGCTCATATTCCAATTGATTGTTTACATTTATTTAAAAATTCTGACACCGTAAGGATTAAAAGAAAGTCAGAAAAATAAGACCAAAACTAAGGGGCGAAATCAATCGCCCCTCATTTTCTGATGATTTCATTATTTTCTATAAAAAAATATAGTAGTAATTTTACAGCATTAATTTTAATTGCTGTAATTTTGTATACTTTGCCAACTATTGTGGGATGTTGCTCTAAGAGCTCATCTGAAGCTGTTGAGGGTGAAAAAATAAAGTTGGTCTTCTGGAACACAATGGAAGGTTTAGAAGCGGCTGCGATGTCTGGAATTCTCAGAGAATTTTCAAATGCAAACCCACAAATTGAAGTAGAAGAAATTCTTATTGAATTTTATAAAGCAAGAGAAAAGTTTAAAGAAAGTGTTAAATCAGACTCAGGCCCGGATTTGCTTCGTGCTGACAGGTTTTGGATTCCTGATTTTGCATCTGCCGACATAGTTTCTGAAATAAAAAGATCGGTTGTTAAAGAAGAATATGAAGACATGGTGCCTTTGGCACGCGATTTCGTTTCTTGGCAAGATAAAATGTGGGCTATGCCTATTTCGGTAGACTGTTTAGCTTTGTTTTATAACAAAAAACATTTTGCCTCTAATAACGTTAAGGTTCCTATAAATTTTGATGAGTTTTTAGTTGCCGCTCAAAAATTGACTGATCGCAATAGTGGAAGATATGGCTTTTTTATATACCCTAACGGGTGGTATTTCGAGCCCTTCTTTTTCGGTTTCGGGGGCCAGTATTTTGCTCCGGACGGCTCTTTGGCAATCAGATCTGATGCCGCAACCAAAGCTTTTGAATACCTTTTACATTTGAAAGACCGTTTAAAAGCGGTGCCGCCGGTTAATTTACGTGCAAAAATTTACAACACGATGATAAACGGTTTTGGAAGCGGGCAAGTGAGTATGATTTTTACCGGGCCTTGGGCAATTCGTTCAATTATTAACGGCACGGATTTTAAAAGAGATAATTCTAATCTCGGTATAGCACAATTACCTGCCGGACCTCATGGTACCTTTTCTCCTACAGGTTGTCAAACCATAGTAATTTCAAAGAAATCTAAACATCAAGAAGCCGCTTTAAAATTTGCAAGATATATGTTTTCTTACGAAGCTCAAAAGAAGCTTGTTATGGCAAATTACGGTATGCCTGCACGAAAAAGTGTTTTTGCTGCACCTGAGTTAAAGCAGGATCCTTATATTCAGGTCTTTATAAAACAGCTTCAAATGAGCCGTAAAGCAAATGTCAGCCAATTTCAAGGTGATATTTATGCTCCTCTCGGTGATAAACTCAAAGACGTGTTGAATGGTGATTTAACACCGGAATATGCGATTAATGATATAATCGCTGAATGGAAAGCTAACCACAAGTAAAATGCAGGAACATTTGATAGCTTCATTACTAATAGCTCTTATAGGCGGTATAGTTGATTTAGACTCTACCGCGACTTGGCAATTTATGATTTCGCAGCCAATTGTTGCAGCACCTCTTACCGGCTTATTTCTTGGTAATTTATACGGAGAAGCGGCAATGGGGCTTAAGCTTGGGCTTATGGTAGGGGTGATTTTACAGCTTTTATGGATAGAACAATTGCCATTAGGCATGAATGTACCCCCAGACGCTGCTCTTGCATCTGTTTTATCGGTAGCATTGGGCTTTATAGCAGGACATTCTTATGAGACATATTCAGAAAGAGAGGTTTGTTATACCGTAGCTCTTTTGCTTTCGGTGGCCTTAGGTTTGCTGGGTCGCAGTTTAGACATGTTTGTCAGGCGTTTGAATACCGGTGTAGATAACTGGGTTAATCAGAAAATTGAAGATAATCAATTTTGGGCCATATCTCTTGGGCATACTCTGGGCGGGTTTTTTACTTTTACAAAAGCCTTCATTTTTTGTTTTTTAATCGTTTGGTTTGGTGTGGAACCGCTTAAATATTTTACTCAGACGATAAGTTTAAAACACAGCAGCGGCTTTATAGTTGTACAAGGTCTTTTGCCTGCTGTCGGGTTTGCTGTGCTTGCCAGTATGTGTTTAAAAGAAAAAACTGAACTTAAGTATTTTGTAGCGGCAATTATGTTTTTTACCGTTTTGCCCGCTAAAATTTGGCTTGGAATAAGCGCCGCACTAATAGTTATGTATAAAACGCGACCGAGGAAAAAGAAATGAATTCAAGCCCCAATAAAAGAGCCCTAACTAAAGCTACACTTATTAAAGTAGCTTTTAGAAGCTTTTTTCTTCAAGCATCTTGGAATTATAGAGGCATGATGAGTATGGGCTTTTTATATGCAATTTCGCCGGGCTTGGACAAAATTTATGATGACATAAATGCACGCGAAAATGCTTATATGAGACATTTTGAATATTTTAACACCAACCCGTATTTTGCTTCTGTGGTAATGGGAGTGGTGTTAGCCCTCGAAGAGCGTTTAAGCAGGGGCGAAATAAGTGATGAAGTTATTCATGATACCAAAGAAGGTCTGATGACAGCTTGCGCTGCTATCGGAGACGGGCTTTTTTGGGATAGTTGGAGGCCATTCGTTGCTGTTGCATCGCTGATTTTTGCTTCGGGCAATTATATGTTGACTCCGTTGTTTTTCCTGATATTGTATAACATACCTCATTTGTATTTCAGGTTTGCAGGAATCTTTTGGGGTTATGTCGAGGGAACTCATGTTATCAGATCTTTGAAAAAGTTTCAGTTCCCGCAAATTAGACAGAATCTTAGATATGGAACTCTGGTTTTGCTGGCTTACATGATTCCAAATCATGTTAACGTGCATACGCCTTTCTTGTTGACTAATTTGCCTATGGAATTTTTTTACTTTGGTGAGAAGGTAGTACAAGGAATCGGTGCAACATTGCTTGTCGCTCTTGGTATGATAGGTTGCCGAGCACGAGTGGATGTCTTGTTGATATCCTTTCTGCTTATGATATTAGCCCTAGTTTTGTATCACTGGGGTATCCTGATTTAAGGAAAATGGTATGAAAAGAAAAGAAGTTGAAATTAAAAACAAATTGGGCCTTCACGCGCGTCCTGCCTCTCTGGTGGTCAAAATGGCAAGTAAGTATCAGTCAGAAATTCAGCTGATAAAAGAAGATACTGAAATAAATGCCAAAAGCATTTTGGGGGTTATGATGCTTGCTGCCGGGCCGGGGCAAAAAATTGTAGTCACGGCAGACGGTGAGGATGAATCCGACGCCGTTCAGTCTATCTCTGAACTAATCGAGAGCGGTTTTGGCGAGGAGCTTGCATGAAATGACTGATTCTGCGCAAAAACACTCTGTTGTAATGCAGGGAATTGTTGGTTCTCACGGCGCATGTGTAGCAAGAAGCTATGTATTTAGGAAAAGAATAGAAGTTAAGCAGACTCCTCTCGCCGATGATCAAGTTAACGCCGAAATAGAGCGTCTTGAAACTGCTATCAAAATGACTGCAGCGGATATTCAGAATTTTAGAGAAGTGGCGAAACAAAGACATGGAGAACAATATGCCGCTATTTTTGATTCACACTTGCTTATGCTTGAAGACCCACAATTTAAACCTCGCATGATAAAGCGCCTCAAAGAGGAAAAAGTCAATGTCGAAAGTATTGTAAGAGATATAGTTGACAAGCTGCAGAGTGTTTTTTCCGCAATAGAAGATCCATATTTGCGTGAAAGAGCCATAGACATAAAAGATGTCGGAGACAGATTACTCAGACACCTCATGGGGTTAGAAGGGCCCGCTACCGAAATTGGTGACGAGCCTTACGTGCTGGTTGCACAAGAAGTTACTCCCAGTGAAATTCTTGATTTTGCAAGAGGAAACCTAAAGGGCGTCTGCCTGGATACGGGCGGAGCAACTTCGCATGTTGCAATATTGGCCGGTGCCCTGGGAATACCGTCAATATTCGGATTAGTTAATTTCTCTCTCGGAGTTCATACCGGTGATCTTGTTCTTCTTGATACCAGAGAATCTTGTAAGTTGATTTTAAACCCAAAAGAATCTGAAATAAGTGATTTGAATGAAGAATTAAAAGAAGATTTTTCTGAAAGCTTGAAATCAGATATTACTGCCGATGGTTTTAAGTTGAATATTGCGGCAAATATAGCCAGAACTGAAGAATTGTGTTTTCTTGAAAAGCTTAATATTAAAAGAATTGGGCTTTTTAGAAGCGAGTTTGTTTTCATGGAAAGCATGGATGTGCCGTCGGAAAAATTTCAGTGTGATGTCTATTCGAAGGTAGTTTCTGCCGCATCTGAATTAACTGTTTTGCGAACAATTGATATAGGTTCAGACAAACCATTGCGTTATTTGCCACTCGGAACCGAAGAAAACCCTGCAATGGGTTTTAGGTCTGTTAGATTTTCTTTATCAAGACCGGACATATTAGAGCCGCAGCTTAGAGCTATGATTAAGGCCGCACAGTTTGGAAACTGCATTATAATTTTCCCCATGGTTTCTGTTCCGTCTGAGCTGGCAGCAATAAAAGAGCTCTATGACAGAGTAATCTCTGAGCTGAAACCCAAAATAATACCCGAATGGGGGATAATGCTTGAAGTCCCTTCGGCATGTTTTATTTTAGATGAAATTGCTGCATATACCAAATATATAAGTATAGGAACTAACGACTTATTGCAGTTCTTTTATGCAATTGACAGAACAAATGAAAAACTTGCAGGACTTGTGGATCATATGAGTTCCGCTTTCTTAAGAATGCTTTATAAAACAGTAAAAAAGGCCAATAAATTGGGAATAAAAGTAGGAATATGTGGTGAAATGGCTGCTGACCCTGTTGGTTTTATTGCATTATTGGGAATCGGTATCGAAGATTTTTCAATGAGACCTGCCGCCATTGACAGAATTATGTCCATTATACCCAAATTAAACAGAAAAGAAGTGACAGAAATTATAGATATGCATCTTGGCGATGTATCAGATTCTGATGTCAGAGAAATAATTAAGCATAAGTTTCTGTCATAATATCTTTATTTGAAATCAAAAAACTGATACAATTCATTACTGATTATTTTGCCTTTCTTCGGAGTATTATATATATGAAAACTTTGCGCAGTATATTGCCCTCTAATGTCGAATCGACAGGAGGCCCTCTTGATATTGAAATTACCGGAATAGCATACGATTCCAGAAAAGTGAAAAAAGGCAATCTTTTTGTTGCTTTGCCCGGTCAACACATAGATGGTTGCACTTTTATTTTTGATGCGCTCGAAAGAGGCGCTGCCGCAATAATGCTCGAAGGCATAAGAAAAAATATTGAAGTTTCTATTGTAAAAGTTTCGGATGCAAGAAAGGCATTGTCTGAAACAGCGGCACTGTTTTATGATAATCCGACCAAATCTTTGAAACTCTTTGGAATAACCGGTACAAAAGGAAAAACCACTATTACTTATTTGGTGCAAAGTATTCTCAGACAGGCATATGGAAGTGCTTTTAGAATAGGGACAATAGAATACGACTTAGAGATTGAAAAAATTACTGCAGTTAATACAACCCCGGAATCTGCATCAATCCAAGAAATGAGCCAAAAATGCTTATATAACGGAATAAAAAACGGCGTTATAGAAGTTAGTTCTCATGGCTTAAAAAATTGGCGTGTAAAAAACCTAAATTTTGCTGTTGCCGCTTTTACCAATTTATCTTTAGAGCATACAGAGTTTCATCCGGACATGGAAGACTATTTCAATACTAAAAAAAAGTTTTTTACAGAAATTGAATCATTAAATAAGCCTTGTATCATTGGTATAGACTGTGACTACGGAATCAGAATGGCAAAGGAATGTAAAGAAGCCGGTCTTAAAACTAAAACCGTTTCTGTCCATAATCATGATGCTGATTATTATTGCGAAAACTTGAGAATGAGCGGTATTGGAAGCGATTTTCAAATTTGCACCCGAAATGGAGAAAAGAATCAATGTCATCTGAATATTCCCGGCGAATATAACGTTTTTAATGCGTTGATGGCAGCGGCAATGTGCACTGAGGCAGGAGTTAATAACGAATATATAAGCGCCGGAATTTTGGCATTGAAAAACGTACCCGGAAGACTTGAGACTATCCCTAACAGTTCCGGTATAAATGTTGTGGTTGATTATGCTCACAGCCCCGATGCTCTCAAAAATGTATTGACAGCAATGAAAGAAATTACCAAAAATAAAATGATTACTGTTTTTGGGTGTGGCGGAAATCGTTCAAGAGAAAAACGCCCGATAATGGGAAAAGTGGCATATGATTACTCTGATGTCGTTGTTGTAACAAGCGATAACCCCAGAAATGAAGACCCGGATGAAATTATTAAGCAGATTTTATCCGGAATTTCTGATGATAATACGCAAAAGACCGTAATTAATGATGCGGACAGAAAAGTTGCCATAAACACTGCTTTAAAGCTTGCTAAGGCCGGAGACACAGTAGTAATAGCCGGAAAAGGGCACGAAACAGGGCAGTATTTTTCCGACAGGACTCTGCCTTTTGATGACAGAGAAATAGCGCTGAGTTTTTTTAAGGTGACTGAACATGATTAAAACTTGGCAGATAAAAGAGTTTGCCGATGCAGTTTCTGGTAAAATAATCAAAGATAACGGTAAAAACATATCAGGGTTTTCTATAGACAGCAGAAAAATAACTCCGGATTGCATGTATATAGCCATAAAAGGTGAAAACCATAACGGTCATAAGTTTTGTGAGTCTGCGGCAGAGGCCGGGGCCGGTGCCTTGTTAGTTTCTGAATTATCTTTTAACTGTGAAAAAGGCGATGTTTCGGTGATTTTAGTTGAAGACACTGTAACTGCTTTGCAAAAAGCCGCTAATTATTACAGAAATTCTTTAAAAAACACTGTTTTTATTGGTGTTACAGGAAGCAACGGAAAAACAACCACCAGATCAATGATTTATCATTTGCTATCTGATGACAGCCTGTGCAGCATGACAAAGGGTAATTTTAACAATCACATAGGTCTGCCTCTTACATTGCTTGAAACAAACCCAAAAAGCGATTATGCGATAATTGAAATGGGTATGAACCACAGAAATGAAATAACAGAGCTTTGTAAAATTGCCAACCCCGATGCCGCAGTAATAAGTAATGTCGGCCCCGCTCACATCGGTATTCTGGGAACTCTCGAAAATATTGCGAGAGCTAAATCTGAAATCATCGAAGGTTTGAATGCAATCGGAAACATTGCTGTATTTCCTTCAGATACAGAATTTACACACATTTTTGAGCAAGCCGGTAAAAAATGTAAGCTTGTTTCTTTTGGCGAATCAAATTCCTCTGAATTCAAGATAACTGATATTATTTCTTCTGCTGACAACACAAAATTTTGTGTTTCTTGGAAGACTGACAAATATAAATGTTTGTTAAACGTTCCGGGTCGCCATAATGCATTTAATGCTGTTGCCGCACTTGCATTGTGCTCAAGCTTGGCCCCTCAAAAAATTGAAAAATTTATTAAACGATTAGAATCTTACGCCCCTGTAAGCGCAAGAATGGAAAAGATAATCAAAGACGGTGTAACAATAATATTAGATTGTTATAATGCTAATCCGGCTTCAATGAAAGAAGCATTAAGATATTTGTCAGACTGTGATTCAAATTTGAAAATCGCCGTTATCGGCGATATGCGCGAGCTTGGAGAAGTTTCTGAAGAATATCACAGAATCTTAGGAAAACAGGCTTCTGACGCTTCATTAGATTACTTGTTATGTCTGGGAGACGATGTTAAATATACCGTTGCGGAAGCTCTTAATAATGGTATGCCCGCTAATCGCGCAATAAAGCTAAATTCTGAGACCGAAACGGCCGAGTTATTAAGAGGAAAACTGCAAAAAGGCTCGACCGTTCTTTTCAAAGCAAGCCGAGGAATGCACTTTGAAAATATTGTGCAAAAAATTTGGCCTGACTTGGGCAAGAATCTGCACTAATAAAGATACAGCAGTTTCATAAACAGGAGGCCGACATTGTTTAGTTCAGTGTTTGAACCGCTATCTATCAGAATTATTTTTTCTGTTGTGACTTCTTTTTTATTGGCAATGATTATTGCGCCGAGAGTCATTTTTAATTTGAAGACAAGACAAATTGGCCAAACAGTCAGAGAAGAAGGGGTTAAAGAGCACCTTAAAAAAATCGGTGTTCCTACAATGGGCGGAATAATTATCTTGATCCCGTTGGTCGTAACAACCATTTTATGGGCAAAGCTAAACCCCTATGTGACAATTTCTTTGCTTGTAACGGCCGGAATGGGGTTGATTGGTTTTTTTGACGATGTGACAAAAGTTGTTAAAGCAAGATCATTAGGTCTTACGGCAACACAAAAAATGGTTGGACAAATTGTTGTGGCTTTGGCAGCTGCCTTTGCCATTAAGCATTACCCCGGACTCAGATTTGAACTTAATTTGCCGGGTGAACTTAACTCGATTCCACTTATGCCAACCTCAACGCAGATTCCTGTCTTTGGGTCTTTGGACTTGGGTTGGGTCTATATTCTTTTTGCGGTAGCGGTTATTGTAGGAACAACTAATGCGGTAAATTTAACTGACGGTCTTGACGGTCTTGCGGCAGGAACTATGACAGTTGCAACAGTGCCTTTTTTGTTTTTTTGTTACGTTTGCGGACATATGATTTTCGCCAGACACTTGGGAGTTGCTTATATTCCGGGAGTCGGTGAGTTGTGCATTATGTGCGCTTCTATTGTCGGAGGTTGCATAGGCTTTTTGTGGCATAATTCCCATCCTGCAGCTGTTTTTATGGGAGACACAGGTTCCTTGGCTCTGGGTGGCACAATAGGCTCGATTGCTTTATGCACTAAAACCGAAATATTCTTAGCAATCGTTGGAGGCATTTTTGTGCTGGAAGCATTATCTGTTATTTTACAGGTTAGCTACTTTAAAATTACAAAAGGTAAAAGAATATTCAAAATGAGTCCGATTCACCATCATTTTGAATTGTGCGGATGGGCGGAAGAAAAAGTTGTAATCAGATTCTGGATAGTGGGAATGATGCTTGCTCTTATAGGCTTAACTCTTTTCGCTGCCCGACTTGTTGCAATATGATTTAATTACTGATATATTCATTGTCTAATATTTTTAAAGGAGATTTAAATGGCCGGAATAAATATGCAAGCTCTTATGCGTCAAGCTCAGCAAATGCAAAAGAAAATACAGCAAGCTCAAGACGAACTGAAAGACAAAACTGTTGAAGCAACTGTTGGCGGTGGTGTTGTTAAGGTTGTTTTTAACGGTTCTCAAGAAATGGTGAGTATCGAAATAGATAAGGAAGTAGTTGATCCCGAAGATATCTCAACATTGCAAGACTTAATTTTAACAGCTGTAAATACCGGCTTGACTAAATCAAAAGAAATGGTTCAGGGCGAAATGTCCGGTATCACAGGCGGAATGAATATTCCCGGAATGTTTTAATAAAACTTTAAATGTCTGAAAACAAAAAAAACTCCCGATATGGGAGTTTTTTTTGTCAGTAAAATCGTTTAACTGCCTTTTACAAAAGCTTCACCTTTATCGCAAAGGGTTTTTAATACTTCGGGAGTCTTAGCTTCGGCATAAAACCTTACTACCGGTTCGGTGCCTGAGAATCTTACCAATACCCAAGAGTCATTTTCTAAGATACACTTTGTGCCGTCAACCCTGATTACTTTTTTAACTTTAAAGCCGGCAACTTCTTTGGGGTCGATTTTCATGTTTTCGACTGCTTTGTTCTTTTCATCTTCGGTTAGTCTGAAATTCAAACGTTTGGTAAGGTAGGTTCCAACTTTTGAATACAGATTAGTAAGAATTTGTGCAATGGGCTTTTTCTGCATTGCTACCATTTCAGCAACAAGCAAACAAGCTATAATACCGTCTTTTTCAGGAACGTGTCCTTTAATTGTAAGACCGGCAGATTCTTCTCCGCCCATCAATATTTTGTCTTGAGAAATTAGGTCACCGATATATTTGAAGCCTACGGGCGTTTCTATTAGCTCAATTTTGTGATGCGCAGCAACGGCATCAATAAGATGGGTTGTGGCAACAGACCTTGCTACGGCACCTTTCCATTGCGGTCTGCTTGTCTTTATGTGGTCTAAGAGCATTCCCAAAATTTGGTTTGCTTCATAAAATACACCCTTAGGACCCAATACGCCAAACCGGTCAGCATCACCATCGGTGGCTAGCCCTAAATCATAATTGCCTTCTTTCATTTTGGCTATCATGTCGGGAATATGTGATTCTGAGGGTTCCGGTGCGTGTCCTCCGAAATACGGATCAAGATTATCGTTCATTACGGTAACTTCACAGCCCGCCTCTTTGAGTAATTTGTCAAGATAGTCTCTTGAGGTTCCGTATAGGGGGTTTACCAAAACTTTTAATTTTGCTTCTCTTATAACATCAAAATTGATTTTATTGCGTAAATCTTCAAGATAAGTATCCATGGGGTCGATTTTTTCAAGCATGCCATAGGTTACCGCAGCGTCAAGGCCCATTTTTGCAACCTTGCCGGTTCTCATTATATCGTTTGCCCGTTCTTCAATATCCTTTGTGGTTTCGGGCAATGCGGGGCCGCCCCAAGCAGGTGAAAACTTTAGACCTTGGTATTCGGGCGGATTATGGCTTGCGGTAAAGTTGATGCCGCCTGAAAGTTTTCTTCTCAAAATTTCGTAACTTATCACAGGAGTTGGGGTATCTCTGATGCATAAATACGCTTTTATGCCATTTGCGGCTAAGACTTCTGCAGCTACTTCCATGAATTTAGAAGACATAAAACGTGCGTCAGAACCAATAATAACGCCTTTTGCCTGCCCAATGCTTTTAAGATGATCCGCTATTGCCTGGGTGCAAATTCTAACGTTTTCATAGGTGAACTCGTCCGCAATAATAGCGCGCCAACCTGATGTTCCAAATTTAATATTCATTCCGCCCTCCGGTATTATATATTTCGTTTAAGTTTACAGCCAAGAAAAAGTTCAAGCAAGAAAAAAATCTCAATGTTTCCCAAGAAACTTTATAAAAAAAGCAGTCGTTTTATTATTACGACTGCCTTCATATAATCGACAGGTTAAAGTTTGTGAGCTTTGAAAATCTCTTGTAATGCTTGGTTTGCTGCCATTCTGACTTCTTTGCTTTGATCGCGTGTAGCATTTTTTAGTGCCACCAAACATCTTATGTCTTTTATGTTTCCAAGGGATTCGGCTGCGGTTTTTCTTACCATACTGCTTCGGTCTATGAGCATAGTCATAAGTGTTTCAACAACACTTGAGTCTCCAATTTTGCCCAAAATTCTTGCTATATTTTCGCGCAAGAAATTATTGCGGTCTTGTGACAGTCTGAGCAGTATTTTTATGAGTTTGCCCTTGCCAATTCTTATTAGCAAGTCACATGAATGACGTCTTATTCTTTCTTCCGCATCTTTAAGTGCTTCTATAAGAACTGCGTAAGAATTTTCTCCGAAACTCACAATAGCTTCGCTACAGGCCAACGGAACTATCGGAGAAGGATCGTCCAATCTTCTGAGTAAGGGCATAATCGCGGATGTATCACCGATTTTGGCAAGAGATTCTGCGGCTGCGGCTCTCACTGATTCAGCAGGATCTTCAAGTGATTTAACTAAATGGGGCAGAGATACTCTGTCTCTTCTTTCTCCGAGGGCTTCAACAGAAGTTTTTCTGACATTCTCTGTTTTATCCGTCAGAGCCGAAATAATTATATCAGGAACACGAGCATCTGCCATAAGTGCCAAAGATTTAATCGAAAGCTTTCTCACAGACTCTGCTTGATCTTTGCTTGCTTTTTCTAAGAATTCGACAGCCGCTGTGTCTCTTAGTTCTCCCAGGACTTGTGCAGCTTTTGCTCTTACAGATTCTACAGAGTCTTTAAGAGCTTCGATTGCCGGTTGAACGGCCGCTGTTGTTCCAATTTTGCCGATGGCTTCTATTGCTGCTGATCTGACTTTTTCGGCTTGGTCTCTTACCAAGTTTGAGAGAGTTCTTATTGCGCGAGCATCTTTAAGATCGCCCAATACTATGGCAATAAATACTCTGACTTGTTCTGAGGGGTGGGAGGCCGCCATAATAAGTTTTTCTGCCAATTTTTTGCTTTCACTCATAATGAGTTGCTTTGAAAGCAGAGAAACAGGAATATTGTTTTCGGGCTTTTTCAGAATATCAACAAGCGCATCTAATGCACTTTCGGTTTTTATTCCTCCTAAAGCCTCAACGCACCATTGACGCTGTAACTGATCGCCTTCGGCAAAGTAGTTCATTATTACGGGTACTGCCTTGTCGTTTCCGACTTTGGCGAAAAGATGTGTAACATTTAATCTGATAAGGTGTAAAATTTCGCTGCTGCATTCAAGAATTCTTCTGTCAGGAATACCTGCGAGTTTTTTGATGTCTTTATCGGTTAAAGCGTCTCTGGATATCTTAATGAGTAACCCAAAGGCTCTTTCATCATTTAAGTCTGCCAATGCTTTGGCAATTGAGAATTGGGCCCAAGCGTAGCCTTCTTTAAGAATCACAGATATGGGGTTAGAATTGGTAAGATATTCATCGATAGAAAGCAGACTGTCTGCTATGCAAGCGTTTAACGATTTGTCTTTGCTTGAATCTAAAACCTTTAAAAGCGGGAATATAGATCTGATGCTGCCTATTCTGCCCAATATTTTAACCAATGAAGGAAGAATGTTTTTGTTTGAATCGTTTTGAATTGCTTTTGTTAATGCTTCAACCGCAATTTCACCCATTTCACAAATTGCCCATTCGGCTTTTTCAATAACCTGAGAGTCTTGTTCACTCAGT
>Ga0265294_10005029_pt1 | contig 16203 bp, 14 predicted proteins | sample MunlanPumphouse3_FD_192504 | JGI IMG/M metagenome (GOLD analysis project Ga0265294, IMG submission 192504) | Groundwater microbial communities from a municipal landfill in Southern Ontario, Canada - Pumphouse #3 | ecosystem: Environmental > Aquatic > Deep subsurface > Groundwater | place...
TTTCACAATAAAAAGGCAGGCGGGAGAATGGTTGATGTCTGCATTCCTCCCGCCTGCTGCCTACCGGTCTTTGATATTAATCAAGAAAAATTACTCAGCCTCCGTAAAATCTATAAGGGTGAGCCAAAGCATGTCCCCGCTCTTTTCCAGTTTTTTTCTGATCGATTCGTCAATGTCGCTGTCTATCTCAAGCGCGCCAAGGGCAAGTCCGCTGTTGTCCTTTCTTCCAAGGGCAAAATTGGCAATGTTGATCTTGGACTCACCAAGTATATTTCCAATCTTTCCTATTACACCGGGCCTGTCGTGATTCTGGAAAAGTATGAGTTTGCCGTTGGGAACAAAGTCGAGCCAATATTCGTTTACCTTTACGATACGCATACGGCCCTCTTCAGTGATGGTACCAATAAGCGACACTTTGCACTTTTCGGCATCCAGTGTTATCTCAACAGTATTTTTATATGTTTTAGGATCTCCAATGCTCTCTTCCACTGTCAGACCGCTGTCCTTGGCAAGGAGGGGAGCCAGCATGTATGAAACTTCGGGACCGCGGCTGACTTCAAAAAGGCCTTTAAGTACAGCGATGCTGTAAGCGCAAAGTCTGTTTGGCATTGGTTCATCCTCGCTGAACATATCTCCGCGCAGCATAATGTGGCAGCTCTGTACAGCACCGCACTCTGTTTCCGCAAGTTTGGCTCCCAGTATTCCCATTTTCCTTGAAAGCTGTAGGAATGCCTTCTGGGCCTTGTTAAGCTTTTGCTCCAGAAAGGGGAGGTTTACGGCATGTTCGTACGGCTCTCCCCGCAGTGCAGCTATCATATTCTCTGCAGCGATCTTTGCCACCTCTGTCTGTGCCTCTTCTGTACTGGCTCCAAGGTGCGGAGTTATAACGATCCTGTCCTCAATGTCTTTGGCAAGGAAGGGGTGACCTTCACACATAGGTTCCGCGGTATAAACGTCAAATGCTATCCCCGAAAGCCTTCCGTCCCTTACCGCATCTGCTGCGGCCTTTTCGTCAACTATACCGCCTCTTGCGCAGTTGATGAGATATGCTCCCTTTTTGAATGCTTTCAGCATTTTTTCATCGATAAGATTCGTGGTATCAGATGTCAAAGGCATGTGGATCGTGACAACGTCAGCTATTGAGAGCGCATCAGCAATATCTTCCCTCATTGGTATGCCCAGTGATTCGGCCTTCTTCTTCGGCGTGTAGGGATCGTATGCGATCACATCCATCCCAAAAGCGCGGCAGCGCTGGGCAACTGCGGCTCCTATCCTTCCAAGTCCGAGAACGAGGACCTTCTTTCCGCTGAGCTGATGGCCTGAGAATCTTTTTCTGTCCCATTCACCGCTCCTGAGGGAACCAAATGCCTGCGGAACCTTTCTTACTAGACCCAACATAAGAGCCATTGTCAGCTCTGCTGCTGCAAGTGTGTTTCCGGTAGGTGCATTTATTACCACTACGCCTTTACGGCTCGCAACAGGAACGTTGACATTGTCCACCCCTACACCTGCACGGGCAACTACCTTCAATTTGACCGCGGCGTTCAGGGCCTCCTCGTCCATCTTTGTTCCGCTCCTTGTGAGAACAGCGTCCATTTCGGGCAGTTTTTTAAGAAGGTTTTCACGTGTCATGCCGACTTCTTCTATCAAATCAATGTCAGGAGCATCTCTGAGCATCTGAAGGCCGGCTTCACCGACAGTCTCCGCCACAAGTACCTTCCATTTTTTATTTTGAGCCATGGTCATTAATCCTCCCTGTTCCAGATATTCCAGGCTTCTGCAAGGAAATCTTTTTTTAGAGTCTGTGCCATATCTGCAGCTCCGTAGAGTGATCCAAGGATGATGCAGAGTTCTGGCCATCCCCAGTTGTTGTAGTGTGCGACCCTGATAAGTTCCCCTTTAAGCTTTCCCTGTCCGCCGGCTGTTTCAATCCCCATCGCGCGAAGTTTTTTACGAACCGCTTCCGTGTCACCTCCGGGATATTTGAAGGCGGTAACTCCAGGAGAGCGGGCCTCCGGGCATTTGACAAGAAGATCAAATCCCATTGCTTCAAGTCCGGCAATAAGGGCGTCGGCGTATTTCCTTCTCGATTTGAACCAAACACCTGTACCTACCTCCAGTATCTCCTCCAGAGCTTCGTCGAGGGCATAGTAAAGTGACACAGGTGGTGTAAAGGGATTTGCCGGGGATTTTGCTTCCAAGTCTTTTTTGTGAAGCTTCAGATCGTAGCTGTAACTGGGGCATGTTTTTCCTTCAAGAGCATTCCAGGCTTTTTCTGAGAGCCAAACAAGCCCAAGTCCCGGAGGGGTAAGAAGTCCTTTCTGAGAGGCTGTTCCTATTGCGTCAATACCCCATTCCTGCGGAAAGCATTCCATAGCTCCAACCGAGCTGACTCCGTCAACAAGTATTAGAGGACGGTCCTTTTCAGGGATTGCTGCTATTATTTCTTTGATCGGATTAACAACGCCTGTCGATGTCTCATTCTGAGTTATCATGAGAACTTTGCAGCCCGGATTGTTTTTAACTGCTTCAGCCGCAATTGCCGGCGTCACCGAGTCACCGAACTGCACATCAATATTGATGCCTTCAGCACCTGTTCTCAATGCAATTTCACGAAACCTGTTACCAAAAACTCCGCATGAGATCGAAATGAATTTATCGCCTTTTTCAAGAAAGTTGACCGCCATACACTCAAGAGCTCCTGTACCTGAGGATGGAAGTATTATTACCGGACCATCACTTTTTAACAGTTCACGGAGATTCTTCTCGATTCGCGTAAAAAGCTCTGAAAAAGCAGGACACCTGTGTCCTATCAGCGGACGTGCACCCGCCCTCAGTACTTCTGCCGGCAGTTCCACCGGACCGGGGGTCAGCAGATATTTCGTATTCATTCATATTTCCTCCTTATTATGATGATCAAAATTTTGTAACAAAAAAGGGACCGGAAGAAATCCTCCGGTCCCTGAAACGCCTTGATGTTCTAGAAAATTTTAGTGATTTTCTCTATTCATCGGGTACACGTTTCGGGACCGGCAAAGACAACCAGAGCCGCCGCATGAGGAAGAAACGCCGGAAGAGAGAGATGATGACGAAATGCCTGAATAAGCAAAACATGCTGATCTTCTCATTTTAAGCGCTCCTTTCCTGTGTCCCCGTTGAATGGTTAACATATATACTCTCCTTAGCGATAAATGTCAAGCATTTTTTTTAAACATGGTTAAACATCATCATGGTGAAACGGAGAACTTATTGGGGTAAAACTGCGACAAATACGGTCGCGTTAAGCAGTGGTGAAGCGATCGTAAGGGCGGTCAAACAATAGTCAAACGTGGTCAAACAGTAGTCAAACTGTCGTTTGGACTCAAAAAACTAACCACTTGACATCGTCCACAAATGTATAAATCGGGAACGACGGTGATTTTGAGTCTCCGCGGCCATTGGCCGCAAATTCTCCGAGGCATGATCTACGCCACAAATTCTCCGTCGGATGTCATCTCCAACTGCCCTTACAACCGTTTGACAATAGTTTGACGATCATTTGACCGTTTTTTTAACTATCGCTTCACCACCGCTTCACAGCGATGAAATCGCTGCTTCACGATCGTAATGGCAACTTCGCTATTTAACCTTATCGCCATTAAAGGTATAATTCCTACGTGTGCCCGTCTGTCGAATAATTGGGCAAACCGTGGAGAGTAAGGAGAGAATTTTTTGACGAACAGGACAAGAGATCTGATACCGTCTTTAACAGCTTTGATACTTTTCTGTTTCCTTTGCTTTGTTATTCCCGCAATATATCCTGACATGTTCGCCTACTCATCAAAAAAAATCGAAGTAACAATAACAGGAGGCATGTCTGCAGGGCAGGCCGCGAGGGCGCTGAAAGAGTCAGGCGTGGTTCGGGACGCAAATAAACTCGTCAAATGGATGATCAAACTTGAAATAGACAGGACACTCAGACCGGGAACATACCTTATTGCCCCCGGTGATGAAATTTCTGTAGCAAACCAGCTTAAAGCAGCCAGGCCAGTGAGCCTCAACGTAATGATTATACCGGGGACAAGATACAGCACAATTAACGCCGCTCTGAAACTGCCTAAGGGTGATGACGGACTTTTAAGGGCCCTCTCCGATAAGGAGAATTTCCCTTCCGAACTTCATGACCTGCTGCCGGATGATCCAAAAGACAGGATAGTTTTCTTACTGCCTGAAACTTATTCCCTGGCTCCGGGCAACAGTGTAGGGGTGCAGACAGTAAAGAGGGCGTCCAGGCTCTGGATGGAAAGAGTAGGGAAGTTCCTTCCTGAGAATGCAGATAAGAAATTCACTGCTCAGAGGGGGATACTCGCTTCTATAGTCGAGGGCGAGGCAAAGATAGAAGAGGAACGCCCGATATTGGCCGGAATATTCTTAAACAGGATAGATAAATGGATGCCCCTCCAGTCTTGCGCGACCGTGATCTATTGCTGGGACGAACTGGGAATAAAAAAGAAGAACCTTACATACAAAGATCTGGAGATCGATTCACCATACAATACGTACAGGAACAGCGGACTGCCTCCGGGACCTATATCAGTACCTTCGGAGGATTCGTGGTTAAGCGCACTGCAGCCTGCAAAGACAGACTACCTTTTTTTCTTTGCAACTCCGGAAGGAAACCACATATTCAGCGGGACATACGAGGAACATCTGAAAAAACAGAAGGAGATGACCGAGTGAAGCCGCAACTGAGCGTGATCTCGCTTAAGGTACCTCAAAAAGATATATACTATATCAGCTGGACTATAGACGCATGCGAAGGCCTTGGACTCCTGAGGACAGACGACCCCAAAATGGGAGAGGTAACGGTCTTCACGCCTTCAGAACTTTTGGGAGACATGCTGGGATGCATAGAAGGCCTGAAGAATGAGGGACTGGAGATAAATATAGTCAATGTCAGCTGACCGACAGGAGAGAGAAAATGCAGGAAAAACAAATTGAAATTATCAGGCAGAAACTTGCCGAAACACATAAAAAAGGAGCCGTGCACGCTGACGTTTTTATTCAGGCCGGAACTGCACACTCGGCACACTATGAAGACGGCAGGATAGAAGAACTCTCATCCTCCAACACTGACGGTTCAGGAGCAAGGATCATCGCAGGGAACAAAACATTTTATTCCCATTCTCCAGGCACCTCGGTATCAGGCATATCACAAATCATTTCTGAAGCTGAGACCTCAGCATTCGGTACATCATCCCTGAATGCTGAAAAGGGCAGGGACCCCATCCTGATGATGGAGGAACATATCTCGCCTCCGGAGATAGGTTATATGAAAGAGCTCGATCTTAAGATCAGGAAAAGTTCCAAATATGTAAGACAGGCAGCTTTCAGATACAGCATCTCAAAGAGGAATGTCCTGATAATTAGGTCAGACGGCATTTGCGCCGAGGACAGCAGGACATATTGCAGTTTTTCCGCACAGATAATAGCGGAAAAAGACGGAACACTTCAGACAGCCTCGGAGAGACGCTGCATGGCGGTTCCGCACCCTGATTTCTGGTCGGGTTCGGACCCGCAGAAGATCGCCTTCGCCGCGCTTGACAGAGCCCTTCTTATGCTTGAGGCAAAACCCTGCCCGGCAGGAAAGATGAAAGTCCTGCTGGCCGGAGAGGCCGGCGGCACAGTTATCCACGAAGCATGCGGACATGGGCTGGAAGCTGATATAGTAGAAAAGGACCATTCAATATACAGAGACAAGATTGGAGAAAAAGTGGCACATGATTCGGTGACTATGATAGATGACCCTATGATCCCGTGCCTCTACGGCTCATACAGATTTGATGACGAGGGAACTCCTGCCAGGAGAAACGTACTGATCGAAAATGGAGTATTAAAGGCTTATCTGACCGACATACTTTCTGCCAGTACGTCGAACCTTCCTCTTACAGGAAACGGCAGGAGGCAGTCATACAGGAACATCCCTGTGCCAAGGATGAGCAACACTTTTCTCGCTCCGGGTGATTCCAACTTTGAGTCGATGCTGGCTCAGACCGACAGCGGACTTCTGGTCAAAAAGATGGGGGGAGGGGAAGTCAACCCTACTACCGGGGATTTTGTCTTTTATGTCTCAGAAGCGTATATAATTAAAAAGGGTAAGGTATCACACCCTGTAAAGGGTGCAATACTCACGGGCAACGGACCCGATGTGCTGCAAAATATTATTTCACTGGGAAAAGACCTTTACATGGATCCCGGTGTCTGCGGAAAATCTGGGCAGGGAGTACCTGTTACTGACGGACAGCCATCTATGCTGATCGAAGGGATGACTGTAGGAGGTAGTGAGGCCTAATATGATCTTCGGAAAAAAGAGCAAGAGGGATGAAAAACCAGCTTTACGTCAGCCCAAAACAAAGACAAAACTGACAGACGGCGGGGCATGGACAAAGCTTGCTTACGTTGTCCTTGTGCTGATTTCCCTTTACCTTACAGCATCTTTTTACACTCCCTGGACCGGCACCCTGGGACAGAGAGCCTCTTCAGCGATCCTTGAAACGATCGGCGGATCCTCGATAATACCAATTCTTTTTGCACTATATTTCAGTATTTCAAAGCTCCTTTCAAGGAAGGTGCCTAATCTGATCAGGCAGTCTGCGGGCACCTTACTTTTGTTTTTCACTGCATCCCTGCTTCTGGGTCTCAATACTATGACATCTGACCTCACAAACTATCCCATCTGGCTTTCTCCGGGAAATTTCGGTACTTCTTTTGCTGAACAGGCATTCTCCTTGCTTGGAGCATTTGGCACATTCATAGCAGGAGCTCTTTCTATATATATTTCAATGTTACTTTATAATATCCCCCTATTTTCTCATATAAAACTGCCCGGTTCATCCTTTTTTAATCTTTTCCGAAAGAAGGAAAAGGGCTCCGGGGAACATGCAGCGGAAAAGACATCCAGGGATGACGCGATCAATATTTCCGAATACGAAGGATCTGATTACTTCGGTCCGGCCGGAGAAGAGATAGATCAGCCCCCGATAACTGTTACAGGGCTTGGCCTGCAGGGATCAGAAGAATCGGTGTATTCCAGCGAGCAAATCCAGGACCCTGAATTCAACCTGGACGAAGACCCCTTATATGATGGAGTGGAGCAGGGAGTTTTTCCTCCGCCGATCGAAATATTCGGAAAAGAAGAATCTCATGAGGGAGAGATGGACGAAGAAAAATCCATGCCCCTGGGTGATAAGATAATAAAAGCCCTCAAACAGTTCAACATTGAAGCCAGGCTGGCAGAGATCCTTGTCGGCCCGACTGTTATACAGTTCAGGATCCAACTTGCACCCGGCATCAAAGTCAATAAGGTCGCCGTGCTTTCAAATGACATCGCACTTGCCATGGCGGTGCCAAGTTTAAGGATAGAGGCTCCTATACCGGGAAAACCCTACGTAGGTATAGAGATCCCTAACCCCAGGCGCAGGGGCATCCCTCTCAGAACCATCATTGAAGACCCAGCCTATCAGGAGTCAGACGCAGCACTGCCTCTGCCGTTCGGAGTAGCAGTAAACGGTGATTCTGTCATCACAGGCCTTGAGGAACTTCCTCATCTTCTTGTTGCAGGAACGACAGGCTCCGGGAAAAGCGTTTTTATCAACTCATGTATAGTCGGTCTCTGTTCAATGCGGGCACCTGATGAGCTCAGGATGATACTGGTCGACCCCAAGAGGGTCGAAATGGCTATATACGATAAGCTTCCACACCTTCTTACGCCTCCGGTGACTGACGCAAAAAAAGCTGTCCATGTCCTTGCATGGGCCATAAGAGAGATGGAATCCCGCTACACTATGTTCGCAAAGGCAAGGGTAAGGAATCTCGAAAATTTCAACAAAAAGGTCATACCCAAGGAGAGGCTCCCGCACATAGTAATAGTGGTAGATGAGCTTGCAGACCTTATGATGACGGCTCCAAAGGAAGTTGAAGAATACATATGCCGCCTCGCCCAGATGGCAAGAGCCACGGGCATTCATCTTATACTTGCTACACAGAGACCTTCTGTCAACGTTATTACTGGCCTTATCAAGGCGAACATACCGGCAAGGGTCGCCTTTACTCTTCCCAGTTCCGTCGATTCCAGGACGATAATAGACTGCTCAGGAGCAGAAAAACTGCTCGGAAAGGGAGATATGCTCTTCCTCTCGACCAGGCACCCAAAGCCTATAAGGATCCAGTCCCCATGGGTCGATGAACAGGTGCTTTGCGTCTGGCTCAACTACCTTGTAAATCTTTTCGGCCTTCCTGATTTTATTGAAATAGACAAACAGGGAAACGGACCATCAGGCATAGACAACGCCGCTGCATTTGACGATGACCTTCTTGAAGATGCAGTGGATACTGTGATGTCAACAGGCATCGCATCTGCAAGCGGTCTTCAGCGGAGGCTCAGGGTAGGTTTTTCGAGGGCATCACGCCTGATAGACATGATGGAAATGATGGGTATCGTCGGTCCGGCAGACGGATCAAAGCCGCGCGAGATCCTTGTAGATGAGGATGAGGCACGGGATATGATAATAGATGCGAAAAATGGCTACTAATAAGGAAAGAGTGACAAAAAAAAAGAGCCGTTTACTAAACGGCTCTTTGGACTTTACCGGAACGGAGGCACTTCGTGCAGATATGAAGTTTACGGGACTCTCCGCCGCCCACATCAATGCGTACACTCTGAAGATTTATGAGCCAACGACGCCTTGTGTGACGGTTAGAATGGCTAACTGCATTTCCCGTCGTCGGTCCGCGACCGCAACAATCACATAACCTGGACATTTTTATTCCCCCCTTATACCTTGGAACATCCAACCTGTGCATTGTATCACAGTATATGAAAATCTTGCAACTAAAAGTATTGGAGGAAAATAGATGAACTTCAGCGAAAAAATGACAGAACTGGACAAAATATTGCGCAAGCTCGAAGGAGACGCCATTCCTTTGGAAGATGCACTTTCAGAATTTGAGAAGGGGATAGGACTTGTAAGGGACTGTCGGGCTTATTTAGAGGAAGCAAAACAGAAGGTAGCCCTGCTGACCGATGACGGTGAAGTCCCATTCGACCCTCATAAGAAAGAGGATGCCTGATAATGGGCAAAACTGACGCGGACCTGAAGGTAAAAAAAGAACTTCAAAAATACAGAGATCTTTTCGAAGAGTATCTCGATGTATCTTCAGAACTGAGAAACAGAGGCGTTCCGGAAAAATTACGGCAGGCAATGGACTACTCCCTTTTCGCAGGAGGAAAGAGGCTTCGCCCTGTACTATGCCTTGCTGCCGCAGAAAAATGCGGATGCGATCTCCGTGATGCCCTTCCGCTTGCCCTTGGTTTTGAGATGCTCCACACAGCCACTCTGATCCATGACGACCTTCCATGTATGGATAATGACGACATGCGTAGAGGAAAACCCTCTAACCATGCTGTTTTTGGAGAAACTCTAGCTGTACTTGCTGGCGACGCATTGCTTGCTCTTTCCCTTGAATTTCCCCTCTGCCACAGCAAAAACATCGAACCTCACAAGCTCCTGAGGGCGATGCAGATATTCAGCAGCGCTATAGGACCGGCAGGTGTATGCGGAGGGCAGGTCCTTGATATGGACACGGCCCCTGCAGCCACTGACCCCAAATATGTAAGAAAAATAGCCTCGCTCAAGACCGGCACGTTGATAAGGGCAGCGATAACAGCAGGCGCAGCACTTGGAACAGACGATGAAAATGTCCTCAGCTGCTGCTACGAGTATGGAACACATATAGGTTCAGCATTCCAGATAATAGACGATATCCTCGATGTATCCAGCACAGCCGAAGAACTTGGCAAAACGCCCGGAAAGGATGCTGAACAGGGAAAGATAACCCATGTCTCAGTATACGGGATGAAAATAGCCGCAAAAATGGCAGAAGAAGAGACAATGCTTGCAAAAAAATCCATACTGAAGATCCTGCCTGAGGATAACTTTCTTTCTGAATTCACGGAATACCTCCTGAGGCGGACCCATTAATTTAATAAGAAAATTATGACGCCATGCTAAGATAGTGGCAGACATCAATAGATCAGGCTTTCTGTCTGATCTCATTAATACAAACTTGGAGAGATTCTAAATGAGCATACTTGGATCGGCAAAGGATTTCAGAGGTCTCAATAGTCTCACCTACAGTGAATTGAATAAACTAAGCTGTGAGATAAGGGAAATGATACTTCATGTGACACTGAAGAACGGGGGGCACCTGGCATCTTCGCTGGGGGCTGTAGAGCTCACGGTAGCCCTATTAAGAGCATTCGACCCTGACAGGGATAAAATTATTTTTGACGTTGGACACCAGTCATACGCTTATAAAATACTTACAAAGAGACTGGACCGCTTCCATACACTTAGAACCAAAGGAGGGATCGCCGGCTTTCCCCGGATGGGTGAAAGCCCCTACGATTTTTTCACGACTGGACACAGCAGCACGTCCATTTCTGCTGCAATGGGGTATGCCAAGGCAAGGGACATAAGCCGCCAGAACCATGAAGTTGTAGCTGTGATAGGAGACGGGGCCCTTCTTAACGGGGTCTCTTTCGAAGCTCTCAACTGTGTGGAAAGCACCAAAACAAAGATAATAATCGTCCTTAATGACAACAAGATGTCCATAAACCCAAGGATAGGCGGCATGGCAGGACATCTGGCCCGCCTCTCTGTAAACCCCACATATCTTAAGGTAAAAGATTTCATAAAGGACCAGTGCCATACATTGAAGCGCGGAGACGCACTGGAGGATGCCCTCAAAAAGATCAAGTCCAAACTTAAGTCACTTCTCCTCCCGACAAACATATTTGAAGAACTAGGTATCAGTTACTGGGGGCCCTTTGACGGACATAACATTGAGGAGATGGAGGAAGTCTTCCGGCTTGCCAGGCATTATAAAGAACCTGTGCTGATACATGTCCTCACGAAAAAAGGCAAGGGGTGCTGTGAAGCGGAGAACAACGCACCATTCTTCCATGGGATCGGCCCGAACACTCCTCTTGATGCGCCGCAAAATCACAAACAGAGCTCACTGCCTTCATGGAGTGAAGTGATGTCCGGAACCCTGACAGATGCAGCCTGCAATGATCCGCGTATCGCTGTCTGCACTGCTGCTATGACAGACGGGACTAAGCTCAACGGATTCGCAGACAAATTTCCCGGCAGATTCTTCGATGTCGGAATTGCGGAGGAACATATGCTGACCTTTGCGGCAGGCATGGCCGCAGGCGGCATGAGACCAGCAGTATGTATATACTCTACGTTCCTTCAAAGAGCTGCAGACCAGGTAATGCATGACATATGCCTTTCAAAACTGCCCGTTCTTCTTGGAATCGATAGAGCAGGGCTTGTCGGTGAGGATGGAGAGACCCACCATGGCCTGTTGGATGTGCCATGGTTAAGAGCACTGCCCGGAATCACTATAGCCGCGCCGAGAGACGCTGCTGATCTTAAGTTTTTTGTTAACGGCTGGCTGAAAAGGGAATCCCCGATGGCTGTCAGATACCCCAGGGGGAAGGCGCCAGAAGCCATTCCGGCCGAAGGCAGTCAGGAAAGGATCCCTGCCGGATGGGGAAAGATCGAACTCATGGCCGGCGGAAAAAACGTCTGCCTTATCGGCGTAGGCAGCACCGTTGAGCTCATGCTTAAAACAGCTGAAAAACTCCGTGCCGAAGAAGGGATAACTCCCACTGTAGTCGACCTTAGGTTTATCAAACCTTTGGACATGGACGGCATTTCTGAAATACTAAAAGAACACCGCATCGTTGTCACAGCTGAAGAAAATTTCCTGAACGGGGGATCCGGAAAGGCAATATCGGATCACGCATGCAACAACCATCCGAACTGCACTGTCATCAACATTGGCGTGCCGGACAGATACATCTCGCATGCGACAAGATCAGAGCAGTGGACCGAATGCGGACTTACACCGGAAAACATAATCAGCGCCATTAAGAGATCAAAATGAAAAAAAAACTTGTCAGGCTTGATAAGCTGATCGTAGACAGACAGATGGTCCTTTCACGTACCCTTGCCCAGAACCACATCGAAGAGGGAAGGGTACAGGTTGATGGAATAACGATAAAGAAAACTGCATCAATGGTACCTTTTGATTCCAATATAAGCTTGGATGCCCCGGAGAAGGAATGGGTAAGCAGAGGGGCCCATAAACTGATAAGGGCGCTGGATCACTTTGATATCGACCCTTCAGGTCTGACTTGCATCGACGTAGGTGCTTCAACAGGCGGATTTACTGATGTACTCCTTTCCAGAGGGGCAAAGAAGGTATACGCTGTTGACGTCGGATATGGACAGCTAGCATGGAAGCTGAGAAACGACCCAAGGGTTGTCGTCATGGAAAGGACTAACGCACGCCATCTTACCTCTGATATGATTGACTGTGAAAAAGTTGATATGATCGTATCTGATGCCTCTTTCATCTCGTTGAAGCTTCTACTGAAACCGCTTGAGGCATTAATAAGCGACGACAGTACGATGGTCGTTCTGGTCAAGCCTCAGTTCGAAGTGGGAAGGGAAAAAGTGGGAAGGGGAGTTGTCCACGACCCGCTGCTGCACGAGGAAACGCTGAAGGATCTCGCGTCATTTATTGAGAATGAAACAAAACTTGGGCTTTACAACGCTACTTATTCTCCGATAAGAGGACCGGAAGGCAATATAGAATTCCTATTTCTTTTAGGGTCAAAGAGCAATACAATATTGAAACATGCTAATATAGACTTTATGAAGCTGGTTGAAGAGGCACACGAGGCTACGCAGTAAAGGCAGGGGATCATAAAATGAAGACAAATAACATCGGGCTTCTTTTCAACACCCAAAAACCGGAAGCAATAAACCTGGCCGCTAAACTCTATGCATGGGGCAGGGAGAGCGGGATCAATTTTATGCTTCCTCCTCATGAAGCATCCGCGCTGAGCATACCTGAAACTCCTGACAATATCTGGAGGGAGGATGTTGAATTCGCAGTCATACTTGGCGGAGACGGCACTTTTCTGCGGGCTGCCAGATATACTTTCGGATACCCGATCCCCCTTTACGGGATCAATCTGGGAAGACTGGGCTTTCTGGCAACAGGAGATCCTGAATGTGCAAAGGAAGATATCACCTCAATACTTGAAAACAACTTCACGCTTCAGCAGAGACATCTGATAAAGGGTCTCGTCTGGAGGGGGGAGCGTGTTGTATATGAGCTTCACGCACTAAACGACCTTGTTATCTCAAAGGGAAACCTTGCGAGGGTGATCGACCTTGAAGTCAGGGTAGGGGATGAGATACTTTCACTCTTCCTTGCTGACGGGCTGATCCTCTCTACTCCGACCGGATCTACAGCTTATGCCCTTTCTGCAGGCGGCCCGATAGTCCCGCCCCATGTTCCATGTATGCTTCTTGCACCTATATGCGCGCATACACTTTACGCCCGTCCTGTAGTCCTTAGCGGCACGGACAGGGCTTATGTGACACCAAAAGGAGACAACAGAAACCTCATCCTCACCCAGGACGGACAGCTATGTTACGAGCTGCTGCCCGATGACCATCTCGAAGCCATGCTGGATCCTGACATTCATATCAATATAATTCAGCTCAAGGACAGGAGCTACTACGACCTTCTCCGGGAGAAACTCCGCTGGGGCTTTAACGGTATTACTGACGGGGGAGACTGATATTGATCGAAGAGATCCGTGTCCGCGGAGTCGGCGGCATCAGAGAGGCCGAATTATCACTCAAAGGTGACTTCATAGTAATAACCGGAGAAAGCGGCTCAGGCAAGAGCAGCCTCGTGCGTGCAATGGAATTCATCGCCGGAAAACGCGCCCAGACGAACTACATTCATGCCCTGGAAGAATCCGCCGATGTTATTATGACTCTGTCTACCAACCAAATACCGGGGCTTGATGAAGAATACCAGCCCCAGGACGGCACTCTCATCGTCAGACGTCAGTTCAGCAGGAACGGCAGGGGCAGAAGTCTGATCCAGAACAACCCTGTATCACTCAACCTGCTCTCTTCAGCGATGGAAAAAGAACTTGTCATCCAGAGCCAGTTTGCACAGCTTGGACTCATTGACTCTGCGATACAGCTGGACCTTGTTGATTCCTGCGGAGGAGAGATTCTCGATCATGTAAAAAAAGAACTTGAGAGGACCTTCTGCGAAACTATAGCCACAGAGCGCCGGATTGTCAGGCTGAAAAAAAGGCGTGAAGAGACAGAAGAACTCTACCAAGGCGCGGAAACCGTTCTGCATATGGTAAAAGCTCTGGAGATCCACGAAGAGAGCGAAAGAAAATGGGAAGCGGAGCTGAAAGAGCTCGAATCAAAGGAAACAACAAAAGAGGCGCTGGCTGCCATAAATGAAAGACTTTCAGGCGGAACCGCCTGCGGAGGGATAATAGAAGAACTTGAATCAATAGGCAGGGACATATACGAATCATCTCCTTCAAAGAAAGAAGACTGGAAGGAAAGCATCGAATCCATGCTCATCTCATCCCAGTCAGTAGCCAGAATGCTTCAAAAGGAGCTGCATGATCTTTCTGCGGAAGGAAACATAGAAGAAGAAAAAGAACGTCTTGAGAAAAAGATCGGCATGCTCAGAAAACTAAAGCGTTCACTTGATCTGGTCAACTGCAGGCAGCTCCTGCAATATGCCGGGAAGGCAAAGGATGAGATGGCATGGCTGAAAGAAAGCCATGTTGAGATGGAAGAGCTCGAAAAGGATGCAGCGGAAAAGAAAAAACGGACAAAAAACCTTGCGATAGAGCTTCGGAAATTGAGAAAAGCCGCGGCAGCTGAACTCGCTTCAAGAGTTAACAGACATCTCAGTGACCTTGCCATGGAACATGCCCTCTTTTCCATTGTCATAGAGGAACAGGACAAACTGCGTTCAAACGGCGCAGAAACAGTCTCTTTCAAACTAAGCATGCCGGACCAGCCCCCGCTGCCGGTCGGCAAAACAGCTTCCGGAGGAGAACTCAGCAGGATACTTATAGCACTTCAGCTTTCGCTGGGAGATGAACAGCTTCCCGGGACTCTTGTCTTTGATGAGGTAGAGGCAGGGCTTGGAGGAAGGACTGCGTTACTGGCAGGACATAAGCTGAGGGAGCTCTCCAAACGATGCAGGACGATACTCATAACCCATGAGGCCGCAATTGCTTCCATGGCAGATCAGCATTTCCTTGTAAAAAGAGACGGGGAAGAGACAAGTATCTTCATGATCAGAGATGAAGAGCGTGAAAAAGAAATAGCAAGGATGCTTGCCGGCGATGATAATTCCTATGAAGCGCTGGAGCATGCAAGATCCCTGCTAAATACAAGCCAGAATGGATCAGCACCGGAATGACAGGATGGGGCAACACTTATTGACTAAACCACAAATTTTAACTATAATACTCAGGTTATAGAACGCGCTTGGTGCAGGCCATAAAAGCCATAAGGCTGCCTGACACGCAGCGGAGGGAGGAAAAATAAGTATGTATGCAATTATCGAAACAGGCGGTAAGCAGTACAGAGTATCAGCAGGAGACAAACTACGCCTTGAAAAGATCCACGCCGAAGAAGGCGAGCAGGTATCTTTTGATAAGGTGATCCTTCTCGGTAAGGATGACGGACCACTGATCGGCACTCCTTATATTGACGGAGCAGTCGTAACAGCCAAGATCCTTGAGCACGGCAAAGATGACAAAGTCATCGTTTTCAAATACCGCAGAAAGAAGAACTATCGCAAATTCCGCGGACACCGTCAACAGTATACTCTTGTCGAGTTCGACGGTATCAAAGGCTAGAGCAGCACGTTAAAGAGGAGGTATTCTATAAGTCATGGCACATAAAAAAGGTCAAGGAAGCAGTACTAACGGCCGGGACAGTCAGCCCAAATATCTCGGTGTAAAACGCAGTGACGGCCAGTTTGTTAACGCAGGAACAATAATAGTGCGTCAGCGCGGCACCAAATTCCACCCCGGGCAGAACGTAGGAGTAGGCCGCGACTATACACTTTTCGCTCTTGCGACAGGTAAGGTTCGTTTCCTAACCAGAGCAGACCGCAAATTTGTAACTGTTGAGCCTGAAACGCTCTAAACAACAATAAGTCTGAGTTTGATTCCGGGGGCCTATATATAAGGCCCCCGTTTATAGTATTTTAGGGACGGGGTAACATTATGAAATTTAT
>Ga0265294_10005031_pt1 | contig 16200 bp, 14 predicted proteins | sample MunlanPumphouse3_FD_192504 | JGI IMG/M metagenome (GOLD analysis project Ga0265294, IMG submission 192504) | Groundwater microbial communities from a municipal landfill in Southern Ontario, Canada - Pumphouse #3 | ecosystem: Environmental > Aquatic > Deep subsurface > Groundwater | place...
TTGCAGCCTGAACTCACTATTTTTAGTTCGGCGTGGAAGTAAATATCAAAAATGGAATAAATCCAATAGACTATTAAAATAATAATGTGACGTATTGTAGTATATTATATTATATTATATTATATTGTAGTCTATTATAGTCTATTATAGTCTATTATAGTCTATTATAGTCTATTATAGTATATTGTAGCATATTACAATATATTTTATAATATATTATACTGATATAGATAAAAGGGAATTTTAAAAAAATTTGAAATAGAAGATAGAAACAGGGTTTTTAAAACCCTGAAAAACTACTTTTAACTGTTATTTTCATATCCATCTTCTGTTTTAATCTTTTTCTATGCAGATAAGTTCCCGTGCATAAGGAAGATTTTCTTTCATCCAGTCACAGAACTCTCTCCACTCATCAAGCTTGTGGTGGCGGCGCTGGAAATAAATGTTCCTGAGTTCGGCATAGTTTGTTATGACTGTCCTCTTCTGCATGTAAGCGCTCGGAAGGTCCTGAACAAGCTCCCTGAAAACTGCTTTCCGGTAAGCATTGTCCTCCTCGCTGTCTCCTTCACGCGATTTGTAGGCCTTGATAAGGTCATTCAGGTGTCTTATCTGTGTGTTCCTGTATTCGGTCATCTCATCAAAAGAAAAATCATGAGGAGCAAGGTCCCTGCTTGTAAGCTTATGCATTGTTGAGGTTGAATTCTTTTCCGTAAACTTGTATGTATCAAACTCTTTCCACCAGTAAAGGGGAGCTGTGAGGTCAAAACAGACCGTAATGAACCGGAGAAACTTGCCGTGCTCGTTTCCTGCGAGAGTCAGACGCTGGGCAAGGTTAAGGTCTTTTTCCCCGATTGTGCAGTTCCCTGCCTGATCAGGCTCGCTGCTGTCCATAAGGTGCCAGGAATTCATGGGGTTCCGCATTCCAAGAATCGCATAATAAAGGTTGTATGTACCGTGTAAATCTATTTTTATCATAAAAGCGCCTCTTTAACCCGGTTTTCGTAGAATTATAAAGCCGGTATGGTTAACTGATTATGGTAAACGTTTGTAAACCTGCTTCTGGATAATAACTTACAATTCATTTTAAATATTTGTTGCGCAGGGAAAAAGACTTTTCACGGGTAAATTATTTAAGAGAAACAGTCACCCTCTTAACTCATGATTTATCCCTTCAAGTATGACTTCTCTGCAAGTTCCGGGTTTTTCCGTCTAACGATAAGTGGCAGTACCGTATATTTCCAGTACGATACTATTAACTCAAATAAGCTGCAAATCCCATGTAAAAAGAGACCTGAAACCTGTTCTTAATCCGAGTTATTTCTTAATTAAAGGAATGTCCTTAACCTTAGAACTGTCCTTATATCCCGAAAATAGAATACTGAAAATCAGGATATTAAAATGACTTCTGTAGAGCCTCTTTATATTGTAACCCTCTTTCTCACAGGCGCATTTACAGGTGTAATTTCTGGCCTGCTGGGAGTAGGAGGGGGTTTTATCATGTTCCCGGTCCAGTACTGGCTTTTGCAGGAAAACGGGCTTCATCCTGACATTGCCATAAGGATAGCTCTCGGAACAAGCCTTTTTGTAATCCTGTTAAATTCCATCAGTGTAACTCTGAAGTACCAGCGGAAGAAGGCTGTGCTATGGAGGCAGGCAACTCTTATGGGAATTTTCGGGTCGGTTGCCAGTTTCGGGGGTTCGGCTGTAGCATCTTACCTTCCTGCATCCGTACTGAGCACAACCTTTGGTATTGTGGTCATTATAGGAGCGGTCAGGACCTATAAAACACCTGCTGCAAAAGAAACAGAAGAGATAAGCACCAGGAAACTCTCTTACATCTTTGCCGGTATCCTCATAGGCTTTTTTTCCGGGCTTCTCGGAATAGGAGGAGGAGTAATTGGAATCCCCATTATGTTGATTTTCCTGCATTTTGACATGTTGAAAGCTGTAGGGACTTCGGCTGCGGTAATAATGTTCACATCCTTTGGAGGCTCACTTGGATACATAATCCACGGATGGGGCCAGCCTGGACTTCCGCCTTATTCCCTTGGATATATAAATCTTCTTAACTGGGTCCTGCTGGCAATTCCCGGTTTTTTTGCGGCAAGAAAAGGGGCAGATATAGCTCATATCGTAAATCCCGAGTACCTGAAGCATCTTTTTGTACTTCTCATGATCTACGTGGGGCTGGAAATGATAGGAATTCTCTGACGAATCAGGCCATTTCAGAACTTAAATTGTTGAGGATTATAATCTCTCCTGTTCAGGGACTCTCGATAGCTTTCATAATCTCTCTTTTTCAGGCGTTTTCAATAGCTTTTACAGGGTCGAGTTTTGAGGCTTTGCGCGCAGGATAAATCCCTGAGAGGATGTTGACGATGAAAGCAAAGAAAGCGGCATATACAAAATTGAGTGCTTCTACTTCAAGGGGCAGGGTCTGAAGCCCGAAATACATCTCCTGAGGGACCTCTATTCTATAGTTCTGGAGCGCAATGATTGTAATATAACCCAGAACCGTGCCCAGGACCAGGCCTATGGCTCCGAGAACCAGTGACTGGAAAATAAATATCACCATTATGCTTTTTTGCGAGGCTCCCATAGCTTTCAGGATTCCTATTTCCCTTGTCCTCTGGGCAACAATGGTAATAAGGGTGTTTGCAATCCCAAAGCCTGCAATCCCGTAAATGAGGAGGTAAAAAATATTTACAAAAACCATCTGGGTTTCCAGAAGCCCGAGGATTTCGGCGTTTGCTTCACTCCAGCTTACTGCATTCAGCCCGGTTTCCCTCTCAATCGAAGATGCGATAACGTTTGCCTGGTAAGGATCTGCAACCCTTACCCCTATGGTGCTTACTACTCCGGGTTCATTGAAAAAGTCCTGTACTGAATCCAGTCTTGCATAGGCTATGGTTTCATCTGCAGCAGTACCGGTATGAACCAGGCCTACCACCTTAAAGGAAGTTGTCTGCGATCCTGGAAAAACAACGTCCACCCTATCCCCTATATGGACCTCAAGATTTTCCGCAAGCCTGTCACCGAGAAGGATTCCGTACTTCGTATGGACAAGGGTCAGGAGGTCTCCTTCTATAACGTCTTTATTTACCCTCATAACGTTCTCTTCGGATTCAGGGTTAACTCCCTGAAGTGAAACACCTTCGGCATTGTCCCGATATTCAAGCGCAGCCTGGCCCAGGTATTTGGGGGATACGGCTATAACCCCTTCTTTTTTAGCAATTAAAGCTGAGGTGTACCTGTAAAGATGGATGAACTCTTCTCCCTCATCCTGAGGACTGATAACGATATGGGGGTTATTTTCGATGCTTGACCTTACAAGCTCGTCCTGAAAACCTGAAAGCATTGCCATCATCACTGTGATAACGGCAACTGCCAGAGCAACGGCAAGTATAGCAAAAAGGGTCTGCTTTTTTCTGGATAATATCTGCCTTAAAGCAATTTTCAGTTCATACATCTGGATAAACTCCCTTATCTTACCAGACTGCCAGGTTTTCAGGAACATCATACCTGCAAAGTTTCAGGCAAGTTCAACCTTCTCAGCATTTCACTTTTAAGATTCCGACTTCAGGGACTTTAAGTGATTAGATTTTTTCGGATATTCGGGGCTCCATAAATTTCGAATAATCAAACAATGAAAAGTATCTGATTTTCCAGGCATTCCTGAAATTTACACTTCTGTATTCATTTTTAGAGGGCTAATATAAATCTGTTTCTGGCAACGGGAAAAAAGCACAATATTTCAGGTGCAACTATACTCTCATCACCTTACTTTTCCCAATGTTTGATAATGAGGAGCATTTCTTCCAAAAATGCAGGCAAATTTTGCTGATGGATATTTTTAAATAGTATTGAATCGTCTCGATTACTACATTTTTGATGAATTTTCATCAATCCAAATACGAACTATCTTCCTACTATAATCAAATTTCACCTGCCGGTATATTATTAACTCCTGCTTTAGGACCCTGGAGGAAAAATGGACCCCGAAAGAATTAAGAAGATAAGGTTGATGGACCTTGAATTCCGGGCACTTCACAGCAAATTGTTTGAAGAAATGTTTTTTAAAAAAATAGCTGCATCCAAAAACGCCGAACTTAAAGAACTCAGCAAAAATCAACCTGCTGCCCTCATGATAATCGGGCTGGAAAAGGAAATTATGCCCTCAACTATAGGGATATATATGGGCATGGACCGCAGCAGCCTTTCAAGGATGGTGGATTCTCTTGAAGAAAAAGGGTTTGTCCGGAGAAATAACGACCCTGAAGACCGCAGGAAAGTCCTCGTTTCCCTGACTGAAAAAGGGGAAAAGTGTTCCGAAATACTGAATAAAATAAGCGAGGAGATGTCTGTGGAGCTCCTGGGGTTAGCTGGGGAGCAGGACTTCCGGGATTTTGAAAATAGCCTTGAAACAATGCTTCGAGTTTTGAGGAAAATTGATTCCTCAATATCAAATGGTAAATAATATCAAGTGCAGTAAAACCCGAATCCCGGATAAAATATACTGTAATCCGTAACAAACCTGACTGAAAAACATACCTAAGTGAAAAACAGCCTCCTCAGGGGGATTTCTTATAAAAAACGTTTTTGAAAAAATGGGATTTTTTATTCTGAATAACCGTAAGGTTACAATGGCCCTTGTATTTTTGCTGATCCTTCTTTCCCTGCAGGGTGCCCAGTATATTGAAATGGCATCTGGAACCGAGACCCAGGTATCAAAAGATTCGCAGCTATACAAGGACTATGACCATCTTTTCCTGAAAACTTTCAGCACGGATAGCATCATATTGATGGTTGAGGGAAATGATGTGGGTACCCGGGCTATCATGAAAGCTGCCGACCTTCTCGAGCAGCAGGTCCTTATTGTTCCCGGAGTCACCACAGTTTCAAGTCCTGCTTCCATTATAAAGCAAATTAATTATGCAGAGTCGGGGAGGTTAAAGATTCCGGATTCTGACCGTGAAATCCGGGAAATGATGGAGAGATACCCGGAGTATTTCAAAAACCTGGTAATTGATAAAACCCATGCGCTCATAATTATTCAGATAGAAGGGGACAGCACAAACCAGCAGCAGGAAGACATGATCAATAACATAGAACTCGCGCTGGAAGGAGCTGAATTTCCTCCTGGCTATAAATTGACTCTTACAGGCAAGCCTTCCCTGATGCTTGACATTCAAAGTGAGATGGGGACCAGTATGGGCACTCTTCTGGGAATTGCCGGGATACTTATGGTGGTCGTACTTTTACTTGTGTTCAGGAATGTCAGGTGGGGACTGCTTCCGCTACCTGTTGTATTGTTAGGAGTCCTTTTTACTTTCGGGGTCATGGGGTATCTCGGAGTGCCTATGACAATGGTTTCAATGGCAGCTTTTCCAGTATTGATAGGCATTGGAATCGACTATTCTATTCAGTTCCACAACAGGATGGAAGAGGAGATCCGGGCAGGAAAAACTTCTTCTCAGGCTCTTGTATCTACGGTCAAGAACACAGCACCTGCAGTGTTGATAGCTCTTGTAATGACAGCTCTCGGTTTTATCTCTCTATTTACTTCTGTTGTCCCTATGATCCAGGACTTTGGAAAACTCCTGCTCATAGGTGTAATCATGTGTTACATTTCTTCACTCTTTTTCGGGCTGATTACCCTTTACAGTTTTGACTGGATCTCTCGAAAGAATCCGTATGGATTATTTATGAAGAAATTAAAAAAGAGCAAAGCGGACGATAGTGAAGATCACGGGTTAGAATCAGACTCCAAAAATTCTGAATATTCTGGATATGGTTCTATTTCCGTCACTGGAGAGCGTGAACCTGGAATAATTGAAAAAATCCTGAGAAAAATCACTGGTCTTACGCTCAAATATTCTACACTGGTCCTTATATTTGCCCTTTTTACCTGCTGTGCAGGGCTTTATGTTGACCAGTCAATTCCCATCCAGACAGACACCAATTCCTTTATCCCTCAGGACATGCCTTCCCTGATCAATTATAAAAACATGCAGAATATATTATCGGGGTCTGGGGACCACCTGAATGTTATCCTGAGAGTAAAAGATACAAGTGATCCGGAGTTGCTGAGGTGGATAGATGAGTTTTGCCGGCACGAGGTTGAAAACAGAGGGCATGTTCATAGTGCCTCAAGCATTGTAGATCTCGTAAAAGAACGAAACAGCGGGATAATTCCCGAGACTTCGGAGGAAATTCAGGCGATATATGACGAAATCCCCGCAAGCCAGAAACAGCAATACATAGAAGGAGGTCAGCTGCTTCATATCGACCTCGATATAGGAAACGCAATGGCAGACCTTGAAGTTGCAGGAATTAAAGAGCTCAGGGATATTATCCTGCAGGATATACAATGGTTGCAGCCGCCTCCCGGAGTTTCGGTTACGGTTACGGGAAACTCTGTAGTTATTATTGATATGCTTGCCGGGCTCACAACAGGCAGAAGTCAGATGACTTTACTAGGTGTTTTCCTGGTATTTGTGGGTCTCCTGGTTGTTTACAGGAACATCGTAAAGGCTCTTTCTCCCATTATCCCGATGCTGGTGGTAATCGGATGGTCAGGCCTTGTCATGGAAGGGCTTGGAATTGCCTATAACCCAATGACTGCAGTTATGGGTGCGCTGATTCTTGGAGTGGGCTCTGAATATGCGATCCTTATGATGGAACGTTATTTTGAAGAAAAGAATGCTGGAATGAGCCCTGTGGAAGCTATTTTCCAGGCTTCTTCCACCACTGGCACTGCCCTTATCGCTTCGGGAGCCACAACAGTTTTCGGGTTTGCAGCCCTTATATTTTCACCTTTCCCCATGATAAGTAATTTCGGACTGGTGACTGTCATAGATGTCCTCCTGGCACTGGTTGTAACCTTCGTTATTTTCCCACCCCTGATAGTCCTCATGGACAGCCAGGGAGGAAAAAAGCCCGGAATACTGGAGAAAATTGGGGTTTTCATGAAAAACCTGAGGGCAAAATATTCAGTTACCTGAATGGCACGGGTCGGATAAACTCACCGCCCGGAGAAGAAAAGAGCATGAAATCAGACTTATTCGCTGCCCTGTGAACTTATCCCTGTGAACTTATCCCTGTGAACTTATGAATCGAGACCTGAGTGCCGGATAAGTCGTGATTCAAGCTCTTTTTTCTCGCCTGAGTCCTGTATCGGGAAGAAGGAGTCCTGTTTGCCCGAATTCTGCTTCAGGAGAACGGGGTCCTTTCCGGCAGAGTTGCGGCTCTACAGTACTCTTTCCTTTTCGGCAGATTTGCGTCTCTTCAGTCCGCTGTCCTTTTCGCTTCGCTCAGGAGGACGAACTGAATACTTATTGCAGTGAACTTCATTGAAGGTTCCGGATTTTTCTATCATTCTTTCGACTCTGGATGTCACCAGACAGGCCTTTGAAGGTACTATATAAATCAAGTACAGAGCAGGTTCAGGAATTAAGATGGGTTTTATATTGTGTTCAATTTTCAGGTTTGACTTTTAAGACCGGATCGATAATGTCGAAATACTTATATAGTATCTAATATTAGTTGATTTATCAACTGTATGATTATCAATTATATGATTTTGTATAATTGTAAATTCAATTTATTCGTGGAGATTTGTTTATTCATGGTAGTTTGTTATAGTCCCGGAAGTTACAGGTTATTTTTCATGGGGATTGGCCAGGTACGCTAAAAAGGAATGGTAAAAATGGATGAGGCAATACTGAGTAAGATAATTCTGTTATCAGTGGAAAGGGACGCTCTTGCTAACCTGATTTTTGAGCAGACCTTTCAGAAAAAAACAGCAGGCAAGTTCAGGGAACTGAGCAAGAACCAGCCCATTGTAATTAAGATCATGGGAATTGAAGGAGAAATTATGCCCTCCACTCTTGGAAAGTATACAGGAATGGATAAGAGCAGTTTAACAAGGATGGTTGACGACCTGGAAAAGAAGGGGATCGTTTTCAGAAAAACCGACACCAATGACAGGAGAAAAGTGCTTGTTTCTTTGACTGAAAAAGGGCTTGACTATTATAATGACTTAAGCCAGATTACCACTGAAATATCTGAAGAGTTGCTTCAGTTTGTCGATGATGAGGACATTGAGAGTTATATGGAAAGCCTTGAGACCATGGTAAGAATCCTGGGAAAAATAGAAGCAAGCAGAGCTGCCGGCTTAAGGTGACAGTATAGTAGATGGAGAGTTTAATAAATAATATTCTTTAAAGACAGCAAAATTCTTGAGGGAATTTAAGAGGTAATAGAATCGCTGGATAATGAAATTTTCAGTTAGATCAGATCCCGGAACATTAAGAAGGAGGAAACCTGAATGACTCTTAAGCTTATTGAGAACCTTCAGAAATTGGGTTTTACCGGCAACGAAGCCAAGGTTTATTCGAGTCTTGTCTGCCTGAAACAGGCAAAGGCAAGTGAAATTGCCGAAAATGCGGGAGTTCCGAGACCCAAGATATATGGAACTCTCAGAACGATGGAGAAAAAAGGTTATGTCAGAATAATCGAAGGTGAACCAACCATTTTTTGCTGCATCCAGCCAGAAGAGCTCATTTTAAGGTTAAAGTCGGATTTTTTGCTCTTTTTAAGGGAAACTGCCAGTGAACTGAATTCCCTGAATCCCGGAAACAGTGATTTTGTTTCTGAAGGTTTTTATAGAGAAAGGATTAAGGTCTGATAAGATAGAAGTCTGATAAGATAGAAGTCTGATAAGATAGAAGTCTGATAAGATAGAAGTCTGATAAGATAGAAGTCTGATAAGATAGAAGTCTGATAAATAAGAATGATTGAAATTTGGAATGCCTGAACAAAAGAATGATTGAAAAAATGAAAGGCGAATAATCTCTTTTTACAAAGCTATCTCTTTCTACAGATTTATCTCTTTTTACAAATCCATCTCTTTTTACAAATCCATCTCTTTTTACAGAGCTTTTTCCGGTACATGAGTATAACTTCTGATTTTTTTCTTTTCTATAGGACTTACGCACTTGAGATTTAAAATCAAGACCAATAGGCATTGATGTTGAAACCATAGTTTAGATAGTTGAAGGTTTTACGCCATCGTTTTTCAGTTCAACCGCGTAAGTCCTATTCTATATATTTGTGGACTCAAAGGAATTACTCTTTGACTTAAAAATGCCATTCTTTAACTCAAATAATTATAAAGAGATCATTCTTTAACTCAATGAATTATTTAAAGAGACTGTTCTTTAACTCAAAGGAGCTACTATTTATATTTTCAGAGAACTATCTGGAAACTAAAAATCTTAGATTCATAAATAGTTTAATAATATCCGGATAGAAATTTAAAGGTAGGAACGCATGCCTCTCAGCACCAACAGGAACATATGGCAGTTTCTGGCATTGACAACCATACTTTTTGTCTTATTTTTCGCAATTCTCTTCTATTTTGAAGACATTTTCATAGTTCTTATTGCAGGAGCAATCCTTATCCTGATTGTGGAAAAAGTAATAGAGATATTTAACAGGTGCATGGACAGGTTTCCGAACTGCAACAGAAAAACAGTTGGCTTGATCCTGCTTACAGGTTCGGGGCTTCTGGTCCTGTTTTTCCTCAGCAGCCAGGTTCAGGGCATTGGAGCCCTTATAGGGGACATAGGCAACATACAGCAGGACTATGCAAGCGGAGCCTCAGCCCTTTTTACCGAGCACGAGTCCGAGCTTTCAAAGCTTGCAGATTCCGGCCTTATAAAACCTGAAGACCTGCAAAAGATAGGAAACACCATCTTTTCCGGGATTACGGATCTAGTTTCAAAAGTTTCTTACTATTTCCTTACCGGAGTGCTGGTAATCCCTCTAATGTTTGGCATGTATTTCAAGCACCATAACAAGATAGGGGATTATATTCATGCTTATGCCCCTCCCGAACATGCAGATGGAATTCTCAGGGCTTTAGAAAGCATTGGCCGTGAGCTGGAGGATTTTTTCAGTGCTAAAATGCTTGAGTCGGCTATCATAGGTCTTATTTGCTGTATCGGATTTTATCTCGGAGGTCTTGATGGGTGGCTTTTTCTGGGCATTCTGGCAGGTTTTCTGAATATTATTCCTTATATCGGTCCTATCCTGGGAGCAATCCCTCCGGTTATTATAGGCTATATAGACAGCCCGATGACAGCCCTTTTTGCAGTAATAACCGTCGTCATTGCCCAGACTATTGATAACCTCTACCTCATTCCTTTCATGATCTCAGAAAAAGTAAATATTAACCCTCTCTTAAGTGTGATCCTGACCCTTGCAGCGTCCAAACTTTTAGGTCCTCTCGGAATGGTACTCGCAATCCCGATATATATTATCTATAAAATAATTGTGAAAGAGTCCTATGTAGAACTAATTAATATATACAATAAAGATTAATTCTTTTATATTCCCTTTCTTTTTTATTTTCTTTCTTTTTTATTTTCTTTCTCTTTTATTTTCTTTCTCTTTTATTTTTCACATTACCTATTATATATCTTAAAACAGAAAGGCTTAAAAATATATAAAGAGTATTTGTAAAAAGATATTTGACTTAAGGAAAATCACAGCTTAAAGGAGCCTGAAATATGATTGAAGTAAAGGGTCTCTCCAAGTTCTACGGGCAAACACAGGCAGTAGACGGTGTTGACCTTTCTATAGGAAAAGGTGAGCTTTTTGGCCTTCTTGGCCCAAACGGCTCCGGAAAAACGACTATGATTAAAATGCTTACTGGGCAGATAAAGCCGACCTCAGGAACTCTGAGGGTTCACGGGATAAATGTACTCGAAGACCCTCTTAGAGTCAGGGAGCTTGTGGGCGTTATTCCTGAACAGGAAACTCCTCCAAGTTTTCTAACCGCGGAAGAGTATCTTCATTTCGTTGCAAAAATCCGGAAAATGGAACACTATGAAGAAGCCTGCAGTAAATGGTTTGATTTCTTTGACTTTGCAGACCAGAAAGACTCGTTATGCAAAGACCTTTCACGAGGCACAAGGCAGAAACTTATGTTTGCCCAAGCTTTTCTACATGAGCCAGAACTTGCCATTATCGATGAGCCTCTTATCAATCTAGATCCTGTAATGCAGAAGAAGGTCAAGGATTTCCTGAAGGGTTATGTGAATAATGGAGGTACGATTTTCATTTCCACTCATATTCTTGAAATTGCAAAAGAGATCTGCACAAGCATAGGGGTAATTTACAGAGGAAAACTGGTCTATACAGGCCGCCTTAACGATCCCGAACTTCAGAAAAGGAATTTTGAAGGCTTCTTCCTTGATCTTGTTAGCAGACGGAAAGAAATTTCAAACGATATTATGCAAAAACCTACAACAGAAGTTCCTCTCCCGGTCTGAGAGCAGGTGTAAAAACAGTAATTATGAAAACAACGATCTGCAGGGATTTTATGTTTGACATTTTCAAAAACATGGTCAAAGAAGAATGGAGGATGCACTCAAGCCTTTTCGGGCATAGAGGTTTTGCCCTCTTTCCGGTCTTTATTTTTTTATTTACATTTTTTGTAAGCCTTGTCCTGCCTGTTTTCAGGGAAATAGTTACCGATGCCCAGATAGCTTTAGGAATACATTACTTTTTCCTGCTTCTAGGGTGTATGATCGGTGCTTTCGGGCTCATGGGCCGCGAATTCATGAACCGACGCTTCGGGCAGGCAAGCCTGATCGCATATTCTTCACGCGTGCTTCCGGTTTCTGAAAGATTTATCTTTGCTAATTTTCTTGGAAAAGATATAGTATATTATTTTGTTCTCTATATTCTGCCTTTTGTTGCAGGTTTTTCTCTTGCTGCAGAATTTGTCCCTGCTGGGATATTCAGTATTCCTTCAGTTCTTCTGACGCTTGTTCTGACCCTTTCCCTTTCTTTTGTGATTGGTATTTCTACAGTTTTCTTCCTGTCCACAGTTTACGCTCATTCAGGAAAGATCTCACTTTTCTGCCTCTTCATTGCTTCCATTCTCCTGCTCCACATATCCGGAAACATGAACCAGAATGTCCTTTACAGCCTTCCAAGCCTCTCCTTTTTCCTTGACCCTTCAGTAAGCAAGCTCCTGCACTCCGGCATCCTGATTCTTGTCCCTTCAGCCCTGTCAATAATTTTCCTTAAAATCGATTTTCCACAGTCTCAAAAGAGTTTTTCAAACTCTTTTTCAAAACTATGCAGGCTTCTGGGTTCATACAGATATGCAGCCTTTGTTGCAAAAGATTCCCTTGACCTTAAAAGGAGTGAAGGAGGGCTCGGAAAAGTAATTTTCTCTTTTGTATTGCCTCTTACGCTTGTATGGATACTCCTGTCCGCTCTGGGAAGAGTAATGCCTGCTTTAAGTACACTTACAATCTTTGCTCTGGTGCTGGGTGTGCTTTCATCTTCAATGTATAACTGGCTTACCGAGTATGATATTTTTGCTTCTTACGCCTTTCTCCCCCTGAAAGTATCTGACATGATAAAGAGCAAACTGAACAGCTATCTTTTCCTCAACCTCATTCCGCTGGCAATCCTTACACTGCTTGCCCTTAAAAACGAACCAGGGTCCCTTATCCCATCAATGCTGCTTTTTCTTACGATTTCACTTTATATGGTTGCAGTACTCGTTTACCTTACCGGGCTTTCCCCGTCCACTAATCTCTACAACGCAAAGACCTTTGCCCTTTATACGCTTTCGGTCGTGCCTTTACTGATGCTTAACATAGTTCTTTCCATGTTTGGCCCTTATTATTCTCTTGTGGATCTGCTGCTGGTTCCTTTTGCCCTTTACCTCCTTGGGAAAGGTTTTGAGAAATGGGACGGTAATAATTGCCAGTGCTTTTAAGAACTTTCAGTTTCTGGGAGCCTGTATTTACTCCTGTACATGGAGTAATCACAGGTTAACCCTTCTCATAGATGTCTTTTTAAGCCTTGGAGAGAGAAGTAATAGGGAAAAACCCTTCAGAATTCTCTGATTCGTAGCATGAGAAAAGGATAAAGCAAGATCGACAGCTGTGGGGGATATAGGTTACGATACCGTTTCTTTTTACAATAATGATGTTTTTAAATACAGTAAAAACGCTGCTTAAGGATCCAAAATTCCGATCCCTTCTGTACCTTACTACACTGACGCTTGCTTCAGGTACTTTTTTCTATCATTCTGTTGAGGGCTGGAGCTGGCTTGATTCTTTCTATTTTTCGGTAATAACACTGGCAACTGTAGGATACGGGGATTTTACGCCTCAAACAGACCTGGGTAAGATTTTTACTGTAATCTATATATTTCTGGGACTGGGGATACTTGTTGGCTTTGTCACTCCGATTGGGGAATATTTAATAGATAAAAGAATGGAAAATATCGATAAGAAGATGCGAGAAAAAGAGAATTCTCAGATTAAAAATCAAAAGAACCCCGAAACTGAATATCAAACCAGAATTAATTTATCTGGAATAATCGGGAAGTTAAAAGGAAAAAAGTAAAGCCTATCCATTCCAGACTTTCTCCTGTGCCCCTGTGTTTTATCTTATTCTCAACCATCTTTATTCTCAACCATCTTTATTCTCAACCATCTTTATTCTCAACCATCTTTATTCTCAACCAGTTTTTCTGGAATTCTGGAATTAAGTTACTTTCAGATACTGTATAGTTATTGTAAATTGATTATGGTTACAGGCTCCGTAATTTGATTATGGTCACGGGCTCAATTCTAGTTGATAGTTGATTTACATAATAGTTTTTTGAATAAGTTAACATTCTGGTTCAAAACTTATATATTTATTTAAAACAGTATTCAGCATACTTATATAAAATATTAAGTCAGAGGTGTTTTAATGGCAAAAAATACAGCAACTGAGAAAGCTCCAAAAACAGGAGCAGAATGTGGAAAAACACAGGCAAAAGCTCCAGCACCAGCAAAGAAGAATGCAAAAGCTGACAGCAAACTATCCAAAGGTTCAAAGAAATAATAACAAACCGGTTACCTCATAAAGCCAACCCTCTCAGCAGTAACTTATCAAAGTTTAAAATTCAAATATTCTTAAAACTGGAAATACAGTAGGTTTAAACATCAAGAGTTCTAAAGTGACTGAAAACTGTATTTAAAAAACGATAACTAAAAAACGTAAATTAAAGCAATATTTAAAAATCAGTAAATTAAAAAGTAATTAAAGCAATATTTATAAATTGAGTACTGGAAAATCAATTAAAATTTTAAAAATTGATAAGCTGCTGTTTTTTTAAGTCAAACCACAGGGACCCGGACTGCTTATTTCTAGCAGTCAATTCTGGCAGTCCGGAAAACCCTGAAAAATTAGAGTGAACTTTTTTATCTTTTTATTTCCCATTTGAGCTTTTTATCTTTCTATTTCCCATTTGAGCTTTTTATCCTTTTGTTTTCCATTAAAACTCTTCTATTTGCCCCTTCTGGGAAATAATTTTTAGAATTTATTGCCTTCAAATCAGTTCTCTCGGCTGTTTATGCTCAGGTATAACCGGCAGTGGCATGGTATTGATCAGAATTGGGCTCTCGATATCTTTTGCCCTTTCGATCACAAGTTCTTTTCCTTTCTTTGTGAGAGCAAATAGGGGAATTGCAGCCGCTACCTGCACAAGAGGTTTTGCAAGTTCCCTTATATATTTTGAAGCACAGCTGATCACAATATCCGAGTTATCCAGAAGCTCCTGGGCTTCTTCCCTGCTGATGCCTGTTACGTGTACTGCAATAACGAAAAGGTCAAGCCCTGATTCGGATTCTATTTTCCTGACATTTTTTGCGGTCTTGGCATCTGCAATTGTAACTGCAATTTTCTTATAGCCAAGTTCAGCTGCTTTTCTTACTCCGCCTGCAGGATCTATGGTTGCGGTTGCAGGATCCAAAACAGTTCCTCCTCGTTCTTCTATTCCTCTGATCAGTGCATCTATAGGTTCGGTTTCGATTAAGCCGGACATCCTCCCTCCTATTCCCTGAACCAGCGCAGGATTGCCTGATATCACGGTTCCTGCTCCGTCACAGGCTGTTACGGTTGTTTCAAGGAAGCCACTGGTGAGACCGCTCATCATTATTTCTGAGGCTCCGAAGGCAACAACAGTTGTTTCAAATTCAAGCCTGCGGTTTTCCGTGAACATTCCCAGCTCGCTGATCCGGGCCTCCATGTTTTTCCTGATTTCATCAGGAGTCATCTTTTCAACTCCCCGCAGTTTGACAAAAAGAGGGCACCATTCTACTTCAGGGATTCCGACTTCTATAACTTTTCCGTCTTTTACGACTACTCTTGCTTTCCCCATCATTTCCATTATATGAGGCATTTAAAACCACCCTCCTGAAAAGAAACATTGTATTAAAAATTGTATCATTTAATATTGTGGTTCAATATTGTAATTTTTACCTTATTATTCCTGCTTAATTCCTGGATTTCTATCTCACAGGAATAGGATCTTTACAGGTTGATCTTCTCAGGCTAATAACATTGGTTTTATGACCTGAAATGAAACCTCAGATTTGTTCCGGAAGTGAGGTGCTGAGCAGGGATAGAAAAACAATACAGAAAGAAAGAGAGAAAAAGGGAACTGAAAGCGAATGAAGAAATAAGTAAGCAGGACTTAAAGCCCTGCCCGGTCAACTATTGTGTCTGCCACCTGTTTTGCATCCCTGAACGGAAAATCTGCTGGAGTAAGCAATTTGCCTGCTTCTCCTGCAGTAACTGCAAGGTCGCCTGATCTGCATGTGGTGTCTGCACCCGCAGGAAAAGCAGCGAGCAATTCCTCGGGGGTGTTTATGGGAAACTTTGCACCTTTTAAGCCTGCAACAATCTGTCCGTGAATGTCATCTCTTACAGTCATTTTTATTCCTCATATTTTTGTTTTTTTCTAATTTTGTCTTTCCTCTAATCTTTTCCTTTCTGTTTTTCCATTTCCCTGTTGCCCGATTTTCTGGTTCTGTGCAGCCTGATTTCCCCGGAGAACTCATTCTACAATCCTATATTGGCAGGTTATTGATATATACTTAATCGGCACTGGAATGTAGTTAATGCATTCCACTGTATTATCGTAATCCTGGATTAGCTGATCTTCCAGATGGTGAGAAGGCAGTGTAAAATTGTCAGTAAATACCGAAAAACCGGGGTCAAAAATACCCGGACTTAAACAGCCAGCTCTGGAGTATCTTTTCTTTTCTGAGAGTCATTCTCTTCGGATTCCTTTCTTGAAGAATTTTGAAGCGGATAACCTTGAAGTGAGGAATA
>Ga0265294_10005033_pt1 | contig 16199 bp, 15 predicted proteins | sample MunlanPumphouse3_FD_192504 | JGI IMG/M metagenome (GOLD analysis project Ga0265294, IMG submission 192504) | Groundwater microbial communities from a municipal landfill in Southern Ontario, Canada - Pumphouse #3 | ecosystem: Environmental > Aquatic > Deep subsurface > Groundwater | place...
GCTGTCGTCTTCCTGAACCTTGCAGACGACCCGGCCGTCGAGCGGATCATCACGCCGCGTCTCGCGCTCACCACGGCCGAGTACCTGGCGTTCGAACTCGGCTACCACGTGCTGGTCATCCTGACGGATATGACCAACTACTGCGAGGCGCTCCGCCAGATCGGTGCGGCCCGTGAAGAAGTGCCCGGCCGGCGTGGCTATCCGGGTTACATGTACACGGACCTTGCAAGCATCTACGAGCGTGCCGGTATCATCAAGGGCACCAAGGGCTCGGTGACCCAGATCCCGATCCTGACGATGCCGGGTGACGATATCACTCACCCGATCCCGGACCTGACCGGCTACATCACCGAAGGGCAGATCGTGGTCAACCGTGATCTGCACCGAAAAGGTATCTACGCGCCGATCAACGTTCTGCCCTCGCTCTCCCGTCTGATGAACCTCGGTATCGGGAAGGGGCACACCCGCGAGGACCACAAGAAGGTCTCGGACCAGCTCTACGCGGCATATGCGGAGGGGAACGACCTCCGGGGCCTTGTGGCCATCGTCGGGAAGGACGCGCTCTCGGAGCGCGACCGGATGTTCCTCGAGTTCGCCGACCTCTTCGAGGACCGGTTCGTCAGGCAGGGCCTCTACGAGGACCGGTCGATCGAGGAGACGCTCGACCTCAGCTGGGATCTCCTCTCGACGCTGCCGGAGGAGCAGCTCGTGCGTATCGACCGCGAACTGATCCAGAAGTACCACCCGAAGTACCGGAAGAAGGCGCAGGGGTAAGTGTCCAATGGCGCTACGAGATATCAAGCCGACTCGTTCCGAGCTGATCAACATCAAGCGACGGATCAAGCTCTCGGAGCGCGGCTACAACATCTTAAAGATGAAGCGCGATGGGCTGATCCTGGAGTTCTTCAAGGTGCTGCAGCAGGCGAAAGACAGTCGCGGTGCACTGCTGGAGCGCTACACACACGCAATGGAGATGATCGCACTCGCCGAGACGGTCGAGGGTGCTATCGGGGTGAAGGCTGCCGCATTATCGACGGCGGACATCCCGGCCATCTCCCTCAAAAGCAAGAACATCATGGGCGTCGTCGTCCCGGAGATCGAGGCGTCTTCGGTCCGGAAGGGTGTTCTCGATCGTGGTTACGGGATGCTCGGCACATCTGCCGTCATCGACGAGACCGCGGAGGCGTTCGAGGACCTGCTCGAGGCCATCATCGAGGCTGCCGAGATCGAGACGACCATGAAGCGGCTGCTCGATGAGATCGAGGGCACCAAGCGGCGCGTGAACGCGCTCGAGTTTAAGGTGATCCCCGAACTCACCGAGGGCAGAAACTTTATCAAGATGCGGCTCGATGAGATGGAACGTGAGGAGCTCTTCCGCCTGAAAAAGATTAAGGCGCGGAGCGCCTGATCAGGGGTCAGGTGATACCCGGTGGAGATCGGTACGCTCGCTGATGCAGGGAAGTTGACGGGAACGGTGATGCTACGGGTGGATTTCAACTCCCCCATCGATCCCTCGTCAAACCAGATCCTGGACGATAAGCGGTTCCGGGAGCACCTGCCGACAGTGCAGGCACTCGAAGATGCGCGGCTTGTCGTCCTCACGCACCAGAGCAGGCCCGGCAAGAAGGACTACACGACGCTTGAGGCACACGCGGCGAAGCTGGAGCGTCTGCTCGGCCGCCCGGTGACCTACGTGGACGATATCTTCGGGCGATGCGCCCGGGAGGCGATCCGGAACGCAAAGCGGGGGGACGTCCTGATGCTTGAGAACCTCCGGTTTGCCGCCGAGGAGAACCTGACCCTGAAGCCCGAGGAGGCGAAGAAGACCCTCCTTGTCCGGAGGCTGGCGTCGATGGCCGACTTCTATGTCAACGACGCCTTCGGCACGGCGCACCGGTCACAGCCGTCGATTGTGGGGTTGCCGCTCGCGCTCCCGTCGGTGGCCGGCCTCCTGATGGAGAAGGAGGTCGCGAACCTCTCCCGGGTCTTTACCGGCGCCCCACGCCCCGTCACCTTCGTGCTCGGCGGGACGAAGGTGGACGACTCGATTGCTGTCGCAGAGAACGTCCTTCTGCGCGGGACGGCCGACCGCGTTATCGTTGTCGGGGTGGTCGGAAACGTCTTCCTGCTTGCGGCAGGCTACGATATAGGGCGGCCTTCGACCCAGCTGATCGATCACCTGGGCTACCGGGGCGAGATCGATACGGCAAAAGACCTCCTCGAGACCTACCCGGACCGGCTCCTGATGCCGCACTCGGTCGCGGTCCGTGAGGACGGCGAGCGGGTGGAGTTTCCGGTGGATGCCGTTCCGGAGGAGGCCCAGGTGCTGGACCTCGGGAGCGAGTCGATCGACCTCCTTTCAAGGGAGATCTCCGGGTCGGGGACGGTCGTGGTGAACGGCCCGGCCGGGCTCTTCGAGGAGGAAGCGTTCGCCGTCGGGACCTTCGAGCTCCTGAAGGCGGCCTCCACCGTGGAGTTCTCGGTGGTGGGCGGCGGGCACTCCGGTGTCGCCATCGAGCGGCTCGGTCTTGAGGATAAGTTCTCGCACATCTCTACCGGCGGCGGGGCGGCGATCGAGTTCCTGACCGGGAAGAAGATGCCCGCCATCGAGGCGCTGGAGATATCCCGGAAGATCTTCGGGTGAGGGGTACGGTCCCCTCATCTCTTCTCTCCTGAATCGTTCTTCCCCCGCATCGCGGGATGTGGTTGTATCCTGCCCGGCCCCCGGACAGGTCCTCGCTGCCGTCTCCCGCAGGTCACCTTGCTTTCGCGTGCCATATTGCTATAGCCGGGGCTCCGTCGCACTTTTCCGTATGGCTCCTTTGAGGTGGTTCCAGGAAAAAGGAGGTGGGGTCTAGCCTCACGGAATGAGGTGGGGGGCCACACCCGAGATGTCGGGGTCTGGTGTTATGTCGCTTGGTGTCGCTGAATACTGGTGCAGGAGCGCCGTATGCTTACGGGATCGCCCCTCACCGAATCAATGTATCCTGGTAGGTGTGTGGTGAATTGCTGATGGAATTGAACGACTGATGATCGCTGGGTGTGGTATTTCCCCGATCCAGTGTCTATAATACTAGATATATAATATTTTTCAATAATTATCTGGGCAAATATATTCATTAAAATAATAATCAGGGCCTTAAGATGTATCCTTTAATCATGGGGATTGTTTAAACGCAGTTAATTTCCGACCACAATCTCTTATATACACCCATGTACCCGGCGGGGTAGGGTGGGAGAGATCCCCGGGCCCGCGCTGCCCTGGGGTCGCCTCTCGCACTCGTCCCCGGACTCCACGGCGGCTCACTCATGGAGGAGGGCGACCCGGGAGCCTACCGGGATACCGATATCCGCGCCGATCGGGCTGCACTTCACCGACATCAGGTAGGCCACCGGCGGGAGGTCACGCTCATCGGAGAGCGACTCGTAGTTCGCCATGCCCTTGGCGATGATGAGTGTCGCACGGTCAAGGGCCTCCGTGAGGTTCGGCGGGGCAATATCCCGGTTGAGGCCGAGTTCGGCGATGCCGTCCGTGGTGGTGGTGAGCAGATCCACCCTGCGGTCGAGCCCGAGCGCCACTGCGTCCTTGATGGTCGCGTCGTTCAAGATCGGTGCGCCCCGGACGGCAAACGTGACGTGTGACCCGCTCTTCCTGAGGTGGTCGGCGAGGAGGGCGTCAAAGACGATCTCCCCGCAGTTGTCGGCGATGTAGACCACCCGGGAGGTGAGGGCCTCCATCGCGGCGGTATCATCAACAGTCAGTCCCGCCGCAAACTCCCGGCGGAAGAACTCGACGAAGTTGTCGGTGACGGTATGGGCCTCCGATCCGTAGTCCAGCGTGTTACCGATGACCGCCGCGAGCGCAAGATCGCGGAATGTCACAAGGTCGCCGCGCACCGCCAGAGAGACCGCCATTGCATCCTCGTTGTTGGCCTGCTTCAAGGACCGGTAGGGGTCGGTGTCGCCGATCATCCGGTAGGCGAGGCGGTGCACCCGGCTCGCGATGACGGGTGCGGGCACCGGGTCAGCGAGAGAGCACTGGAGGAGGTCCCGGCACGCCCCGGCGACCTTCAGGACGAGCGCCTCATCGTCGGTGCAGAGCCGGCTCTCATACTCGACACGGGAGATCAGGCAATCCGTGCAGCCCTGGTGAAGTCTCATGCTGCAGGTACTTAGGTCCGGGGAAGTGAAAAATGGTATGATGGGGCCACTGCGATTTGAACGCAGGTCAGAAGACCCCCAGTCTCCTAGGATGGCCAGGCTACCCTATGGCCCCTCCTCATAGTATGTGCTTGAACAACACATATATCTTCGCTTTTTGGAGGGATGGGAAGGGGATGATAGCCGGGAAACTCCATCAGTAAGGGTGAGGTAGTTCACCCCCGCATTCTCTTGTAATCCTCGACATTCCGTGTCAGCTGTTCCAGTTCGCTGCCGGTGATCTCCATCCTGCCTGCCAGTGCGTTGACCTCGGTGAGGAGCTGCTGGATGCGCACGTACATAACATACATAATAAACAGCAGACAGATGATGGTCACTGAGAGCAGGACTATCATGATTGCGTTGATATCAGTCATCATGGTTCTCTCCTGAATAGTGCGCGGGCGAGCCGCTCGATAAACCCTTCCTGGACCTCTTCTGGCTCATCCCCGACAGGGACGCCCGCTATCCGGGCTGCGATCCTTCGGAACGCTTTTGATGATTCGGATCCCGGCGACCTGACGACAACCGGTGTCCTCGCTGCTGCTGCTCTCCGCACGTCCGCATCTTCGGGGATCGTATCGAAGATCGGCACATCGAGAGCCTTCTCGATCTTTCTCCGGCTCATATCGATGCTCTCCGGTGTCACCCGGTTGAGGATAGCCCCCCCGACGGTCCCGCCGATCATCTCTGTCAGGATCTTGATCTTCAGGGCATCCACGAGCGAAGAGATCTCAGGGTTCACAACCAGCAGCACCTCGTCTGCTACGGTGAGCGGTATGACTGCATCAGCGCCGATACCGGCAGGCGCGTCGAGGAGCAGGAAATCGCAGCGGTCGGTGAGGTCGCACATAACGTCTTTGAGCCGCTCGGGGTCCGCGTTCTGAAATCCCTGGAGTGAGAGGCCGCTCGGCACGACCTTGAGGCCGTAGGGCCCCTCATACATCGCGTCCTGGATCGGCGCCTTCCCTGCCAGAACCTCGTGGAGCGTGACCGGTGTCTCTGTGAGCCCCAGCACCAGCCCGAGGTTGGCCATACCCATATCCGTATCTATGATGCAGGTCTCCCTGCCATACTGGGCCAGCGCCGTCCCGAGGTTCGCGGTCACAGTCGTCTTCCCGGTACCTCCTTTTCCAGAGGCAATGGTGTAGGCCCTGATCATCCGAAACCGTCTCAAGGATAGATCGTAGTTGTCAAATTTAAACTTATTCGTTTGATCCTTTCATCAGAGAGGCTAAAATGACTATTCTGCGCGAGGAGGTACTCTCTCCCCGGCAGACCGGGGCAATAAGCGCCTGGAGATGTCTTTCTCATTCTGTTCTATGAAGGTGCTGTGCTGCCGGGGCTTTCCTGCCTCTACGATGACATTGTTGCTCAGGATCGGCCACGGGGTTCTATCGGGTGTTGCAACAGCATCTCATCCTTCCGGCGACTAAAACTGCTCTTATTCGGGGTCAAATCTGGGGTAATGAAAGGCCTGGAGTAATAGTAATTCGATATTCATATATGATGCAACGCAGATATGTCCATGAGGATGTACCGGGGTTTAACCATATGAGTCACTATCCTATCATGGAAGGGAATGCCCAACGATACATCGATGAGATTCGGTCTGTCGTCGGTGTCGTCGGATGCGCTCTCGTATCCTGTGAGGGCGTGGTTCTGGGTAAGCACTTCCGGGAAGGTAGCCCGTCATCGTCCCTTTTTGCAGCAATGTGTGCCACGGTCCTTGCAGCGGCAGAGGCAGCTTGCGGCAGCGTTCGTGTGCAGCGGCCGTCCATGGTCACCATCACCGCAGCCGACGCTACAATTCTCATCGTGGGTGCGGGAGAGGATACCCTGCTCACAGCGGTAATAGATAAGTCTGGGGATCTCCCATCAGTACAGAGACGGTTATCAGCTATAGCAGTCAGGATCGGAGAGGAGGCGTGATGTATACAATACTGGTTGTCGATGATAGCCCCATGATCGTCGACGTCTTTGTAACCATGCTGGAGCGTGGTGGATATAGGCCGATAACCGCCTTTAGCGGCGAGGAGAGCCTGGAAGTCCTGAAGGCGACCCCTCCGGATCTGGTTCTTCTGGATATCATGATGGAGCCGATGGATGGCTGGGAGACGCTCGGGAAGATCAAGGACAACCCTGAAACGCGGGATATCCCTGTCCTCATGCTGACGGCCAAGCCCCTCACGCCTGAGGAGGCGAACGAATACGGCGCCTACATCGAGGACTATATCCTCAAACCGACCACCCACCACCAGCTCTACGAAGCCATCGCACATGTTCTGGCACGCCGACACTCTATCGCTGCCGATATCGAACGGGCGCGCAAGGCCGGCGTGGACCCCCGTATCATCGACGAGTATGAACGCCTCTCAAAGAGCGTCGATATCAACAGGCGCCTCCTGAAGATCCTGGAGACCACCTACAGCATCAAGGATGCCCGGGCGGGCATGGGTGAGAACATAACGAGGGCCATAAAGAGTATGGCGGCGAGCATCAACCTCCAGGAAGAGCGTCTGAACCAGGTCCGGGCTCAGTTTGAAGATATCTTCGAGGCACGTTGATCGCCCTCACTCTCCCGGCTTGAAGGGGATCTCCCTCGCGCGCTGGTGGCCGGAGAGAGCCGGGTCATACGGGCGGCCGGTGCGGGCCCGCACCGGTTGGGACGACGCCTGATCGCCAGGCAGATCGGCCTGGCCGTGGGTGAGGGTCCTCAGCGCCCGCCTCTAATAGTAGTCCGTACGTTCCTGCCGCCCGATGTAGACGATCGCGGCCGTCAGCACGAGGATTGCGGCAAGCGTCATGCCGATATCGAGGGGTTCGACAGGCTCGACCCCGAAGGTCAGCACCCGCCGCACCATCGCCGTGATGCCCGCTATCAGGATCGGCGTCACCTGCACCCGGTTTGTTCTGAAATATGCTGTCACCGTCTCCAGGATCTCTACGATGATGAGGGTCAAGAGGAGCGCGTGCAGCACCTGGAGCACGCCCTGCGTCATGTCTTCGGCATGGAAGAGCGCCGCTATCTGCAGGGCAACATCGTAGAATGAGATGAGCGCGAGCAGGGAGAGTGAGATGGCGATGAGCAGGTATATGCCCAGCGTTACCCCGGATATGGTGGATATGGCCGTATCGGCACGGGTTTTGAGTGGAGTCATGCGGGCGCCCCGGGTAGGGAGTATATATAGAAAAAGACCGTCCCCGGGCATTAAACATTCCGGTAGGCCTGCAACAGGTGGCGTATTGAAAAGTTTATATCGTTAGACTGCGAATGATATGATACGTCTGCAAGTAAGTTTTTTATACTATTCTCGCATTGTAATAATGCTGGATGGCAGTACGCGCGGGGTCTATAGCTCAGTTAGGTAGAGCGCCTGGCTTTTAACCAGGTGGTCGGGGGTTCAAATCCCCTTGGGCCCGTTGCCATGGGCGATGTCTGTGGATTTTAACAAGGTGATGCATCTGATACGCAACTCTTTCGTCGGCGGGGTGTAAGGCGATGGGCACTTCGCTTGACGTACTCAAACATGAGATGGTTCCGGACCATCAGATTATGGACGAAGAAGAGGTCGCGGACCTTCTTGCGACGTACCATATCTCTTTAGAACAATTGCCAAAAGTTTATCATGATGATCCTGCAGTAAGGGCTATTGGGGGCGATGTCGGGAACGTCATCCGGATTACCCGTGACAGTCGCACGGCGGGCAGAGCCGAAGCCTACCGCCTCGTCATGAAGAGACCAAAGAAATAAATCAGAGGCCGGGAGCTGATCCATCTGTTAGATAGAAGTGTTTTGTCGAGAGCATATTTTTCGCGGGAACATGTGGCACGTCACCAGTTAGACTCTTATAATAACTTCCTCCTGCACAATCTCCAGAAAGTTGTCGACGAACAACGTGTTATTGAGACTGATATTGAGACCCGTGGAAAAGGCAAAGAGGCTGTATGGGTTGAACTGGGCAAGATCGAGGTGAAGAAACCCCGGGTCCGTGAGGCGGACGGGTCGCAGTCCGAACTCTTCCCGAGCGAGGCGCGCCTCCGGAACCTCACGTACGCGGCACCCATTCAACTCGACATGACGCTCGTCCTGGGTGAAGAGCCGCGGGATCCGATCGTCACTATCATCGGGCAGCTGCCGGTGATGGTAGGATCGGCCGCCTGCAACCTCTACGCCATGAACGACGCCGAGCGGACCGCACAAGGTGAAGACCCTCTTGATCCCGGCGGCTACTTCATCGTCAACGGCACGGAGCGGGTGCTGATGACGCTTGAGGACCTTGCCTCAAACAAGATCATGACCGAGTTCACCGAGCGCTACAACGAGCGGATCTACGTAGCGAAGGTCTTCTCGCAGTACCGGGGCTACCGGGCACTCGTGATCGTCGAGCGGAACAGGAAGAACCTGCTTGAGGTCTCGTTCCCCTCGGTCGCCGGGCACCTCCGTTTCGTCGACCTGATGCGGGCGCTGGGGCTCCAGGGTGACCACGATATCGTGGAAGCAGTCTCTACCGATGAAGAGATCCTCACCTTCATGATGCAGAACCTGGAGGAGAGCGATTGCGACACCGTCGACGACGGCGTCATGTATGTCGGGAAGAAACTCGCTCCCAACCAGACCCGGGACTATCAGCGGAAGCGGGCGGAGTTCGTCCTTGACAACTACCTCCTCCCCCACCTGAATTACCTGATGCCGGTGGGCATAAAAGAGGAAGACCCCGGCTACCGGCCGGCAGTCGAGGGCGTTCGCCTCGCAAAGGCGCACTTCCTCGGACGTATGGCCGAGGCCTGTTTCGACCTGGTGCTTGAGAGGCGCCGGATCGATGACAAGGACCACTACGCAAACAAGCGGCTGAAACTTGCCGGCGACCTGATGGAAGACCTCTTCCGGATCTCACTCAACCGCCTGACAAGGGACGTGAAGTACCAACTCGAGCGGGCCAGCATGCGCCACCGCGACCTCTCGATCGGCACCGCCGTGCGCGCAGATGTCCTGACCGAACGGCTGCTGCACCCGCTTGCCACCGGCAACTGGGTGGGCGGGCGCACCGGTGTCTCGCAGCTTCTGGACCGGGTAGACCACATGGCGGTGCTCTCGCACCTCCGGCGTGTTATCTCCCCGCTCTCCCGTTCGCAGCCTCACTTCGAGGCCCGTGACCTGCACCCCACCCAGTGGGGCCGGATCTGTCCGAGCGAGACCCCCGAGGGTCCGAACTGTGGGCTGGTGAAGAACTTCGCCCAGATGGTCGAGATCAGTAAGGGCGTTATCGACGAAGAGGAAGTGAAGAATATTCTGTATGATATGGGTGTCATCGCCCTCCGGAGGGAGACGACATGAGACAATCACGTGTCTTCGTTGACGGTGCTCTGATCGGGCTTGTGAATGACCCTCAGGACCTGGTCGCCCGGATGCGCGATATGCGCCGGCGCGGCGAGATCCCCGCCGAGGTTAACGTCTCCTACAAGGAGTTCAACAAAGATGTCATCGTCCACACCGATCGCGGGAGAGCCCGCCGGCCCCTGATCGTGGTCCGGAACGGCAAACCGGAGGTGACCGGGGATGAGATCGACCTCCTCCGGAAAGGTGAGATGACCTTCGAGGACGTGGTGCAGAAGGGCGCGATCGAGTTTGTCGATGCCGAAGAGGAGGAAGACCTCTTCATCGCCATCAACGAAGCGGACCTCACTCCCGAACACACGCATCTTGAGATCGACCCCTCGCTCATACTGGGGATCGGTGCGGCGCACGTTCCGTTCCCCGAGCACAACGCCAGCCCCCGTGTCACCATGGGTGCAGGGATGGTCAAGCAGGCGCTCGGGTTCGGTGCGGCGAACATGAAACTCCGCCCCGACACCCGGGGGCACATGCTCCACTACGTCCAGAAACCCCTCACCTTCACCCAGACCTCCGATGCGATCGGTTCCGACGACCGGCCTGCAGGCCAGAACTTCGTCGTCGCGATCATATCCTACGAGGGGTTCAACATTGAGGACGCGCTGATCATCAACAAGGCCGCCATCGACCGGGGCCTCGGACGGTCGCACTTCTTCCGCACCTACGATGGTGAGGAGCGGCGTTACCCCGGCGGCCAGGTCGACCGGATCCAGGTTCCGGACGAAGAGGTCTCCGGAGCACACGGCTCCGAGTTCTACGCGAACCTTGATGTCGACGGCGTCATCAGCCCCGAGACGGTTGTCCGTGAGAAGGATGTGCTGATAGGTAAAACCTCCCCGCCGAGATTCCTCGAGGAGCCTACGAGCGAGTTGATCGCTGTCGAGAAGCGGCGCGACACGTCGGTCACGATGCGGAGCAACGAGCATGGCATCGTGGATACCGTCATCATCACCGAGGGCGAGAACTCCTCGCGTCTCGTGAAGGTCCGGACCCGGGATCTCAGGGTCCCGGAGGTGGGCGACAAGTTTGCATCCCGGCACGGCCAGAAGGGCGTTATCGGGCTCATCCAGCCTTCGGCGGATATGCCGTTCACCGAGTCGGGCATGACGCCCGACCTGATCATCAACCCCCATGCGATCCCGAGCCGTATGACTGTCGGGCATATGCTCGAGATGCTCGGCGGCAAGGTCGGCTCCCTCGAAGGCCGCCGGATCAACGCGACGGCGTTCCGCGGCGAGCGCGAGGCGGATCTTCGGGGTTCGCTCAAGGAGCTCGGCTTTGCCCACAACGGCCGTGAGGTGATGTACGACGGCATAACCGGCCGGCAGTTTGCGGCCGACATCTACATCGGCGTCATCTACTACCAGAAACTCTACCACATGGTCTCGAGTAAGATGCACGCGCGGTCGCGCGGCCCCGTCCAGGTGCTTACCCGCCAGCCGACCGAAGGGCGTGCTCGTGAGGGTGGTCTCCGGTTCGGTGAGATGGAACGGGACGTGATGATCGGCCATGGCGCGGCCATGGCCCTCAAGGAGCGGCTGCTTGACGAGTCGGATAAGGTGACCCAGTGGGTCTGTGCGAAGTGCGGCATGGTGGCGATGCTCGACCGGAAGAGAAAGGTCACGCGGTGCCTTGCCTGCGGCGGCGAGACCGATATCTACCCCGTCGAGATGAGTTACGCCTTCAAACTCCTCCTTGACGAGATGAAGAGTATGGGCATTGCACCCCGCCTGAGACTCGATGATATGGTATAAGAGAGGGGGCAGTTTCAAACTATGACCAGTCCAAAACGTGTTGGAAGGATCGAATTCGGGCTCTTCTCTCCGAAGGAGATCCGCAAAATGAGCGTCCGGAAGATCATCTGGGCGGACACCTATGACGATGACGGGTTTCCCTACCCCCAGGGTTTGATGGACCTGAACCTGGGCGTCATCGATCCGGGTCTCCGGTGCAAGACCTGCGACCAGAAGGCAGCAGATTGCCCGGGCCACTTCGGGCATATCGAACTCGCGAAACCCGTCATCCACGTCGGGTATACCCGGCTGATCCGGAAACTCCTGCGGGTGACCTGCCGGTCCTGTTCCCGGCTGCTGATGACGGCCGAAGAGGTCGAGAAGGTCGTCGGGCCCGAGGACAGCGAACTTGCCGGGGATATCATCTCTGAGAAGGACATCAAGAAAGAGCGGGTCTGCCCTCACTGCGGGGAGCAGCAACTCAAGATCAACTTCGAGAAACCCACCACCTTCTCCGAGGTCTTTGTGGAAGACGGGAGGAAGACCGAGCACAAACTGACTCCGGCCGACATCCGGGCGCGCCTCGAGAAGATCCCGGACGACGACCTGCGGGTTATGGGAGTCAACCCGGACGTCGCGCGACCGGAATGGACGATCCTCACCGTCCTCCCGGTCCCGCCGGTCACGATGCGCCCCTCAATCATCCTCGAGAACGGGCAGCGGTCCGAGGACGACCTGACCCACAAACTCGTGGATATCATCCGGATCAACCAGCGGTTCAAGGAGAACCAGGACGCCGGTGCGCCCCAGTTGATCATCGAGGATCTCTGGGAACTCCTGCAGTACCACGTCACCACCTACCTCGACAACGAGGTGGCGGGATGCCCGCCCGCCCGGCACCGGAGCGGCCGGCCCTTAAAGACCCTCTCGCAGCGTCTCAAGGGGAAAGAAGGGCGGTTCCGTGGCTCGCTCTCCGGTAAGCGTGTGAACTTCTCCGCCCGTACGGTGATCTCTCCCGACCCGAACCTCTCCATCGGTGAGGTCGGGATCCCGCTTGCCATCGCAAACGAGATGACTCTCCCGATCAGGGTGACTCAGTTCAACCTCGAGGAGATGCGGCAGTACGTCTTAAACGGCCCCGAGCGTCCCACCCCCCGGTCGCCCTGCGGTGCAAACTACGCTATTCGGCCCGACAACCGGAGGATGCGCCTTTCGGATGCGAACCTGGAGACGGTCGCAGAGATGATCGAGCCGGGCTGGACCGTGGAACGGCAGCTAAAAGACGCAGATATCGTCCTCTTCAACCGGCAGCCCTCGCTGCACCGGATGAGTATCATGGCCCACCGGGTCGTCGTGATGGACGGGAAGACCTTCCGGCTGAACCCGGCCGTCTGCCCGCCCTACAACGCAGACTTCGACGGCGACGAGATGAACCTGCATATACCGCAGACCGAGGAGGCGCGGGCCGAGGCCGAGATTCTGGTCTCGGTGCAGGCGAACATCCTCTCGCCGAGGACCGGCGGCCCGATCATCGGCGGTATCCACGACCACATATCGGGCATCTTCCTCCTGACGCACAGGATCCGCCACTTCCGGAAGGAGGAGACGCTCTACCTCACCCAGCACCTGCCCCTCGATCACCTGCCCGAGCCGGATAAGACGGACGATGCCGGGAACCCCCTCTGGACCAACAAGCAGGTCTTCTCGCTCATCCTTCCCGAGGACCTGAACATGCTCTTCCGGGCCTCGTCGTGCCAGAATTGTGAGACCTGTCGGCGGGAGATGTGCGAGAACGACGCTTTCGTCCGGATCGTCGCCGGGAACCTGATCACCGGTACCATCGACAAAAAGGGAATAGGCGCGTTCGACGGCCAGATCTTGCACCGGATCATACGGCAGCACGGCATGAAGCAGGCTGCTCAGTTCATCGATGACGTGACCAAACTCTCGATCCGGGGCATCATGCTCGAAGGGTTCTCGTTCGGTATCGACGACGAAGACCTGACCAAGAACGAGTACGGCCAGATCGACGAGGCACTGAAGGGCGCTATCAGTGACGTCGAGCGCCGGATCAAGATCTTCAACGAGGGGCAACTCGAACCGATGCCCGGCCGGACGCTCGAGGAGACGCTCGAGATGCAGATCATGCAGGTGCTCGGCAAGGCCCGTGACCGCACCGGTGAGATCGCCGGCCGGCATCTCGGTATGGACAACAGCGCTGTGGTGATGGCGGTCTCCGGCGCCCGTGGGTCGATGCTGAACCTGACGCAGATGGCCGGGTGTCTCGGGCAGCAGTCGGTTCGTGGCGAGCGGATCATGCGTGGCTACGAGGACCGGACTCTGCCGCATTTCCGGCGCAACGAGCGTGGTGCGGAGGCGCACGGGTTCATCGCCAGCAGTTACAAGAGCGGTCTCTCCCCCACCGAGTTCTTCTTCCATGCCATCGGTGGGCGTGAGGGTCTTGTGGACACTGCAGTCCGGACGTCACAGAGCGGATACCTGCAGCGGCGGATGATCAACGCCCTGCAGGACCTCAAGGTGGCGTACGACGGTACCGTCCGGACAACTGGCGGCCGGATCATCCAGTTCCGCTACGGCGAGGATGGGACCGATCCCGGAAAGAGCAGTTATGGCGCTCCGGTAGACGTGAAGGGTATCGTGGAGAGCGTGTTAAAGGAGGAGGTCAAGTGAACAACGATATGGAACAGCGGATCGATACCCTCGTTCTGCCCTACCGGACCCGGGAAGACCTGAAGGCGATCCTGCATGAGCGGGATATCACCGATGAAGAGTTCGACCAGATCCTCGCGATGGTCTTCTCCGAGTATGAGAAGAGCCGGATCGAGCCCTGTGAGGCGGTCGGCGTCGTGGCGGCGCAGTCGATCGGCGAGCCCGGCACCCAGATGACGATGCGGACCTTCCACTACGCGGGTGTGGCCGAGATCAACGTTACCCTTGGTCTCCCCCGCCTCATCGAGATCATGGATGCCCGGCGTGAGCCGAGCACCCCCACGATGGCGGTCTACCTGCTGGATGAATGGACGTTCAACCGTGACCGCGCCCGTGAGGTGAGCTGGCAGATCGAGGCCGCGCCGCTCCACGAGTTCGGGGATATCACCATCGACATGGAGAACATGCAGGTTCTTGTCCTGCTCAACAAATCGGTCTGTGATCGACGGAAGATCACGGTAGATGAGATCTTCGAGACGGCCCCAAGAAAGATCCGGGAAAAACGGCACTTCCGCGACTTCGATGTCGAAGGGGACCCGAAGAAGGCGACGATCACTTTCATCCCGAAGAACCGGGAGAGTTACCAGAACCTCTTCCAGCTCGCAGAGCATGTCAGGAACGTCATCGTTCAGGGTATCGATGATATCGAGCGGGTGGTCGTCAGAAAGGAGGGCGGAGAGTATATCCTTTATACTGAAGGCTCCAACCTAAAAGATGTCTTCGAAGTCGAGGGAGTTGATACCGCTCGCACCCGGAGCAACAACATAAGCGAGATCGCCGATGTGCTCGGTATTGAGGCAGGTCGGAACGCGATCATCCAGGAGGCCTTAAGTACCCTGAACGAACAGGGTATCGGCGTTGATGTCCGCCATATCATGCTCGTCGCTGACATGATGTGCATGGACGGCGAGGTCAAGCAGATCGGCCGGCACGGTATCGCCGGTGAGAAGGAGAGTGTCCTCTCCCGGGCTGCATTCGAAGTAACGGTCAACCATCTGCTGGATGCGGCAATCGCCAACGAAGTGGACGAACTCAACGGCGTCACCGAGAACGTGATCGTGGGCCAGCCTATCCAGCTCGGCACCGGTGATGTGAAACTCATCGCGAAACCCATAAACCTGAAAATCTAGGAGAATCATCTATGGACTTTAATGCTTCACTACGTAAAGCCGTGAAGACTGGTACAGTGTTCCTCGGCCAGAATAAGACCCGGGAATGCATCGAGGAAGGCAAGGCTAAACTTGTCGTGGTGGCCAAAAACAGCCCCGAATCCGTCAAAAATCTCGTGAACGAGATCGATATCCCTGTCTTCGTCTACGAAGGTTCGAGTGTCCAGCTCGGGAAAGCCTGCGGTAGGCCGTACGTTGTCAGTGCGCTTGCTGTGGTCGAGCCGGGTGAATCCGATATCCTGAATGCTGCGAGAGTGTAGACAATGCCACAGGTCGTGCTGACTGAAGAGTGCATGCGCCTCATCTCACAATTTGAGAGCCTCACTGGCGCAGGCAGCCGTGATTGTATCGTTGATAACCGCAACGAGCGTCTCATCTTCGTGATCAATCCCGGCGACATGGGACTTGCCATCGGCAAGAGCGGGTCGAGCATCAAGAAAGCTTCCGATGTGATGGGCAAAAGGATCGAGGTCGTGGAATACTCCGCAGACCCGGGTCAGTTCCTCCGGAACTGCTTCCTTCCTGCCCAGGTCACTGATATCGACTTCGACACCAACGAGGAGGACCAGCAGGTCGCCCTTGTTGAGGTGCGGGACGAGGACAGGGGCCTTGCCATCGGCAAAGCGGGGAAGAATATATTCAAGGCAAAGGTTCTTGCACAGCGGCAGCACGACATCGCCGATGTCCAGCTGATGCAGAACGATCTGGCCTGAATTTTCTCCCTCATTTTTTATCTCCGCGGGGTTGAAGGGGCAGAGCGGGAAGACCCCCTGCGCAAGCTGGGGGATGGGAGCGGAGCTCCTTCGTCCGGCGATCCCCCTGCCCCCACATCCCATATCTCTATGATAGAGGACCGCATATCCTGAATGAGAGAACCCGCAGGAGAGTTTTCAGATGCACCTTGCCACGAACGTCAAGATTCAGGTGACGCCTGAACAGGCCGATGTGCTCTGGCACCTCTCTGAAAAGTGT
>Ga0265294_10005034_pt1 | contig 16198 bp, 14 predicted proteins | sample MunlanPumphouse3_FD_192504 | JGI IMG/M metagenome (GOLD analysis project Ga0265294, IMG submission 192504) | Groundwater microbial communities from a municipal landfill in Southern Ontario, Canada - Pumphouse #3 | ecosystem: Environmental > Aquatic > Deep subsurface > Groundwater | place...
TGTTCCCTTTTATCTATTTTCTATTTAATTGTTTGTCTTTTCGTCTTTAATATCTCAAAAAGAGATATATAGACTCATCAGTAAGATTTGTTTTAATCTTAAAAGACTGTAGCGTTTGACGAGATTTGATAGATTGGGGTTTTCATTATCCGAAGATAATAAAAGATATAATCACCACTATCATTAATCTAGCTAGAGTCTTTATACAATAGACAATAATTCTTACTTTCGAAAAATCCGAATCATTGTCCCTGCAGAATCATTGTTTGCTGACCAATCAGAGGTAATTTGTCCCTCGAAATGGGTGTTTCCACTTATTTCAGCAGGGTTTCCAAGATCAGCTTTCGCTCCATTCACAGTGATACTGCCAGCAGACTGGTTTACAACCGCATAATACCCAGTGGGTACGTCTAAAGCGCAGGTTGCTCCATCTCGTTTCGCGTCCGCGAGGAAAGAATTCTGTTGCCAGATTTCCCCGTTTTGATCAGACACGAAGGAGTATACTTCACCCGTTGTTAATTTGCAGGTCTGGATGACCGTTGGTTGTCCTTCGGACACCACTACGGATTGACCTTGAACGGGTTCTTGGATAGGCATCGATTGAGGAGATGACAGGAAGGCCGCCAGGGGAACCAGAATCCTGATAATAAACCATATTCCGATAACCACAGCGACTAGCCAAAGCCAAAACCTCTTGATGAATGCCCAAAGCCGAGACCAAAATGATACTACAGGTGTTCCAGTTGCGATTGTCATTTTATTTGCCTCCTTAGCAAATATAATAAAGATTTTTAATTTGCAAATTCCTTATGGAAATGCATCTAATCTCTAATGTTGTAATTAGAAACAAAATGCATTCCACAAAGAATATTAGGAAACAATATTCTAGCTTTTTATTCGTCAAACGCTATTTTATCTAAACATATACTAGATTAAATCTATATGTATATCTTTAGAAATTTTTAATGATCTGAGTTCATAAGAACTCATAATAGGGATATGCCAGTAGCTATCACTACCTATGAGTACTCATAAATCTATTGAAAAATATGTAAAAGAGCAGTCTTTAATTGTCTAATATATTATACTATAGGTTGGTATAAATATCAATACCCCCTACCCTAATTATCTTATACTTAAAAAATTAAAAAATTGCTTAGTTAAGAAATACCTATCTCTAAAAGATAACCTTAAAATATCCTTAACCATACCAAACTCAGCCCTAATATTAGTAGAAGTACTATCACTCCTATTCTTACTCAAAAAGAAAGGAATAACCTCTACAACAATATTAAACTTACCAATTTCATTTAAAATATCACTATCTATAGCAAAGCCATCAACTGTTAAAACAGGAAGTATCCTATCCATCAACTCTTTTTTGAAAAGTTTTAAACCACAACCAACATCATCTATACCCTTAGGTAATCTTAAAAATAGCTTATTAAGATCTATAAGTAGGGTTGAAAGGAGTCTTCTCTTTAAAGAGATCTCTACATTAGAATCTTTATGAAACTTAGAAGGAATAACTGCCTGTACACCATCTTTCTTCATTGCCTTTATAGCATAGCCCAATGTTCTAAGATATATATCATTATCAGCATCTATAAAGCCAACTACATCACCAGTAGCATACTTCATACCGTATCTAATTGCATAACCCTTACCAATATTATTTTCATATCCTACTACCCTAGCCTTACTTAAGCTATTCTCTTTAATATATCTTTCTAATATCTCCTTTGTATTATCTACATACCCATCGATAACAAAGATTAACTCAAAGTCTGAGTTTTTTCTTGTAAGGTAAGAATACAGCCTATCTAACTGCTCTATTACTTCCTTTTCTTTTTTGTATGTTGGTAATACCAAAGATATTTTCATAGTTTTTGTAAATGATAAATAGATAACCTTAAAAAGCTCTCAACTGGGCAGCTTTTATTCAGAGAGCTTTTCTTTTAAGGTTTTTGCTGTACTTAAAGTTGCTATTCCTAGTACAAAGAGTACTAATGCTACAACGTAGAATATACTTGAATCCTCTAAACCAGTTTGAATTGGTATGTGAGGTTTGTAGGGTGTATATACACCATTACTGTCTGCAAGTACTTTCTCTACATTTAAAGCGAATACTGTTGCAACTAAAAGAGCGGTATTTAATATGTTTTTCATCATTTATATATATAAATTTAGATGAATACTGAAATTATATCACTTTAAGCCTATTTTGTATATACTATGGGTTAAGTTGGTGGGGGTTTGATATGATATAAAGGAATGGAAGGATGGCATCCTTCGTATTCGAAACAAGCTCAGCAGAGAAAGGTTTATTCGAGAGCTATCAACAGTTCTTAAAATCTTTTAGTAAAGGATACTCTAATTAACTCTCGTGGCGTATCTAAATATCCTCTGTGGGGAATTGAAGTATTTGCAGGTATAAAGTATTAAATCAGCCTCGTAATCTTTTATATAGGAAGATTCATCAGCATCATATATTACATATTCATATCTTCTTTGGTTCCAAGTAAGTTCAACAGTATCCCCTACAGAAGTATTTGGCAAATTGAAAAAGGACACTCTATTTCTAGTTTCTCTATCCCAATATACATAACCAAATCTGTGTGCTGCTAATATTATTGGGAAGCTATTGTCCTCTGGAGTGCCGTAATCAGAGGCTATCCAAGTACCATTTTTAAGACTTTCTTCGGGTACAGTACTATCTCCTATGGGTGAGTATACCCCAATACTAGGCATTTTAATAAAAGGGTCCTCTGGTAAAGAGGGATCGAAAACTGGCAAATAATCTTCTTTTTCATTAACTTGCGTAGGGATTATAGGAGATTGGGAGATCTCCATACTAATACTCTCGATCTCTGTTTGTGTGAGATCTGGATTGATTCTATAAAGGATATATGGAGAAATAGGTATTGCGATAACAATGAAAGCGATTAGTAGAAAAAAGAAACCTAATATTATATATACGTTTGAAAGATTTTTTATAAACTGCTTCTTTTTCATACTCTATCTTACCATACAGCAAGTCATTTAATTCTTACTTCTTAAATACATCTCTAATATCATACCGCTACTATGTTGCTCTAATGCATTACTCTTTCCTATGTATCTGTAATGCCAGCTCTCGTAGCTATAACCAGTAGTACTCTCATATCCCTGAGGATACCCTATTACGAAACCATACTTGTAAGCATTATTTTTCAACCAATTAGCAGCTTTTGTATTACTAAATTGACCACCCAACCCATCCCCTATTTCACTACTACTAAAGTCTAATGTTGTGCCCAACTGATGTTGACTATGTCCTGCTCTAGCAGAGATTCTATCTGCACAATCTATACAACCACCATTGTATTTTACCCAGTAGTTATATGTGCTTAACTGTGTGCTGTACGATCTATATGCACTAACGATACTTAAATCTATCCCTTGGTCTCTAGCTGTATCAACCAAATTTTTTAAATCATTTAAAACGATTGATCTAAGGTAGTAATTAGAACCTCTTCTGATTACATTCTCCCCTACTATAGATAAATCACCTGGTGCGTATGTACTAGGTAATCTATACTCTTTATTAACTAATACCAATAGGTCATTACCAGATCGAGTACTTTCTTTAATGTCATTTGGATATGACCACCAGTTACCTGTTGTGGGTACAGTGGCTTTAGGAGCACTTAGAACAACCTCCTTTGGTGTTAGATCTTCAATATGACTCTCTTTGATATCAAGAGGCTCTGTAGTAACAACTATCTCTTTGTCAGTGTCAAAATTTTCGTCTTGAGGTAGATCTACTATATTGAAAAGAGAAAATGTAGATGTAATAAAGGAAAGTAGTAGACTCAAAAATTTTAGCATATCTGATTATACCAATTTTTTAGCAATGTTGATGTGTATAACTATGTTCATGAATAATGGGTATAGATAGTGAGAAAAATATAGCTTGCAGTTACTAACTATTAGGTCAAGAAATATATTTTTACATAGCATACAATAAAATATATAAATTGTAAGAGTAATAAAGATGATATTAAATAAAGATGAAATGAAAACATTGCAAAGACAAATAGATAGTCTATCTATCAAGATAGAGAGTATAGAGAATAAAGTTGTTAAGATTGATGAGAGTAAAGATTTCGATTATCAGAAAGTCCTCTCTGCTATAAAATACCTATATCGATACTACGATGATATGAACAAAGATAAGATTGTAGATATTACATTAACGCAACAGTAGCAACCTTATCCCCCTTATCAATATTCATTATCTTCACACCACTTGTCTGTCTTCCTTGTGTTGGAACTGCTTCTAAGCTTGATCTAATAACTTTAGAGTTCTCAGAAATAATTACAACTTCCGTTTCATCAGGATTATCAAGAATTCTTGCGGCGGCGACATTACCTGTTTTCTTTGTTACATTAAAAGTAAATATTCCACTTCCAGCTCTCTTCTGTACGCCATATTCGGACAATTCGGTCATCTTTGCGTAGCCGTATTCGGACACGACGAACAGCCTGAATGTTTCATCTCTTACTATGTCCATAGTGACGATACGATCTGTTTCACTCTTAAATTTCATCGCTGTAACGCCTTTGGCACTTCTACCCATATGTCTTACATCAGACTCATGAAATCTAATAGACTTACCCTCGGATGTTATTAAAATAATGTCATCCACTCCTGTTGTGGGTTTAACCCATGTGAGCTCATCGTCATGCTCTAAAGTAAGAGCGATTAAGCCATTAGATCGAATATTTGAGAATTCTCCGATCTCTGTCTTTTTGATAATCCCATTCTTTGTTGCCATTGTTAAATATTTGTTATTCTCTGCACTTTCTGCCCCTTTACCCTCTCTTACTCCCCCCTTAGGATCTCTAGTAACAAAGGAGTTAATAGCCTCATCTTGCTCAAGTTGAATGAGATTAACAAGAGGTAAACCTTTTGCGGTTCTACTATATTCTGGTATCTCGAAAACTCTCAGGTTGTATACTTTACCCTTGTTTGAGAACAGAAGAAGCTCATCTAGAGTGTTGCAAAGTATTGCATGTACTACGAAATCTCCCTCTTTATTACTCCCTCCACTTACACCCTTTCCTCCACGCCTTTGAGCTCTGTAAGAATCAGGGCTTACACGTTTAACATATCCCGAATTTGTAATTGTAACCAATGTTTCTTCTGAGGCCACCATATCTTCTTCGTTAATCTCCCCTACTTTACCTTTTACTACCTTCGTCTTTCTCTCATCACCATATGTTTCTTTAATCATTTGCAAATCGTTACCGATAACTTCTAAGATCTTGTCTTCATTGCTAAGTATTGTATTATATTCTTCTATCTTACTTTTTATATCTTTAAACTCATTTTGCAATTTCACTCTTTCAAGTGCTGCTAGCCTTCTAAGTTGCATATCTAAGATAGCTTGTGCTTGGACTTCTGTGAACCCGAATTTGTCGATAAGGTTGGTCTTCGCACTATCCTGAGTCTTTGATTTACGAATAGTAGAGATAATCTCATCAAGAATATCTAAAGCTTTAAGTAGGCCTTCTAATATATGGCCCCTGTATCTGGCTTCTGCCAAATCATATTCGTACCTTCTTATTGTGACTGTAATTCTAAATGAGAGGAATAGCTCTAGCATTCTCTTTAGAGACAATGTCTTAGGCTCGCTATTTACAAGAGAGATCATGTTGGCATTAAAAGCCTTCTGCATCTCAGTATATTTATAGAGCTTGTTTAGAACTGCCTTAGGTTGTGCGTCTTTTTTGAGGATGACTACAACTCTAATTCCATCTTTATTAGACTCATCTCTTAGGTCAGCAATTCCTTCTATTCTTTTATCCTTAACCAAATCAGCAATTTTCTCTATCAAATATGCTTTATTAACTTGGTAAGGGATTTCTGTGACAACAATTTGGAATCTATTATTCTTTCCCTCTACAATACTTGCTTTAGCTCTTTGTAGAATTCTTCCTCTACCAGTTGCGTAAGCATTAAGTATCTCCTTTTGGTCATATATTGTTGAACCTGTTGGAAAATCTGGACCAGGAACAATCTCAATCAACTCAGATGGAGTAATGTCAGACTTAAAGTCAGGATACATAGATTGTTCTGACTCTTTAAGCTTTTTCTCCATTGTCTTTATCTCTTCTAGGTAATCCAATTGTTTCGTGTCAACATAGTTTTCATAGTAGTGTTCTGGATTAGGATTGAGAGTTTGAGGTACTGTCTCTTTCATCTCTTTTACTTTCCTTAATTCGTTGTATACCGCTTTTCCTTCCCATTTATTCCCTCTCTTAACCATCTCTTGTAGAGCCTGTATTAGCTCAGTTAGATTGTGAGGAGGGATTTGGGTTGCCATACCTACTGCAATACCTTGAGAGCCATTTGCTAAAAGATTTGGAAAAAGTGCAGGGAGAACAGTTGGCTCAAGTCGTGTACCGTCATAGTTAAGTGTGTATGTAACTGTACCTTTATTTAAGTCGTTGAGTAGCTCTGGTGCAATTTTAGAGAGTTTCGCCTCAGTGTAACGCATAGCTGCGGGAGGGTCGCCATCTATAGAGCCAAAGTTTCCTTGCCCGTGTACTAATGTGTATCTCATCGAGAATGGTTGGGCGAGCTTTACCATGGTTGGATAGACAACTCCCTCTCCGTGTGGATGGTAGTTACCAGAGGTGTCACCAGCGATCTTTGCAGATTTCCTAAAGTGTGCACTAGGTTTTAGACCCAAATCATTCATTGCGACAAGAATTCTTCTTTGAGAAGGTTTAAGTCCATCTTTCACTTCAGGTAGTGCACGAGATACAATTACGGACATTGAGTAGTCGATGAAATTAGATTTCATCTCATCAACGATACTTCTAGGGAAAACTTCTCCTGGCTTATATGTCTTCCCCGCTTCTAACATGTCCGTTGATCCTTCTTGATTTGTATCTTTTATTTCTTCTGGCATTTTATTGAATTAAACATCTAATATAGCTTGATTTGCATGCTTTTGGATGAAGTGTCTTCTTGGAGGGACTTCACTACCCATTAACATTTCAAATACGTGTTCCGCTTCTTGAGCATCATCAATTTTAACTCTTTTTAGTACTCTGCTTTCCGGACTCATCGTAGTATCCCAAAGCTGTTCAGGATCCATTTCACCCAATCCTTTAAATCGATTTACTACTGGGTTTTTACCTGCATCTTTTGCTTTAAGGACATAGGCATCTTTTGTTTTTTCATTTATAAAATATTCTTTTTTCTTACCGACTTCTACTTTAAAAAGAGGTGGTTGTGCAACATATATATATCCTGCTTCTATTAGAGGTCTAAAAAATCTAAAGAAGAGTGTTAGAACAAGCGTAGTAATATGCAAACCGTCCACATCAGCATCACTCATAATTATTACTTTATGATATCGGAGTTTGTTAATGTCCAATGAATCACCTATACCAACTCCTAGTGCTGTGGTTATATAGTTAAATTCATTATTATTTAAAACTCTGTCGACCCTATATTTATGAGTATTAATGATCTTACCCCTGAGTGGTAATATAGCTTGCGTGTGTCTATCTCTACCTTGTTTTGCCGACCCACCTGCACTATCTCCCTCGACTATATATAGCTCACTATCTACAGGATCATTACTAATACAATCTGCAAGTTTACCAGGTAACGTAGAATTCTCTAAAGCACTCTTTCTTACGATGGCATCTCTAGCTGCCTTAGCAGCGACCTTTGCTCTATGTGCTAATACGGCCTTACCAATTATATTCTTAGCGATATCAGGATTCTCATTGAAATATGTAAGGAGCTCATCTCTAAGCAAACTAGAAACAGCACCTCTGACTTCCCGATTATTAAGTTTAATCTTTGTCTGCCCTTCAAATTGAGGGTCTGTGACCTTTACCGATACAACAGCAGTCAAGCCCTCTCTAACATCATCTCCGCTTAAAGCATCCTTTACACCTTTAAGTAATTCGTTTTCTTGAGAGTATGTATTAACAGCAGTCGTAAGGGCCATTCTGAAACCTGCTAAATGAGTCCCACCCTCTGGATTGATGATGTTGTTGGTGTAACACATAACGTTCTCATCCATACCGTCGGTGTACTGTATAGCTATCTCTACCCATATGTCATCAACTTCCCTATTCATATAGAAAGGTTGTTGTGAAATTACCTTCTCGTCAATATTGAGAAATTGGACATACGATTTAATACCATCCTCAAAATATAGTTCAAACACCTTACCCTTTTCCCCCTCCTCTACCCTGTCATCGACAATAGTGAACCAAAGGCCTGCTGTGAGATATGCATGCTGTCTGCACTTCTTTACAATTGTTTTAAAATTCCACTCTGTTTCTTCAAATATCTCAGGATCAGGTTTGAAGGTATGCTCGGTACCCGTTTCTTTACATGTTCCTATTTTTTTGACAGGATATTGAGGTATCCCTCTTTTATACTCCTGTTTATACCTTCCTCCATCCTTGCAAACAATAGTTTCCATGCTCTCTGAAAGAGCATTAGTACACTTCATACCCACACCATGAAGTCCACCAGAGACCTTGTAAGCGCCTTGGTCAAATTTACCTCCAGCATGGAGATTAGTCATTACAGTCTCTAATGTGGAAACTTTAGTCTGTGGGTGTATTTCTATTGGGATACCTCTTCCGTTATCCTTTACGGTACAAGAGTTATCTTTATTAAGGGTTACCCATATATGGTCACAAAAACCTGCGATAGCCTCGTCAACAGAGTTATCTAAAATTTCTGTAAATATATGATGTAAACCCATACTGTCGGTAGAACCGATATACATAGCGGGCCTTTTTCGTACAGCTTCTAACCCTTCTAAAACCTGGATATTAGATGCTCCGTAAGTGCTAGTTTTTGCCATATTCAAGAAGTTTTTTGCAATTTATCTAGTTTCTGAGATACCCTATATTCTACGTGTTTTTCACCCAAATGTTAAGTGTCAGACTATGTAATATTCTGGATTTGTAGATACAAATTCTCTAGTAACAGCCTCCTGTTACCGTTAGCATTAATCTGTCTCATAGTAGTATTTACTAAAGAAATTCTTTGAGTAATATCTTCAATACTAATACCCTTCTTAATACCACTTCTGAGCCTCTCTTGTAAAGAGTCTAAATATTTATCAAGGTAATCTAAGCTCTCTGCCTTGTCTTTAGCAATCTGCTCAAAGAGTGAGAAACAGTATATCAGATCATTGTTCTCAAAGCACATTTCGTCTCCCGAATCTGAAGATTTTCTCACCATTTTTGTTTTTGAATACAGCTTCTTAGACCTTGACACGATTGTAGGAAGCAGATCTTTTTCGTTTCCTACAAGGAGGATATATACAGTACTATCAGAGCTTTCCTCTAAAGTTTTAAGGAAGGCATTTTGTGCTTGTATAGTTAGCTTCTTTGCGTCTAAAATCACCGCAACTTGCACCTTCTCTTGGAAAGGTTTGTATTGCATATCCTCTTGTAACAATTTCACCTCCTCTATCCCTATTGAGTTTTCTAGCCTACCATCGATTATATGGAAATCAGGATTGTTTAGAATTGTTTTAGGATTAATTTCCTTTGACCAAAGTGAGGAGATCAGCTCCTTTGTTCTATCGTCAGTGATATCATTTTGTTGTGTGATTACTAGATATGTCATCTTTAATCTACTATTATATACCATATGCAAACTATTGAAATTAAAAATCAGCAAGAATGGGACAGGCTCTTAGGTCAATGTGAGAGAAAAACTTTTCTTCAGACTTGGCAGTGGGGAGAGTTTCAGGAATATCTTGGTTATGAAATTAAGAGGTTGGTCTTTTTTAATAATGAAAAATTCTTAGGCCTAACTTTGTGTATCATAAACAAGTCAAGATTTGAGAGATATGTATATTGCCCTAGAGGTCCACTACTTTCTAAAGACAACTCTGAAATATATGCTCAGGCACTTGGTGCATTAAAAGAGTTTTGGGAGAAGAAGCATATTTCTACTCTGAAAGTTGACCCTGCTTTTCTAAGGGATAGTAAGATATCTAAACTCCCACAAAAGTGTGGATTTAAACATACTGTTAATTTCATACAATCTGAAAATAACTGGATGATAGATTTGGTTGGTGAGAATGAGGAGGACCTCCTTAGGTGGTGTAAAGAGCATGGTATGAGTAAGAACTACCCTACATATATAAGGAAGGCAAGGCACAGCGGTATAGAGATAGAGTTTTCTAAAGAGCAGAAGGATTGGGATTTGTTCCACACATATTTAAAATATAGTGGACAGAGAAAAGAGTTCGAAGTCAAATCTAAAAGATATCATATAGGGATGTGGGAGTGCCTTGGGAAAGATTCGGATATTTTAAGATTAGGTATAGCGAAAAGGAATGGGAAGATATTGGCAATGATAGTTATCTCCTCTTATGGTGATGAAGTCTCAGCCCTATACAGTGCCCAAACCGGTGTGGATAGTAGGTTGCGAGCTACTATGCTCCTAAGGTGGGAGTGTATGCTCTTGGGCCAAAGAGAGGGATTTAAAAGGTTTAATAGCTGGGGTGTTTTACCGGAGAAAAAATATACTCCCAAAAATCCAGGGTTTGGATATTCGCAGTATAAGCGAGGCTTCGGTGGATACTTGGAAGAAATTGAGAGAACCTATGAATATGTGTTTAATAAGGCTCTTCATCCCCTACAAAAGCTCTATGACTTCTATCTGAAGCTTCGATATTACAGGTTTAGATAAACGTTTGACTATCCGACTTCTTTCCAATATCATTTACCATAGATATAAAATCATAACTGCCCTATGAGTAAGATTACATTACTACAGTACTTGGAGAATAAGGAGCTGATATCCAAAGAGGATTCTAATAGAGTTCGTGTCGAAAGAGCAAAATCTCCAAAGAGTGAAGAGGCTATTATAAACGAGCTAAATGTTGTTGATAATGAGACAATAGCAAAGGCAAAATCAGAGATATTTGGAATACCATATATAGATTTAAAAGAGGTGTCTGTACCTGAGAGTGTCATAGCGGAGATTAATGTTGACCTTTTACAAGACCTTAATGCTGTACCTTTTGAGCGTGGAGATGATTACGTCAAGCTCGCCATGAAAGATCCTTTCGATGTCCAAGCTACACAAGCTATACAGCAGAAATATCCTTTTGGTACTAAGATACAGGTACATATAACAACCCAAGAGAGCTTAAACTTTGTGCTAGATCAAAGAGTTGGCGATATGATGAGCTCTGAGGTTACTGAAGCTTTAGAGGACGTAGATGTCCCAATACAGGAAATTAGTGAAGACGCAAATCAAGTGCTATCAAGTGCAGAGCTTAGAAACGCTCCTGTAGCAAGGATAGTGAATGCAATTTTGCAGTATGCAGTCACCGCATCATCATCAGATATCCATATAGAGCCAATGGAGAGTAAGTTAAGAGTGAGATTTAGAATTCATGGTGTAATGACGGAACGTTTAGTTCTGCCTAAAAACTTAACAGCGGCAGTTACGTCTCGTGTAAAAATACTCTCCAATTTAAAAATTGATGAAAGAAGGTTGCCACAAGATGGAAGATTTCAAATAAAGGTTAATGGTCAGAAGATAGATATTCGTGTTTCTGTCATGCCCACTATACACGGGGAAAAGGTTGTAATGAGGCTTCTTGAATCGGACACATCTGGTATTACCTTAGAAACTACTGGCCTTCGTGGGACTGCTTATAAAATCTTTATTGATGCAATTAAGGTCACTAACGGGATTGTACTTGTTACAGGGCCTACTGGTAGTGGTAAGACAAGGACTCTTGCCTCTTCCCTAATGAAAATTAACGATCCAAAGGTCAATATCATGTCTCTTGAGAATCCAGTAGAAATTCGTATACCAGGAGTAACGCAAATACAAATAAATCCAGATATAGGTATGACCTTTGCTAATGCACTTAGATCTGTACTTAGACAAGACCCTGATATCGTCATGGTTGGAGAGATTAGAGATCAAGAAACGGCAGAGCTTGCTATACAGGCCTCCCTCACAGGGCACTTGGTCCTATCTACTTTACATACTAACAGTGCACCTGCGGCTATACCTAGACTTCTCGATATGGGTGTAGAGCCATATCTTCTTGCTTCTACTATGAGAGTCATAGCTGCTCAAAGGCTCCCAAGAAGGATTTGTAAGCACTGTATAGAGGCTTATCCAGCAGAACAGGAAATAATAGATGATATCTTAGAAGAGTTTAGCGATGTCCCACAATTCGATATTGTCTCATATATCAATCAGGTGGTTGAAGCTAAAAAGCAGAAGGGTGATAGCGGCTCATCTGTAATGAAGCCAGCGTCAGTTGGCCCAGATGGCAAGCCCCAATTCTACCTTTACAAAGGGAAAGGTTGTGATAGGTGTGGAGGTAGTGGATACTCTGGAAGAATTGGTATATTTGAGGTATTGGATGTTACTGAAAAAATTAGTAGAATGGTAATGGATCAGTCCACTTCTGATGATATACAGAAAGAAGCTAAAAACAATGGGATGTTAACTATGGTTGAGGATGGGTACTTGAAAGCTTTTGAAGGTATGACTACAATAGAGGAAGTAATGCGTGTGTCTAAAGAGTAGTTTTAATTTATAATTATAAAAATGGATAATACTGCCCAGAATAACGGAATTAATCTCACGTACCCTACTTTTAATGATGGGATAACCCCTCAGCCTACTACTGCGCCACAGGATACGGCACAAAATAATGTGCAATTAACTCCTCTGCAAGATCTCGGCTATGGTGATTTCCAAGGAAACATAGATACTTCCCCAGTTGGTACAATTAAAGATGGTCTTGATGAGATTATGCCTGACCCTAAAAAGCCTAAAGCATTAGAGAGGACTCCTACGAGCAATAGTCTAGCTGAGCCTATGAGCACAAAAAATAAAAGGGAGTCGGAGTATTTAATTACTCCAAAAGATGAGAGTAAGGATATCCAGCCACCTGAACCTGTAGAACAAATCATAGAACAAGAGATTAGTGACGAAGGAGCGATAGGAGTTCTTGATCTTGGCACTACTCCCCCACCTGACACTATTGATAACCCAGATCTTGATACCACAATGCCTGAGATAAGTGTCAAAAAGGATAGTGAAAATATTCAAAAGGATCCTGTGGTAGGAATGCCAGCGAATATTAAAATTACAGAGTTACTAGAATACACTATAGAAAAAGGTGCATCCGATTTACACATATCTGTAGGATATCCAGCAATTATTCGTGTAGATGGAGAATTAGAGGAGGTAAGTGAAAATATAATAGATCCAATGGAAGCAGAAGAATTGATACTACCATTGCTTAGTGATGATAAAAGGGAGTTACTTGAGGTAAATAAGGAGATAGATTTCGCCTATACTCATGAAGGGAGATATAAAGGCAGATTTAGAATTAATGCCTTCTATGCTATGAAAACTCTCTCAGCAGCTTTTAGGTTAATACCTAGCAGGGTCAGAACAGTAGAAGAGCTTAAATTACCTCAGATCTATCATCAATTTACTAAGCTAAGGCAGGGTATGATACTAGTCACTGGTCCTACTGGACATGGTAAGAGTACGACTCTTGCTGCTATGCTCGAGGATATAAATAGGAATAAATTTTACAAAATAGTTACTATTGAGGACCCAGTAGAGTATGTATTTGAGGGTAAGAAATCTTTAATCGATCAAAGAGAGATGGGTCAGGATACCCACTCATGGCCGATTGCTCTTAAAAGTGCAATGAGACAAGATCCTGATGTAATCCTAGTCGGAGAGATGAGAGATTACGAAACAATTTCCGCAGCTATAACATTAGCAGAAACAGGGCACTTAGTTTTTGCTACTTTACATACCAATAACTCTGCTCAGAGTATTGACAGAATGATAGATGTGTTTCCTGAGGAGCAACAATCTCAAGTTAGGGCTCAGCTTTCGAACATCTTAGAGGTTGTAATAGCCCAAAGACTAATACCTCTAGACCATGGAGGTAGAAGAGCGGTGGCAGAAATTCTGCTCATCAATCCTGCTGTTAAAAATCTCATTCGTGAAGGTAAGACTTATCAGGTCGACAATGTAATTAGAACGAGCTCAGATATAGGTATGGTGTCACTTGAGAGATCGTTGGTTGACTTAGTTAGAGAGGGTGTAATTAGTATCAAAACGGCACAGGAGTATGCGGTATACCCGGAGGAAGTTTCTAGATTACTTAAATCATAGATAATATATGAAGAAATTTAAATATTCTGCGAGAACAGTAGATGGAAAAGAGGTAAAAGGTAGTATTTCTGCCAGAGATGAGGCTGCTGTAGCAGAAATATTGCATGATAAAGGGTTGGTAATTGTTAACATCAAAGACTCTTTTGATTTTAATCTAGAGAAACTAAGTGAAATTAATATAGGTGGCGTACCCCTAAATGACAAGGTTATCTTTATGAGGCAGATGGCTACGATGGTGTCGGCAGGTCTTCCTCTTACAAGGTCTCTTGAAATTATGGAGCTTCAGGCTAGCAACCCGCAATTTCGTAATGTAATTAGTAGTGTAAAGAAGGGTGTGGAATCTGGTCAAGGTTTAGCGGAATCCTTTAGAGCTCAGGAGGAGATTTTTGATGAAGTGACTTTAAACTTAATTGAAGCCGGTGAGTCCAGTGGTAAATTAGATGTAATCCTTTTGAAGTTAGCAGTAGAGCTAGAAGAAAAGAAATCGTTAGGTTCTAAACTTAAGGGTGCTCTAATATATCCGGCAATTATTCTTCTTGTTATCGTTGCGGTTATTCTTTTGCTTATGTTTATACTTGTACCCGCTATGTCTGATATATATTCCGAATTTGATGCAGAGCTTCCATGGACTACTACCCTACTGATTAACATGAGTAATTTTATGACAACCTACTGGTGGGCAGTATTGGTTGTTGTTGTAGTTTTAGGAGTCGGTGGTAAGGTGTATTTTGGTACAGAGAAAGGAAAGAGGGTCATGGACAAGATAGTTCTTAAGATCCCTGTGGTTAAGGATGTGGTAACTAAAACTCAGGTGGCACAGTTTTCGAGAATAATGGCACTTCTTCTCTCTAGTGGTTTGTCTATACTTCAGGCTTTAGAGCTTTCTGCAAAATCGTTATCAAACTCTCTATTTAGAGATGTAATCTTAGATGCTAGAGATGAAGTTGAAAAGGGTGGTTCACTTACAGTTCCAATTGCCCGTAGTCAATACTACCCTCTTTTGGTTAGTAGCATGATTGCTGTTGGTGAGGAGACAGGTAATTTGGATGTAGTTTTAGAAAAGGTTGCTACATATTTTAAGGAGGAGGTTAATGAAGCAACGTCTAATCTCTCTTCCATTTTAGAGCCTATTTTTCTTGTTGTAATGGGGGTTACTATTGGTTTTATAGCTATGGCCGTATATATGCCTATGTTCCAGTTGTCCTCTGTAATGACTTAGTTGACAGAGGGTATGTATTGGTGTAATTTAGTTGTATAGATATATATAATTTTTTATTTAATAAATATATGAGAAAGAGTTTTAAAGCATTCACACTTGTTGAGATGCTTATCGTCATGGGTATTATAATCATACTTATGGCAGTTGGTATTACAGCAGGTAGATTTGCTATCAATAGAGCTAATGATGTAGCTCACAGGAATGCTGTAGACAACTTCTATACAGCAGCTCAAGCTTATTATGCTGATAATAGGGTGTTCCCAGCATTTGAGAATTTTAACTTAGCTTTAAATACTCCTGATGATGACAATGACGATATTGGGAAATATATGGATGACGGAGCATTTGATGGTGGTACAAAAGCTACATACTATTATGTAACAGATTCCCTGGATCAAGAAGTTCTTATTTGTGTATCTTTATACGGTTCAGCTGTTGAAGATGCTGCACGAGAGGGAGAGTTCTATTGTAATGGAAATGCCTTTGGTTCAACAAATATAACTGGCCTGAACATAATAAGTGATAAGGTTGTTCCAAAGGAGGATGGACATACTTCTCCCGCAGGTGCCACTTTCAGTGTCTCACAAGAATGGGATGGCGATGACTGGGGAGGATTAAATTAGCGTGTTGTTGAATTTCAACTCCCCTCTCTTGAGGGGAGTTTTCTTATACCCCCTATCCTGTATAATTAAAACATGCAAATAATCCTACACATCTATTTCTTTCTTCTGGGTCTTGTATTAGCAAGTTTCTTA
>Ga0265294_10005035_pt1 | contig 16198 bp, 15 predicted proteins | sample MunlanPumphouse3_FD_192504 | JGI IMG/M metagenome (GOLD analysis project Ga0265294, IMG submission 192504) | Groundwater microbial communities from a municipal landfill in Southern Ontario, Canada - Pumphouse #3 | ecosystem: Environmental > Aquatic > Deep subsurface > Groundwater | place...
CCATATTCGAAGCGGTACCCATCATGGGGTCCTGAAAAACGCGGCCGATCAAGCCGGCACGTTTATATTCCGAAAGCTTGGTTACGTCTATACCGCCAATGATAATTGAACCTTGATCAATCTCATAAACGCCGGCAATACAATTAAGCAAAGTTGACTTACCTGCTCCATTACCACCGATCAATGTTACGAAATCGCCCTCCGCAAACGTAAAGCTGATATTGGATAAAGCAAGTTTTTCGTTAACTGTTCCTGCATTAAATTTCTTAGATATTCCCTTCACTGTTAACATCTTGCAGATCCTCCTTCATCTTCAGCGATTTCTTGAGTGGACGCAAATAAGTTTTGAAAACCGGTAAAGCTAAAGCAACTGCTACCGTAATTGCCGTAAACAGCTTCAAATCATTAGCCGGCATACCCATTTTTAACACTACAGCAATGATCACGCGATAAGTTATCGCTCCTAAGACGAGGGAGACCAAGCAATTGAAAAAATTCCTTTTGCCAAAGAGTACTTCTCCAATAATCACTGAGGCCAAACCGATGACTATAGACCCTATCCCCATTTGTATATCAGCAAAGCTTTGGCTCTGAGCTATTAAAGCCCCGCTAGCGGCCACCAAACCATTACTAATCACTAAGCCCAGGATAATCATGGTGTTGGTATTAATACCTTGGGCACGCACCATTTGCGGATTGTTACCGGTAGCACGAATGGCACAGCCGATCTCTGTACCAAAAAACCAATATAAGAGACAGACTAGGACTGCAACACAGAGTAGGCCCATGACAATAACAGCATTATTGCGGCTCAAACCAAAATTCTGAAAAAAGGTAAAAACAGTATCCATGCGCAAGAGTGAAAGATTAGCCTTACCCATAATCCGCAAATTTACAGAATACAGAGCAATCATGGTTAAAATACCGGATAAAAGCGCGGGAATTTGCAGTTTTGTATGCAATATCCCTGTAACTAGCCCCGCCAACATTCCGCCGAGCATGGCCAAGATTGTAGCTTGATAAGGATCAACGCCGGAGTAAATGGAATACGCCGCAATCGCCGCTCCCATGGTGATAGTTCCCTCTACAGATAAATCCGCTATATCCAGGATTCGATAGGTGATATAAACACCGATAGTCATCACGGCCCACAATAAACCTTGTGAGACAGCACCAAGAATTATTTGTAACATTATGTCTTCCCTCGTTCCTAAAGTTTAGTCGAATTAAAAAATTATTCTTCCGGAATAATCACATATTTCTGTAAATCTGCAGGTATTTCTATGCCGATATCCTCGGCTACTGTGCCATTGATGGCGAAATCAAATCTGGTAGCAGATTCAATGGGCATTGTGGCCGGTTCTGCTTCACCCTTGAAGATTTTTATGGCCATTAAGCCAGTTTGATATCCTAAATCATAATAATTTATGCCTAAGGTAGCAAGTCCACCAGAGTAAACCATACCGGATTCACCACAGATAACAGGGGTTTTGGATTCAGCAGTTACACCAAATACCACAGGCATCGCTGAGGCAAAGACATTATCGGTAGGAATATAAATGGCATCACATTGACTGACGATGGATTGAGCGGCTTGTTGGACTTCATTGGAAGTACTTACGGTTGCTTCCACATAGGTCATCCCTAAGGCTTCGATGGCCTCCTTAGCCATAGCGGCCTGCAGGATGGAATTATCTTCATTAGAAGTATAGAGAACACCAACGGTTTTAGCTTCCGGAGCCAATTTCACCAAAAGATCGATTTGTTCTTTGATCGGGTTCATGTCTGTTGTTCCGCTAACATTACCACCAGGGGCCTCATTAGATTCAACTAATCTTGCTTCTGCAAAATCAGTAATGGCCGTAGCCAGAATCGGAATCTCTGCTGTTTTACCGGCAACCATTTGTGCGGCAGGTGTGGCAATGGCCAAGACTAAATCCACATTGTTGCTGACAAACCGATCACTAATCGTGGTCATGTTACTCTGATCACCTTGGGCATTTTGATAATCAATGCTAATATTCTGCTCCTCTACATAACCATTTTCCTGAAGAGCAGCGACAAATCCTTCCCGGGCGGTATCCAAAGCAACATGCGAATTATATTGAATGATACCGATCTTAAACTGCTCCTGAGTTTCCTCCCCGCCTGTGCATCCTGCTCCGCCAACAACCAACAATGCTGCAGCAAGCACCAGCGTTAAAATCTTTGCCTTCTTTTTCATTTAATCTCCTCCAAAATTCTCATTATATTTTCAATAAAACCCCTTCAGCCATAATAAGCCTCGGGTTTGATTGACCTAGGTTAGAACGCCTGTGAATAAAAAAATCGCCACCTGAATAATAACAGGGGCAAATTATACTTCGCGGTACCACCTTGTTTTCGTCGTTTTCACAACCTCAGCGAGCAACAAACATTGCTCCTCCACGCTAACGGTTGGATTCCGGCACATCCTACCGGGCATAATCTCTGACTACTGAGTATAATCACTGATCAGCCTTTGAGTGTGCAGCTCTCAAGACGAATTCACGGCATTTTATCCTGCTTCCTTCACACCAACCGAAAGCTCTCTGAAGGAGAAAACTCACCGCTACTGGTTCTTGGTCATTGCTTTTTAATAATACATATTATATTCATTGATATCCTCATTTGTCAATACTATTTTTCAATTTTATTCCGGTGGATAAATATGATATGCTTGTGAAAACATCATTTAGAGGAGGTCGAAACAAATGACTGACAAGCTGGAATTTATCTACAACAGACATAGCGTGAGAAAATTTAAAAACAAACCCGTCCCTGTAGCAGACATTAAGGAGATCATTAAAGCTGCCACTTTTGCTCCTTCTGGCAAGAATCTACAAAACTGGCATTTTATCATTGTCACCAATCAGGAACTTATTCAACAAATGGCCTTAGTAATTGAAAAGAAGATCTATACAGTTGCCGCTTTTTTAAAGGATGAGGCCATTAAAAACAGGTTTATTAATTCCCTCAGCTATACTACTCTTTTTAAAAATGCGCCTGTGACAATCTTAGTATATGCCGGTCCATACCCAACCACCGGAGCTATGGTACTCAAGGCGATAAATGCTTCGGAAGAAGAACTGGCCCAAGTAGAAAAGCCAGCTGCAGGCATCCAAAACATTGGAGCGGCTATGGAAAACCTGCTCCTGGCCGCAAGTAGCCTGGGCTATGGGACATGTTGGATGACCAGCCCTAACATCGCCGGCAAAGAACTAAGCGAGTTAATCGGTTTTAAAAAAGAAGGCTATTACCTTGCCGCCGTTACCCCTCTGGGAGTCCCCATCGAGTCCGAACTAAGCAGTCCGCCCCGTAAACCCTTAGAAGAAGTCATGACTTTTATTGATTAGCTAAAGTGGTCGATAGTAAGCTATAGGCTTGCGGTATCCGACTTTGCACCACATCTGTACCCGTTACTATGGTTTTGCAACGGCTTTGGGCTAATTCCAGCTGAGCAGAAATCACCTGATCAGTATTTGCCAAAGCCGTTGCAAGAATATTGCCGGAGGGATTGACAATCAAAGTGTCACCCTTCGGCTCTTTATTTATTTCCTCACTCTTTTCTCTCCAAACATTACTGACTAGTAAATATACTTTGTTTTCACTAGCCCTCGTTCGGGAAAACAAGCGAACATAATCCGCAGTATAATTATTAATCCAGCAAATGAGATCCGCACCTTGAAGCATTAAACACCTTGCAACCTCAGGAACCAGACCTTCATAACCCATCATTATGCCCACTCGACCAAAAGGGGTCTCAAATACAGGTTGCGAAGTGCCACCACTAAATCCCTGCCGCAATTCCCAATCAGTTAAATGGCATTTATCAGAAAAATACTGTTCCCCCGACGGCAGAGTTAAACATCCCGCTTTTATTTTTTGGGCTTCCTTGCGACGAGTAGTACCTAAGACAAGGGCTACACCGTATTCTCTTGCTAGTTCTGCCGCTGCCGGGAGGATTCTTTCCTCGGCACCATCCTCATAAAGACAGGCTAGTTCTGGAAAAACAAGCATTCGAGAATACTGCAGAGACATAATTGGCACAACTTGATATAGTTTAACTAAAAAAACAGCTAAGGACATCTCTGCACGCCACTGTGCTACCCCTACATTAAAGCTCAACTGGTTGGGGGTTAGTTTTTCCGACAATACCTCAAGCACCGGAAACCCTTTAGTCTCCGCAGAGCTGATTATCTTATAAAGATGGGGGTTACGAGCTCTCTCTACATTAAAATCCTGAGCAAATTGTTTGTTATCACTTAAAGAAACAGCTAATTCACCGTAAATTATTTCTTCCTGGTCAGAAGAAGCTGTCACCAATTTCTCGCCGTCAGGGGAAATAATACAGCTTTTCCCGCAGTAAACAATACTCTCCGCCTCAATGCCCACCTTATTGGCAACTATATACCAGACCCTGTTTTCAGCGGCTCGGCACGGTAAGATATATTCAGCTTGAGGATTGCTAAGTTGCGCCGCAGTAGCCCCCGCCGAAACTAAATTAGTCACATCAACTATCAGCTGTGCTCCTTTCAGAGCTAAGATCCGAGAAATCTCCGGCTGCCTGCCGTCTGCGCAGACAATCATCCCTATTTTACCTATTGTGGTCTCAAAAACCGGATAGTCACTGCCTGACGAAAACCATTGGCTATCAAAATGCCATAAACAAGACTTCCTGGCTGTACCTACAATTTTACCAGCCGGATCAATTAAATAGGCAGAATTAAAAATTCCTTCTTTAGTCATTTCCGGAGCACCCACAATTAAATAAATCTCATGTTGACGTGCCTTGGAGCAAAAGGAAATAAGGGACATTTCCAATTCCGGCCAGCCATTAGCCATCAGTTTTTTCAGATTAAGCATCCCTAATAAATAACCCGGAAAGATACATTCCGGAAGTACTACTAAATCCGGCTTTTCTCTCACAGCTTGATCAATTAAAGCTAGGGAGCTTTGCAATGTCTTAATGGAATGTTCGACATTACCTGCTTTTTGTTGGATAATTGCCACCTTGATTTCCATGCATTACACTCCTTATGCTAATCAGCACGACTCTATCTCTATAATTGTAAACCTTATGAATTTTAATATCAATCAAATTTCTCCAGATAGATTTTACAGACGAATTTACGGCTGAATTGTATATTTGTGCACCAGCTCCTGGGCACGGACAAAAGCCTCTTCCCTGATCTTGTTTAAATCTACCGATACTAACTTAAATTGATCTACCCTTAGCTGTCCATTGACAAAAACATAAGCCGCATCAGTACCCTTGCCGCTGTAAACTAGGTTAGCCAAGGGACGCAAAGGTATCCCATAATGAGGTTTGTGCAAATCAAAAATAGCGATATCCGCCTTTTTTCCCACTTCCAGAGAGCCAATCTCCTTTTCGAGGCCTAAGGCTTTCGCCGCATTAATCGTACTCATCGCTAATAAGGTTTCACTTTTCAATGCGGCCGGAGTTAAATATTTAGCGTTCTGAAGCAACGCCGTAATCTTCATTTGTTCAACCATATCTACAGAATCATTGACCATCGGTCCGTCACTACCAAGACAGAGGTTTATCCCAGCCTCGAGCATTGTTTTTGCAGGGGCAACTCCTCCAGCTGTATAGGCACCGCTGGCAGGACAAAGGACAATATGACCACCAAGCTCAGCGACCAGTTTTATTTCCGTATCATTCAGCCAAACACAATGTATGAGCAAAAACTCATCACCCAATACACCCAAGCGAGCCAATGATTCCACATCATTATAACCCGTTTGCCTGATCTGTTCCGTAATCGTCCGCCAAAGGGTCGCTCCAGTAATATGGTTAGAGATTTTCAGACCGTTCGCACGGGCATAAGCCGTTCCTTTTTTAACCAATTCTTCACTGGTTACCCCTGTTTTCAACCAATGTGCTGCTGTTTCAATCACCATACCCAGCCGCAAAAGGTCATTTCCCGCTCCCTGCCAACAACCGAGTAAATGCTCTAATTGATTCAGTTCGTTTGTAACACTTGAATCCCTACCGACCCTAAGTTCCTTCCCATAGAAATGCCTGATTCCGGCCTGGAGAAATGGTTTAGCAAGTGCAGTAAAATCCTCTTCTGTAGTCCTGCGCACACTATGATTAAAAAAACAAGTTGTCCCTGTCGTGAGCATCTCCGCCGCCGCTAATAAGGAGCTCAGCTCCAATTCCCGCAGTCCTAACGCCTTAGTCAAAGGAAAAGTAATCTGTTCCAACCAATCTTCTAATAAAAAGCCCTCACTTATTCCTTTAAATAAGGTATACCAATGATGCTGATGCATATTTATTAAGCCCGGTATAACCAGCATCCCGGCGGCATCAATTACCCGTTCACAATCAGTTTCCTTTACCCGGGCCTCTTCTGCACCTAAATCCTCAATCCGATCATCTTTTAGCACTAAATAACCCTGAGGATAAATCTCCTGCTTAGGATTCATGGTAATTAGATACGCATTTTTGATCAAGGTTCTACCCATTCGACTACGCCTCATTTCCCCCAAATTTTACTATAATGTTAATATCCCTACAAAACTACATTTTAAAGCAGGCAGTCACCGAACCTTTTTGATGCTGCCTGCTTTTCTTAAGACTTCTTATGCTTCAATGTGCGTAAACTACGGACGCCATCCTTCAGGCTGACGAATCTCGCTCATGTCGATAGTATCAATATTATCCTTCGTCACGGTAATGGTCGGAACAATTATTTCTTTTTCTACTTGTTTTCCCTGAATAACATCCAACATCGTATCAACAGAAAGCTGACCAATTACTACGGTTCTTTGAGCAACAGAAGCATCAATCGCTCCGTTTCTGATCATAGTCTCGGTATCAGGTCCCAATACAGCGGTAACCAACTGTACTTGCTCCGTTTTCCCGTTAGCTACCAAAGCATCGCCGGCGCCTTGCCCGATTGCATCATCTGCAGCATACATTGCGGTAGCATCAGGATAACGACCTAATAAATCTTCGGCCAATTGTAAACCCGATGCTCTGTCAGGGGAACCCCATTGTGTAGTAAGAACTTTCATTTCGGGGTAATCGGCAAGTATTTCCATAAAGCCGGCATAGCGATTTTCCGTCCAGAGAGCTCCTGCCGGTCCGGCCAAGACAATAACCTCACCCTTGCCATCCATAACTTCAACTAAATAACGAGCCATTTCTCTACCCAGTTCGGTGTGATCAACCGATACACAGGAAATAATCTTATCATTATCAATCGGTGACCCGCTACCCACGACCTGAATATTATTAGCTACTGCTTCATCAACCATGGGTGCAACAGCTTTATCATCCGCCGGATCTAAAAGGATTCCATCCACTTTACGAGTGATCAAATCCTCCATATGGGTAATCTGAGTATCAATATTTTCATATCCCCCAGCATCAAGTACAACGGTTTCTAAACCAAGTGCCTCGGCCTGGCTAACAATACCATAGATTAATGCCGTAAAAAACGGTCCATTTACAGTCGGTAAGGATACCCCTATCGTATATTTTTCTTCTCCGGTATTACCAGCATTGTTTTCAGTTTGTCCACATCCCACCGACAGCGAAACCATGACAATAATCAACATGACAGCGAACAGTCTAATTCTTTTCTTCATAAAATGTCCTCCTCTTTTTTATCTCGCTTTAGGTTAAAAGACGCCAACACTTTAATCTCTATAAAGAAGTTATGCCTCCACCTCCTTCTGCAAAATCCTCCTCTTAAGCCTGTATCTTGCTTATCTTTCCTTCAGGAACTGGACTAAGAAGCATTCTTTGGTGGCGTATTTTCCGGTGGCGCACTTTTCAGCGCTTTTTCCTGCTTCAATAAAACACTGTCCATGATTAAGGCAAGGATTAAAACTATACCGATAACTATTTGCTGCGTATATGAAGAAACATCTAGAAGATTAAGTCCATTACCTAATATCCCAATGAAGAGTACGCCAAAGAATACTCCGACCAAATTACCGCGTCCGCCATATAGGGATACCCCGCCTAAAACCACCGCGGCCACTGATTGTAACTCATATCCATCACCTAACGTAGGCTGACCGGAACGAACCCTAGATGTCAAGATAATACCGGCAATCGCCGCTAATAAACCACAAATCAGATAAACTTTAATGATACACCAATCTACTTTCACCCCGGAAAGTCTGGAGGCTTCTTTATTACCTCCTACCGCATAAATGTGTCGTCCGAGACGAGTACGCATCAACATAAAAAAGCAAACAGCAAAAACAAGAAAGGCAATGACAATAGGAGTCGGTATTCCACAAATAGAACTGGTACCTATCATGGCAAATTCCGGAGGCATACCATGTACCGGAGTACCTCCAGTCATGGTTAAAGCAATTCCGCGTGCAACAGAGGCCATGCCTAATGTTACTATAAACGGAGAGATGTTAAAGCGAGAAACAAGCGTCCCGTTTATTAGCCCAATGGTTGTACCGATAATTAAAGCTATCACAATTCCTGCCAGCATCCCATAATTTAACGTTCCAAAAGCAAAAAATACGCTTACCAAGGCTATTGTTGCACCCACTGATAAATCAAGCCCTGCTGTGATAACAACAATAGCTTGTCCAAAGGCTGCTACCGCTAAAGGAGCAACCTGCCGCGCAATATTCTGTATATTGTACCCAGTCAGAAAATAAGGACTGGCCAGACTCAAGAATATGAATAAAAGTATGGTCACGATAGGAAGTCCGTACTGTGGTAATTTTTTTAAAAAGTTATGTGCCTTCATAATCCTAGCACCTCCCCTTAGTTTCAAATGCGCAGGCCAGTATTTCTTCTTCTGTAACCCCTCCACTGGTGAAGGTGCCGGTCATTCTGCCTCTACTCATCACAATAATGCGATCGCTCATCCCCATTATTTCCGGCAACTCTGAGGATACTAAGATAATGGCTACTCCCTCCGCCGCCAAACTGTTGATTAACTTATATACTTCTATTTTTGCTCCTACATCTATTCCTCGCGTAGGTTCATCGAGGATGACCACTTTTGGTGTTACATATAACCATTTTGCTAAGACAACCTTTTGCTGATTACCACCGCTTAGATCTTGCACTTCTTGATCCAGCGATGCTGCTTTAATTTTCAGCTTGTTTTTCATCTGTTCTGCGACTCTTGCTTCTTCTTTTTGGTCAATTACTCCAAAACGGGATAATCTCGGTAGTAGTGGTAAACTAATATTTTTCTTGATGGATAACCCCATTACCAAGCCTTGAATCTTACGCTCTTCCGGTATAAGGGCAATCCCCATTTGCATGGCTTTTTCCACACTACCACTAGGAACTGGCTCACCCTGCAAGAGGATTTCGCCTTCATCATATTTATCTACGCCAAAAATAGCCTGTACAACATTCGTTCGCTTTGAGCCGACTAAGCCGGACAGGCCCAAGACTTCTCCTGCCTTTACCTCAAAATTGATCCCCGAAAAAAGGCCCTCATTCGAACTTAAATTCTTTACTTCTAAAACTGTTTCGCCGATTGGGTTCTGCTCCTTGGGATACCTTTCCTCAACATCATACCCCACCATGTTTTTAATAATTGTTTCCAGAGTCAATTCTTCCTTCTTACACATTGCCGTGACTTCACCATTACGAAGAATTGTCGCTCGGTCACAGATGCTAATCACTTCCTCTAAACGGTGAGAGATATAAATAATGGAAACTCCTTTTTGTTTCAGATCGGAAATTAACTGAAAAAGGCTCTCCACCTCAGCTTCAGAGAGAGAAGCGGTAGGCTCATCCATAATGATTATTTTGGCGTCTATCAATAACGCCCGCCCAATCTCCACCATTTGCTGCGTAGCAGTATTCAGCTTATTTACAGGAGTATCCAGAGAAAGGGAAACATTTAGAGTCTTCAGCACTTCCTTACATTTTTGCCTAAGTGTCTTCCGATCAATAAACCCGGCAAAAGTCTTCACCGGTTCCCGTCCCAACATCATGTTTTCGGCTACAGATAACTCCGGCACCACATTCAATTCCTGAAAAATAGTACTAATTCCCAGATTACAAGCCATGGCTGGATCAGTGATTGAAACTACTTGCCCATTATACATAATCTCACCGGAAGAAGCCCCATATACTCCGGAAAGAATCTTGATTAAGGTTGATTTCCCTGCCCCGTTTTCTCCTAAGAGAGCATGGACTTCCCCCTCATTTAGATCAAAATTTACATTTTTAAGGGCCTGAATGCCTCCAAACCTTTTGCATATTTCAGTCATTTTTAAAAGATTAGCCATTAGAATTCTCCTTCTAAAAAGAGTGGATCCTGTAAAATATACTACATAAAAATCATTATCATCTACAAAATCACTATCATCATACTAGTTGGGTAGCAGCCGGGCGGTCACTTATCATTTTGCTTTCTATGCCCGCCCGGCTGCTTTCTTATCCTCATTCTTAATCCCTATTCTATTGACTTTTACAATCTACTTTATTCTTTTCTACTTTCTGCCTGCTACTTACCTTCGGGTATATAAGCTACTGCTTCAACTTCTAATAATGATTCATTGGTAGGCAGGAGCTCCTTAATTTCCACAACTGTACTAGCCGGTGGGTTTTCCGGGAAAAACATTGTTCTAACCCTTACATAAGCCGGGAATTGACTAATATCCTTCATATATGTTGTCAACTTTAAGACATTGTCCAAAGAAGTGCCGTTTTCCTCCAGAACTTTTTTCATTGTAGAAAAGATAAACCATGTCTGAGCACCGACACGACCCTCCTGATAATCGACGGACATATCACCGGTTTCTAAGGCTCTGCCTGCTTCGTCTTCTAAATCACGATAGCTATTTATCACCATTCCCCGTTTAGGGTCGGCAGCTACGATTCCGGCTAGATAAAGCATCTGTCCGGCACGGCGCGCTACGGCATAATGAGCCAACGGCTTCGGGATATCTTTACAAACATCTTTACAACAATTTTTCTTATTCTCCATTTAAACTACCCTCCTTAGATTTAAACTAAAGTTAGTCTTATATTGGAAGTTCTTCTTTTTTATTCGTAGATTTCAATCTTTAATGCCTTGTTTTCATACCCATTAGTCGCATGGATATCACCAGCGGGGCATGAGGAGATCGCCACTAAAGAATCAATCATACATAATAAATCGCAATAATCACCTTTCACTGCATCGGGCGGCTCAATGAAGAGATTGCCTGCTGCGTCAATTCCGGTCTTCATGAAAAGATTTAAAGTATCATGAGTGCGATCAGGCCCTAAACCAAAGGGGGCAATCGCTGCGGCTAGACTATCCTGACAGCTGCCATGGTCTTCAATCCCAAAAGGTTCCGAAAAAACGATTTTGCTGCATCTCGGATAGAGCACATCATGTGCTGTTGCTCCACTTTCACTGACTGTATGCTTAACAGTATCCTCAATAATCTGCCACATTTTGCGATCTCTACCGGGATTAGTGTATAAATAATCACCTTTACGAGGATGACATCCTGTAAAGAAGCGAGTCCGACCAGCTGCAAAATATTCTTCATAATTATCAAGTACCCACGCATTAAAATCTGCTGTCTGCGAACCTTCGTGGCAGATTATCCGTAAAACCTGGCCTTTTCTAACCACAAAAGCTTTTGCTGTTTCCTTCGGAACTATAAACGAGGAAATCAATGTGCGTTCTGTCATTGTGTTCACCATCCTTGAGTTTTAGTCTACTATTTTTGTCTACTATTTTTGATGGAATAATCCAGAAGCTCTGGCAGCCATAACGAGACGATTGATTAATTTGTCCATGTCGTCTCCTTCTTTCAAAAGGGCCTGTAATGCTGCATAAGTCTTATCGGACACTTCGATTGTTTTGCCCATGTATATCCCTCCTTTCAATCCTAAAATTCAAGTTAAATTTAAAGTAAAGCAAGCTGTAAAAATTTCTATCAATATTTAAATCTAAGAAAGACGATCTATCTGGTTTTCTAAAACGCCTATCTTTTCAATCTCTAAGCGCATAACATCTTTAGGTTGCATATAACCGCCACGTTTGACCCCATCTTTACGTTCATAAGGATCTGCACCTAACTCCACATCAGAACCTAGGGCTGGCCCACCCGGCGTACCGCTGGCAATCAAGAACCCCGGAGAAAGAGTCATATAAGTTGAATAGAAGCTAACCAGTGCCGGTACATTCCAGATAATATTCTTCATATTATTATTCTGCCTCAGCTCACCACTGATGGTAGTACGTAATGCCAGATTACTGACATCATTTAATTCGTCCTTAGTGACAATCCAAGGTCCTACCGGCGCCCCTGTATCATAAGACTTTCCTTCGCCAAAACGAAGTTGGAAATTGTCTTTGCCCCAAGGGATAACCTGCCGATCACGCGCGGAGATATCATTAAAAATTGTATAGCCAAAGACATAGTCTAAGGCATCTTCTACCTTAACCTGCCGTGCCGGTTTACTTATGATAATGCCTAATTCCACTTCATAATCATACTTACGGGTAACCCTTTCTTCATACTCTACCTTTTGGAAGGGGTCGGCCACAGCATGTGGACTTTTGAGAAAAAATTCTACCTCTGTCGGTTTGGAACGATGTGTTTCATCCAGATGATCGTGAAAGTTTGCCCCACCACAGATAATTGTCGTCGGCATCAGCGGAGCCTTTAATTTGACATCAAACAAATCAATCCCCGGCAACTGAGTCTTTTCTAAATATGCCACTGTTTCCTTAGCTGCAGCGAGAGCCTTTTCCCCGCCTTCAATAAAAGCAACCATTGTTGAGGGGATTCTTACGGCGGAAACCTTTTCCGCTAAAGTATTGCCCTGTTCTTTTAACAAAGCAGCATAGCTCTTCTGCAAATCATATACTTTTCCCGCCAGAATTACTCCCAGCAAAGATTTTCCTCCAACTTCATAAGTTACTAGCCGCATGCCTATTTGCCTCCTTTCCATTCCACTACGGGATTTTCCAGTTCGCCAACATTTTCAATTACCGACCTGACCACATCACCTGGTTTAAGGTAGGCGGGGTTTTTCCGTAAATCCTTAATCACCGGGCGTCCGTCGGCATCTTTGCCAAGGACCGGACCGTTGGAACTGCCGCTGAGAATCAAGAGCCCAGGTTCCAGGGTAATAAAAGTGGAACAATAGCTGACGAATTCCTTAACACCGCGCAATAAATCCTTGCTATTAAGCTTATCGCGTACTTTTCCGTTTACATACAAGAGCATATTGAGATTGTCAGGGTCGCCAACCTCATCCTTAGTAACAATCCAAGGCCCTGTAGGACAAGCATTATCAAAAGATGTTCCTTCACTATAACGAACATGGAACATGGTTCCTTCCCAACCAACCTGCAATTTTTCGCAGTAAACATTGTGCGCAACAGTAAAACCATAGATATGATCCATTACTTTATCCTCAGGGATATGCCGTCCGGGCTTGCCGATAATTACGCCTAATTCAACCGTGCAATCGAAATTCTGTGCCTGTTCCGGCAGGTATAAAATCGGTGCACCGGGACCAACTACTGTATGCTCTGACTTCAAATAGAACTCAATATAGCTATGCATTTGCTGATTATTCGGTTCTTCCAAACCCGGTCCTGCTCCTATCACTGTCAGTGGCTGTAATGGAGCAAGGAGCTTCACATCCTCTAAACTGTAAAACAGCCATTCTTCATTAATTCCTAGCAGGGAATGTTCTTGCTCTTTGGCATAATCATACGCTTTTTGAGCTGCCTCCTGAGCTAATTGTCCGCCGCGCAAAAACTCCACCATATCTCCAGGAATAAGCGCTTGCGCCATCCCGTCTGCCTGCAGATCTTGTTCTTCTTTAGCCAGATAAAGCGCATAAGCTCTTTGCAGATCCAGTACATAGTTGTCCTGCAAAACTGCCCCAATCTTCAACTGACCGTTAAATTTGAAGGTGACCAATTTCATTGTTTATCTACGCTCCTTTCAAAGTTTTGCTAATAACTCCTCTGCTGTCACAACTTCTCCAATAATCCGCTCCATGAGCATGAGTGCCGCTTCATGAAACTCAGGTCCATCCATACTGTCCATACAATCCTTAACCATATATACCTTAAAATCTCTGTTTGTTGCTTCAAAGCCTGTATTCAAGCAACAACTTGAAGTATTAATCCCGGTGATAATGACTGCATCAACCTCTAAATATCTTCTGAGCAGGAATTCCAAATCTGTTTGATAAAAACAGCTATACCGTTTCTTCGTATTAACAATATAATCACCCTGCTCATATAGCTCCGGGATAACTTCCGCCTGTACCGAACCTTCCAGGTTATGTCTTTCCATCCCCTTTCTGGTGGAATTCGGCTCATCATTTTTTTTCTTCCAGTGGGGATTGGAAAGTGATTCTTTGGAATTGCGATAAGTGGTCACCACGTGTACAATCGGCACTTCCTTTTCCCTTAAATCTTTAAAGAATTTAGCCGTAGTTTTGATCACTTTGTCACAACGCTCTGCAGGTAATAAGGGCAAAGTAGCTACCTCAGGATCTAAATGCCCTCTGTGCATGTCTACTGAAACAACCGCAATCCTTTTCTTCATGAATTATCTCCTCCTCTGGCAATAAATCTACCCATTCCTGCTTTTCCGGTTAATAAACCGTCCTCAACTAACGCCTGACCCCTTAAGAAGACATAACGGGGTTCTCCCTGCACTGTCCGCCCGTCAAAGGGAGTCCAGCCGCATTTAGAAACAATCTTTTCATTCTTTAAAACATCTTTCTTCTGCAGATCCACTAAAACCAGGTCCGCGTCGGCTCCTACTGCGACAATCCCTTTTTGCGGAAAAAGCCCATATACCTTAGCCGGGTTTTCACACATTACTTCCACAACCTTATTGAGTGAAGTCTTACCCCGGTTTACAGCCGTTAGCATTACTCTTAGTCCTGTTTCCACCCCGGGAATCCCATTCGGTGCATCCCAGATATTCGCCTCACCTACCGCTTTTACTTCTTTGGGGAAAGGGCAATGATCAGAGCCAAGATAAGTGATATAGCCTCGATTTAATTTATCCCACATAGCTGCCACTACCTCCGGCTTTCTGACAGAGGGAGCAAACTTTAGCCAAGGACCTTTTCGGGCCAGATCTTCTGTCGTCAGATGCAAATAGTGCGGACAGGATTCAGCAAAGATAGGATATCCTTCATTACGAGCCTCCTGGATTTTTTCCAGAAGATAAGGTGAACTTACATGGGCAATTACTACCTTCGCCCCGGTTTCCTTCGCGATCTTGATTACCGTTTCCACAGCTACTTCTTCCGCCAAAACCGATCGCCATTCATAATGTGAGAGATAGTCAAACCGATTATTATTCTTTAGCAGTGTTTCCCCTAAAGTTGTTAAAGAATCATCCTCACAATGAATTAATACCATGGCGCCGACTCGTTTAATCTCACGAAACATTTCCAATAGATTACAGGGATTCATGGCTGGCTGTTGATGGAGACTGCAGGTGAACATTTTAAAACCCACCGCGCCCTTTTGCCACATTCCTTCAATCTTGGCGACATTATCAGGTTTTCCCCCACCCATTAAACAGAAATCTACAACGGCCCGAGAATTAAGATATTCGATTTTTTCTTCCAGCTCTTTCACCGTATACACAGGAGGATCTGTACGATGATGCTCAATAATCGTAGTCACGCCGCCAAAAGCAGCCGCACTGGTTCCGGTGATAAAATCCTCCCGCTCCGGATTACCTGGATCCATCATGTGCACATGAGGATCAACCAAACCGGGAATGACAAATAACCCCTCTGCATCTACGACTTTTGTCACTTCACCTAATTTAAGTGAAGGCTCTGTAAGGGCCACCACCTTTTCGCCCTGCACATAAATATTCGCCTTCTGACTATTTCCTGCGCTTACCACAGTCCCGTTTTTTATTAACAAATCTGCTTTCATAAAAAAACCCCTTTACATGACAATTGAAAAAACAACTAATTTTACTAGAACATCTTTTACCGCAACAAACTTTCTGCATTAGCACCCAAGATTAAAGGGATTTCGGCAGGAGATATCCCGCTACGGGAAACTAATTCTACCGGATTTTTCTCCCCCATATCAAAAGGATAATCAGTACCCATCAAGACCTGACCGGCTCCTGCAAAATCTACCAAATATTGCAGTGCCTTTTCATTAAACAAAATTGTGTCAAAATAAATCCTCTTTAGATA
>Ga0265294_10005036_pt1 | contig 16198 bp, 11 predicted proteins | sample MunlanPumphouse3_FD_192504 | JGI IMG/M metagenome (GOLD analysis project Ga0265294, IMG submission 192504) | Groundwater microbial communities from a municipal landfill in Southern Ontario, Canada - Pumphouse #3 | ecosystem: Environmental > Aquatic > Deep subsurface > Groundwater | place...
TTCTGTCGGTTCCGCCGTACTGCTTTCCAAAAGACCGGCGGCTCCGGAAGAAGATGAATCTGCTGTGTTTTCAGTCATTCCCGTTTCGGCGGCTTTTTCTGCTTCCTTAGCTTTTGCTTCCTCTTCTTTTATTTTAGATTCTTTATCGGACAGTTCTTTTAAATCCTGTTTGAATTTTGTTTCTATTGCCTCTTTATATTTACTTTTTGCCGTAAAATTTTTATCTGTTTCATTATCTGATAAGTTATCTATAACAATCTTTTCAGGGTTAAATATAAAATTATTACTTGAAACGGAAATTTTATATTCATTATTAGGTTTAAGATTATTTATTACATATTTGCCGTCTTTATTAGTCTTTACGCTAAGTTTATCACCGTAAGATATAACCGCATCTTTTAACGGAGTATTTACGGTCTTCACTATACCCGATACGGACAGCAACGATTCAAATATTAATTCCGTATCACCTTCCAAATCTTTCACAGTTTGTTTGGATTCCGCAAAAGAAATCCCTTTTTTACTAACTGAAAAAACATACTCTTTACCGTAATTCAACGCTATTTCACACTTACCTTTATCATCAGTTTTAAAAACCCCTTTAATTCCTTTTACTGCAACTACCGCATCTTTCAACGGTTTTTTGCCTTGCATTACAATAATATTTACTTTATATTTTAACACCGAAGCAGTAAAGTTTTGGATATTAGATTCAGAAATTAATTGTTTTATCTTTCTTGACTGCGGATTGAAAGAGTATCCTGCGCTGGATATCGTTAAATTATATTCCTGATTTATTCCGAGATCATCGATTTTATAAAATCCCGCAGAATTTGTTTTATATTCTTTTTGTCTGTCACTGATTTTAACCACTGCGCCGGAAAAAGGTTTTCCGTTGTATTTGACAGTACCGGATATATAGCCTGAAACGGAAAAATTTAAATTTTCTTCATCCTGTGATATTTTTTTCAAAGATATATTCTTAGGAGAAACTACAAAATCACTGCTGTTTGAAACATTAATAAGATAATCGCCGTTTGTCCTAAGTCCTTTTACTTTATAAAAACCCTGTTCATCAGTCTTATATTTTACTCCGTTAACATCAATATCAATATTTGCAACACCCTGCCCGAGAGAAGTTACTCTTCCTGACGCATAAATATCTTTTTCAAAATCATGAACAATATCCTTATCTAAAAAAGATACGGTAAAAGGCTCAAAATAATGCTCGTCTGAAATTACCGAAACAGTGTAAGGACCGTCATATTCCAAATTATCTATAACATATGCGCCGTTATAATCCGTAGTATATTTTATATTCCTTTGACTTATCATTATAGTGGCGCCTCTGACAGGTTTGCCGCCTACAAGCACTCTTCCTGATATTGAATAATTGCTTACCGCAGCTATAAAATTTTCATTTATCTTGCTTTCCGTAAGTCCTCTGTAAGTTTTTACATTGGGAGAAAAGCTGTAACCTTCTTTTGAAATTGTGAGAGTGTATGTCCCGCCTTTAGGCAGCCCGTGTATAATGTAATTCCCGTACCTGTCAGTCTTAACTCTCATGTTGCTTGTTCCGGTAACATCTATGGTAATATCATTCAACGATACACCGGCCGCAGAAGATCTTGATATTCTTCCGCTGATAGAAACAAAGTCTTCCGCGGAATAAATATTAATACAAAAAAATAATAAACTTAAATTAAGCAAAAAGATTGAAAAAATTTTTCTCATAAATATCCTTTGATAAAGCTGTTGAGTTTATATTTATTTTAACCTTTTTAACTTTATTTTTCAACAAAAAAATTGTTTATTTAATAACAGTTAAATTTGCAAACTTTGCGAGTAATTTTTTCCATTGGCCTCCGGAAAACAATATTATGAGTTTTAAATCGTCTCCCGAACCGGATTTTTCTATGATTTTTCCGTTGCCGAAAACATGATGAGATACCATTGTTCCGATCTGATACGGACTGCTGTCTGTTTGCTCTGTGATTTCTTTCCGCTTCCGTTCTGCATTATTATCAGAATATTGCGATATGCCGTCAAAATAATTATTCTTTGCATATGAATTCGCCGTTCTGTCCGAAAGTTGTTCTTTAAATCCTGCCTCCAGCAAAAATCTTGAAGGCACATTCCATTTGGTTTTTCCGAAAACAGTTCTTTCAGATGCCCACGTCATATATAAATTTTCTTTTGCTCTTGTCATGCCTACATACATCAAACGTCTTTCCTCTTCCAGTTCCTTTTGATCATAAGCAGACTCTCCTATGGGGAAAAGTCCCTCTTCAAGACCTACCAAAAATACATTTTTAAACTCCAGCCCCTTTGCCAAATGCAAAGTCATTAAAGTAACTCTGTCCTCGCTGTCTTCCCATGAATCTATGTCGCTTACCAAAGCTATCTGAGACAAATATCCGGATAAAGACTTATCGGGAGATCTTCTTTCAAAATCCTCCACAGCAGACACTAATTCCTGTATATTCTCTATTTTGCTTTTGTTTTCCGGATTATCCGATATTTCAAGTTCTTTAATATATCCGGTATCATTTATGACATTTTCTATTATTCCCTTTACGGTTTTATCATATTTTAATCTGATGTTTTTTTCTATGATGGATTTAAAAAAATTCAATGCCGTAAGTGATGAACCTGACACAACGCCCGAATCTGCAAATTTCAACGATTCAAACAGAGATAAACCTTTTCCGGATGCAAAATTTTCAAGTTTTGTCATCGATGTTTTTCCTACACCTCTTTTAGGAACGTTTACGACTCTTTTAAAACTAATATTATCATCAGGATTATGTATTAATTTAAGATATGCCATTATATCTTTAATTTCGGCTCTGTCATAAAACTTCAAAGACCCTACTATCGTATAAGGAAGCCCCTGTCTTCTCAATGCGTCTTCAAGCGCTCTGGACTGGGCATTAGTTCTGTAAAAAATCGCAAAATCGGATAAAGAATAGCCGTTTGTTTTATTTATTAAAATCATATCAACAACTCTGTGAGCCTCGTCATTTTCATTCATATTCTGAAATACGTTTATATTACCCTTATCATCATTTTGAGTCCATAATTTTTTATCGACTCTGCCGTAATTATTTTTTACGACATTCCATGCTTTTGAAAGAATTTTAGGAGTTGAGCGGTAATTTTGTTCAAGTTTTACAACTTTACAATCAGGATAGTCTTTTTCAAAATCAAGAATATTGTTTATATCGGCGCCTCTCCATGAATAAATACTTTGGTCATCATCTCCGACTACGCAAATATTTTTATATTTGTCCGTCAGCATTTTAGTCAGCAGATACTGGGCGTGGTTTGTATCCTGATACTCGTCAACCAAAATATATTTGAACTTTTCCTGATATTTAGACAATATTTCAGGATTTTCCTCAAGTTTATAAATTGTCTGCATAATTAAATCGCCGAAATCAAGAGCATTATATCTTTGAAGTTTCTTTTGATACAAATCGTATATTGCACCTACGGTCTGACCGTAGAAATCACCTCTTGACTGGCAATCCGCCTGCATATCAACCGGTGTATCTAAATCGTCTTTCGCCCTGCTGATTTTGTTTGCGACCCATGACGGTTTAAATTTTTTATCGTCAAGATTCATTTCTTTCAGGCATTCTTTAACAACATTGACCTGTTCCGACATATCATAAATAAGAAAATTTGAACCTATCCCGAAAGTTTTTGCTTCGCTTGACAACAGATATGTGCAGAAAGAATGGAATGTGGAAACTCTGACATCACTTCCGCAGTTACAAGTTATCTCATTAACTCTTTTTCTCATTTCGCCGGCGGCTTTATTTGTAAAAGTCACGGCAAGAATATTGTAAGGTTTTATTCCCTGTTCCAAGAGATAAGCAATACGGTAAGTAATTACTCTGGTTTTACCCGTGCCGGCTCCGGCAAAAATTATTAAAGGCCCTTCCGTATGCAAAACCGCTTCTTTTTGTGATGAATTCAAATCGTCAATCAATATAGTCATAATTTATGTATTATACCATAACATAAATTTTATGACAAAATTTTTTATTTTTTTGTATAATATGACGGTATGAATAAAATAGGCTTGCTGAAAGAAGACGTAAAAACGATTTTTCATAAAGACCCCGCCGCGCGTTCATGGGCAGAAGTTTTGTTATGTTACCCGGGTCTTCATGCAATATGGGCTCACAGATTTGCACATTTTTTATGGAAACATAAATTTTACTTCTTTGCCAGATTTTTATCGCATATATCCAGACATTTCACAGGCATAGAAATTCATCCTGGAGCAACCATAGGCAGAAGATTTTTTATAGATCACGGGATGGGTATAGTGATAGGTGAAACAGCAGAAATAGGCGATGATGTCCTTATATATAAAGGCGTAGTATTGGGCGGAACTTCTTTGGAAAAAGGGAAAAGGCATCCGACTATAGGCAATAATGTAATTATAGGCTCGAATGCTATTGTAATGGGAGCAATAAATATAGGGCATAACGTAAGAATAGGCGCCGGTTCCGTCGTTGTGCATGACGTTCCCGCAAATGCAACTGCCGTAGGAGTACCAGCAAGAATAGGGTTAGGTTACAATCAGTATGAACTTGACCATCTTGAACACGCAAAGCTGCCTGACCCTGTAGCGGATGCAATGAAATTTGTGCTTAACGAACAAAAAAAACTTGAAGAAAAACTTAACCAATTTATAAATTCCGAGAAAAAATAATCTTTTTTTAATACTTCTTTAATAAGCTGCAGATTTTTAAATAATCATCCAAAGCCAATTTATCAGGTCTAGAAAAAGAATCTATTTCCACACTCTCCAATATCCCCGCGGCAGAAGATTTATCTTTTTTGAGAAATGAAGACAAACCGTTTAAAATTGTTTTCCTTCTCATAGAAAAGCAATGTTTGATAACAGGAAATAAAAGATTGTCGGGTTCCCGGGGCTTTTTATTGGCAAACCTAATTACGGATGACATTACCTGAGGTTTTGGATTAAAACACCCTGGAGGAACATCAAACAGCATTTCCGCATCCGCATAATACTGCCTGAATAATGAAATATACCCGTAGTCTTTTGTTCCCGGACCTGAAGCCAGTCTTACAACTACATCTTTTTGAAGCATAATAACGGCGGAAACAAAATTTTTACAAGGTAAAAACTTCTGCAAAATAGCAGTGCCAACATTATACGGCAGATTTGCGACTATTTTAAAAGGTTTTTCAGGCAGCTCAAATTTTAAAAAATCACGGTTAACAATCGTTATATTTGCATCATTTTTATATTTTTCACGCATGTTTTCTGCAAGTTCTCTGTCAATATCGACAGCCGTTAAATTATCCGTAAATTTTTTTAAAATATTTGTCAGCGCTCCTTTTCCGGGGCCGACCTCTATAACGATATCAGTTTTTTTAATATCCGCAGACTGAACAATCTTATTTGCTATATTATTGTCAATTAAAAAATTTTGCCCGTGAGGCTGTCTCATCTTTATGCCTTTTACCTGTATAGATTTATGCAGACTATCTCACTTTTTGAAAATAACCTCATAGGAGGCCCCCACCATCTTGTTCCGGAACTTACATAAAGATATGAATTATTTTCCTTATATAAACCGTAATAATATTTAAAAAAAATATATTCTATTAAATCAAAAGGAGGAATCTGCCCGGCATGAGTATGTCCCGATAACTGCAAAGAAACAGGATATTTTGAAACTTCTATAAAAGCATCAGGCTGATGAGATAAAAACACCACAGGTTTTTTAAAATCTATATTCTGCAAAGCTTTCTGTATGTCAGCAGGCTGAGAATTAAATCTTTTTGAAGATTTTGCATCAGGAATTCCCGCTATATAAAGAATATCTCCGACCGCAATATTCTTATTGTGAATTATATTTGCTTTTATTTTACCGCAAAAAGAATAAAATTCATCTATACCCATATAATATTCGTGGTTGCCGCTTACTGCGAATATTCCGTACTTTGTTTTTATTTTATCAAGATCATACTGTACGTATTTATCTCCGATTCTGCTTTCCAGAATATCACCGGTAAGCACAACGATGTCAGGATTTAATTCATTGGTCCTTTTAATTATTTTTTGAATTTCTTTATGAGAAGCATAATAATCTATATGAATGTCAGATAATTGGACTATTCTTATTCTTTCAACCGTTAAACCCGGAACTTTTAAGGAAATATTTCTTATTACCGGCTCTCTGAACATTACATTAAACACCGAATATGCCGAACAAAGAACCGCCAATATGCATGATATTAAAGTTGAATAATATATAAACTGGTTATTTCTTACAAAGATATGAATTATGTCTGTGACTAAAAACAAAAAAAACGTGATTGATAAAACGCCGAACCAAATATATCCGTATCCTGCAAACGTCTTTAGAAAATTATTCGCCAAATGCTTATTTGAAAAATATTCGGCAAGGATACCCCATGCAGCCAAAAGAAAAACTAAAACCAATACAATAAAATATGCGGTTGATTCAAGCCTGAATACTACAGAAAGCCTGGCAAAAATATAATAATGCAACAATAAATAGATAATTAAAAAACTTATAAAAAATAATCCCATATTTACCTTATTAAAAGCAAAAAAGTCAGCTTTATACCTAATTTTGGCTTTTTATTAAGCTGTTTTTAAAATATAAACTTACAATTACGGCTACAAGCGCCCCTATAGAGGATGCAGTCTTTGCGCCAAGCACGTTTGCCATATATCCGCCCAATATGCTCCCTATAGGCGTAAAACCCAAAAAAGCCATTATAAAAAAACCTATCACGGTTCCTCTATGCTGGCTTGGAGCATTGATTTGGATATATGTATTTGTCAAACTCATGCTTACAACCATACAATAACCCATTATCGCCAAAAATAAACAAGCTGTATATATGTTTGTTATAAGGCTGAAAAGCATTATGGCGATGCCAAGACTCAAAGAGCTGTAAAAGACCCATTTCGCAATATTGTCAGTATTTTGTTTACCGGCAACAGTTATGGTAGCAAGTAAAGCGCCTACTCCGACAGCCGACATAAATAAGCCAAGACCGTTTGCCGTCATTCCGTAAATATCTTTAACAAAAACAGGCATAAGAACCATAGGAAATACCGTAACTATGCCGTTGACCGCAAGAATTATCAGCATTGAAAGAACTATTTTATTACTTTTAACAAAATTTGAAGCCGCCAACAATTTCTCTTTGAATCTGGCATTATTGGCTTCAATTGTGTGTTTGATAGGGATAATATGGGCTAATGCTATAATTATTGCTATATAAGAAATTGTGTTAAACAAAAAGCAGAAAGATTCCCCGTATTTTGCTATAACAATTCCGGCTATTGCAGGTCCTATAACTCTTCCAGTATTAAAAATAAGCGAATTTAACCCTATCGCATTCATAAGATTCTCTTTTGGCACCAAATCTATAATAAAAGACTGTCTTATCGTCATATCAAAAGCATTAACCAGTCCTAGCAGAGTGGATAAGACAAAAACATGCCATATATGTATTGTACCCGTCATAGTTAAAATTGTAAGTATACCGGCTTCAAGCATCAAAAGCCCCTGAGTGACAAACAAAAGTTTCTTCCGGTTATAATTATCGGCAAAAGTCCCTGCAAACGGAGAAATTATTAAAATAAATATTTGGCTCAAAAAAGCAACCGTTCCAAGTAAAATAGAAGAATTTGTCATACTGTATACAAGCCACGGCATAGCAGTCATTTGAAGCCATGATCCTATAACAGATATTATCTGTCCGAAAAAAAATAATCTGTAGTTTTTTATATTGAGAGATTTAAATACCGATTTACTGATGAGCATTTTATTTTTTCAACAAACACTGCCTTGCTTTTAATATAAAATCTGTCGCTGCAGGACAAATATAATCAGGATATGTCCAAGGCAGTTTTACAAATCCTCCCTTCTTATATATGGTTGTAACTTCAGCATATATGCCTTCGGAAAGATATATTCTGTGGCTAAAATCTTTAGTAGAAGCTAAAATAACGTTTGCCGGAGTTATATAACCGGGATCTATATTTATTATTCTATTTTCGCTTTTTGAAATGGAAACTTCCAAATTATTTGTAGAAACTTTTATTCCGGCAAGTCTATCCGGAGACAACAGCGATTCAAAAGAAATCCACTGCCTCTTAAGGTTTTCCCCCATTTCAGGATTATAGTACCGTGTAAAAGAAAAATCTATAATTTCGCTTTTTATATCAATTTTATTATTGAATTCTAACTCAACAGCCTTATAGACTTCTTCTATATTTACGGAAGAATTAAAAATCAGCCCGAAGAAAAATTTTGCCGGATGTACTTGATTTATTTGTCCCATAATGCCGATATTATTGCAAAAACTGAAAGTATTTTCAATTTTACGAATTTAAAGAATGTTCTTTTTTTTATTATAAACACATAATTTATTTATTTTTTAAACAAAACATGCACGCTGATAAAGTACTTGACAAAAAAAGTTTTTTGTTGTAGAATTATTATAAATTAAATATTTAGTTTGGGCAAAGGTGCTTAAAAGGTTAGTGAGAAATCTTTTAAGCATTTTTGTTTTTAAAAATAGAATTAAATTTAAAATGGAGGTATCTTTATCATGGGTTACACAAAAGAAGATATTATCAGGATGGTCAAAGAAGAAGACGTAAAATTTATCCGTTTACAGTTTACAGATATTTTTGGCACACTTAAAAATGTCGCAATTACCGCAAGCCAGATTGAAAAAGCAATGGATAATAAATGTATGTTTGACGGTTCATCAATCGAAGGTTTTACAAGAATTGAAGAAAGCGATATGTATCTTTACCCGGATCCAGACACATTCGTAATTTTCCCTTGGAGACCTCAGGACGGAAAAGTAGCAAGACTTATCTGCGACGTTTATACTCCTGACGGAAAGCCTTTTGCAGGATGTCCTAGAAATATTTTGAAAAGGAACCTTAAAGACGCAGCCGATTTAGGTTATACATTTAATGTAGGTCCTGAATTGGAATTCTTTTTATTCTTGACGGATGATAAAGGAAAACCTACAACTCAAACTCATGACGATGCAGGGTATTTTGATTTAGCTCCTATAGATTTAGGAGAAAGCGCAAGAAGAGATATGTGTTTGACTCTTGAAGCGATGGGCTTTGAAATAGAAGCTTCCCACCATGAAGTTGCAAGAGGGCAGCATGAAATAGACTTCAAATACGGAGATGCCTTAAAAACAGCCGACAACATAAACACATTTAAGCTTGTAGTAAAAACAATAGCGCAGAAACACGGTCTTCATGCAACGTTTATGCCAAAACCTATATTCGGAATAAACGGTTCAGGCATGCACACAAATCAATCTTTATTTAAAAACGGCAAAAACGCATTTTTTGATGAAAAAGATAAATTACAGCTTTCAAGCGAAGCTTACAGCTATATAGCCGGTTTAATGAACAACATAAAAGCTATGTCAGCTATAACAAATCCTTTGGTTAACTCATATAAGAGATTAGTTCCGGGATATGAAGCTCCTGTTTATATAGCATGGTCTGCAAGAAACAGAAGTCCTCTTATAAGAATACCTGCAGCCAGAGGCGCTTCAACAAGAATAGAACTTCGTTGCCCGGATCCGTCATCAAATCCTTATTTTGTTCTCGCAGCATGTTTGGCGGCAGGTTTGGACGGCATAAAAAATAAATTGCAGGTTAAAGCTTCCACAGACAGAAATATTTTCAAAATGACACAGGAAGAAAAAAATAAAGCAGGAATTGAAAGTTTGCCGTATAATCTGATTAATGCGGTTCAGGCTATGCAGAAGAGCGAGCTTATGAAAAAAGCTCTCGGTGATCATGCTTTTGAATTGTATACTGAAGCTAAAATCAACGAATGGGATGCTTACAGGACAAAAGTTCATCAGTGGGAAATTGACGAATATCTAGTAAATTATTAATATTAGAAAACGAAAGAAGTATCAAAAAAGCAGCATTGTTCTTGTAATTTAAAACAATAATACGGACAAAGATGTCCTTAAGAGCACAGTACTCAGACATCTTGGCTTTTCAAGGAGAAGATATGTGTGGTGTATTTGCGATAGAAAACAATATTGATTCGGCTACCTTAGTTTTTGCAGGGTTAATAACTTTGCAGCACAGAGGCGAAGAATCCGCCGGGATAACCTCAAACGGTGACGGCAACATATATAACACACATAAATCCATGGGACTTGTTTCACAGATCTTTAAAGAAAAAATATTAAATAATCTGACAGGAAAAGTAGCTATAGGGCATGTAAGATACAGTACTCATTCGGAAAGTTCTTTACTTAATGCACAGCCGTTCGTATATAATTGTATTCACGGTAATATTGCCGTTGCTCACAACGGCAATATTACAAACTTTGAAAAGATAAAGAACAGACTTGCTAAAAGCGGTTCTATTTTCAATCATACTTCGGATACTGAAATAGTTGCTCATTTGATTGCCGAAAACACAGGAAAGAGTATCGGACAAATTATTAAAAAGTCCGTACAAGCTTTGGAAGGAGCTTTCTCCTTTGTATTTATACACGGGAATAAACTGATAGGAGTAAGAGATTCTTTTGGATTCAGACCTTTAGCTATGGGAAAAGTAGGAAGTTCTTACATTCTTACATCAGAAACAAGCGCAATAGACGCAATAGGCGGAAAGTTTATAAGAGATATAAAACCCGGAGAAATAATAGTAATTGAAAACGGGAAGATCATTGAATCTTTACAGTTTACAAAAAAAACTAAAGATAAATTATGTATTTTTGAGCAGGTGTATTTTTCAAGGCCGGACAGTATGCTTTGCGGAAGAAATATAAAAGACGCAAGAGTTGACATGGGAAAATATTTAGCCCAGCAAATGAAGCATATAAAAGCCGATGTTGTAGTGCCGGTGCCTGATACCGGAATATTTTCAGCGCAGGGTTTTTCTCAATATTCAGGAATTGATTTACAGACAGGTTTTATAAGGAATCATTATGTAGGCAGAAGTTTTATAAAACCTTCTCAAAAGATGAGAGAAATAACGGCAAAATTGAAATTGTTTCCTATAAAAGATGTTATAAACGGAAAAAGAATAGTTCTTATTGATGATTCGCTCGTAAGAGGCACGACTGCAAAAAAAATTGTTTCCACTTTGAGAAATGCTGGAGCGAAAGAAATACATTTGGCTTTATCATCGCCGGCGGTAATATCGCCGTGTTTTTACGGGATAGATACTCCGATGAAAAGCAAACTTATAGCGGCGGCAAATTCCGTTGAAGAAATTAAAGATTTTCTAAATGTTGACAGTTTGACGTTCCTTGACATAAATAACATGAAAAAAGCGTGCGGAAACGGGAAACCGAATAATTTCTGCTGTGCCTGTTTTGACGGGAAATATCCGTCTAAAATAGACAAAAAAAGATTAAACGCTTAAGTTCTTTCTAAATAATATAAACAAATTTGGACAAAGCAGCCCAAGAGATTGATTTTCGTATCTTTTGGGCTGTTTTTTTATATCTGTTTTTACAACTGCTTTAAATAATTTTGCAAAGGAGCAAAAAAACAAGGAGGTGTACTTACAAATTTTTTGTTTCGTTTGTTAAATTTTATTAAAGGAGATTCAAAATGAAAAAAGGAATTTTATTTACAGTTTTTGCAGCATTATTGCTAACAGTCACAACATCATCAGCCTTAAAGGCCGAAGAACTTTCAGTATCCGGCTTATTATCTGGCTGGAAATTCAGCGGAGATCTTACTTCTTTCGCATCTTTCAAATCTGAAGAGAGAGAGGGAGATTCAAAACTAAACTTTTCTTACATGCAGTTTTACGCCGAAAAAGAAATTCAGAAAAACTTAACTGTTTATCTGTCTTTGGCCGTAAACAATAAAGATTATAACAACGATAAAAACAACTATGAAACAACCGTTTTGGTTGATACCGCATTTCTATCTTATGCGGTAAATGACGTTTTAAGCGTACATGTAGGTAGGGAAATCATAAATTACGGATATCAGAACCCTATATGTATAATTGATGAAAAATTTGCAATACTGCCTTCAATGTCGCTTTCTTATTTCGGCGGTTATGTTTTGAGAGGCGACGGAGTCGGAATTGTCGTAAGAAATTCCGTAGTTGATGTAAATGCCGCTTATATGAATATTCCTACGGATAACACTATTAACGGCAAGTCTTATTATGCAAGGGTAAGTAAGACAATAGGCTCTTTGACAGTAGGAGCAAACGGATTGCTTGCAAAAGGTCCTGATTATGTACTCGGCGATTCTACCACTCCTTCTAACGATGATACAGTATCTTATTTTGGACCAGACGTTAAGTTTGAAAATGATTTGCTTGATTTCAGAACAGAAGTAATGTTTGCAAACAGAGAAACCGAATTTACACCCGGCGCCGGCAAAGAATCCATAAACAGAATAGGATTCTATTCTCAAGTTACCGTTAATCTGTTATCGGAAAAGAAACTGTATGTAGGTTCAAGACTTGATTATGTCGAACCTTATACACAGCCGAAAGAAATCAACAGATATCTCAGCGGCGTAGTAGGTTCTTACTTGTACGATAATGTCTTAGTAAGAGCACAGTTTAAATCAAATATCGATGAAGGCAAAGATTCTGAAGCAGGACTTATGCTGACGGTTACATTTTAAATTTAATAAAATAGGAGGGTAAAATGAAAAAAGTATTTTTTGCAGTGATGTTTTGTTTTATTTCTCTGTTTGCGTTTAATATCGTACAAGCAGAGGACACAGCTGTAATGCAGGAAGAAGTCGTATTAGCGTCAGATTCGGCTCCGGCTGTCGCGGTTGTTGAAGAATCTATTGAGGCGGAAACTCCTAAAGTAGATACCGGAGATACAGCTTTTATGCTCATTTGCGCTGCATTGGTTATGTTAATGACTCCCGGACTTGCTTTGTTTTACGGGGGTATGGTAAGAAGAAAAAATATTTTGGGAACAATGATGCAAAGCTTTGTTGCATTAGGAATAATCACTATAGTATGGATTGTTTACGGATACAGTCTTGCTTTCGGTCCTGACGTGGGTCATGTGATAGGAAGTTTAAAATGGTCTTTCTTAAACGGCGTGGGACTAGATCCTAACCCTGATTACTCTTCAACGATTCCGCATCAGCTGTTTATGATATTTCAAATGATGTTTGCTATTTTAACGCCTGCTTTGATTACAGGCGCTTTTGCTGAAAGATTTAAATTCAAATCATATCTTATATTTCTGGTTTTGTGGCTCACAATAGTTTACTGCCCTCTTGCCCACTGGGTATGGGGAGTAGGCGGCTGGATAAGAAATCTCGGCGGATTGGATTTTGCAGGAGGCCTCGTAGTTCATATAGCTTCAGGTACTTCCGCTCTTGCCGCTATACTTGTAATAGGAACAAGAAGAGGATATAAAAGAGAAAGCATGCCTCCTCACAGTTTACCTTTGACATTGTTGGGAACTGCTCTTCTGTGGTTCGGTTGGTTCGGCTTTAACGCAGGAAGCGCTTTATCTGCCGGATCGCTGGCAGCATCGGCTTTTGTAGCAACACACGTAGGCGCAGGAAGCGCTCTTCTTGCATGGATGTTTGTTGAGTGGTTATTAAAAGGTAAGCCTACAATGCTTGGCGCTCTCTCTGGAGCTTTGGCCGGTCTTGTTGCGATTACTCCTGCTTCTGGATTCGTTACGCCTATTTCGGCGATGTTTATCGGTATAGCCGGCGGGTTGGTATGTTATTTCGCCGTTAATTTCAAAGAAAAACTCGGATATGATGATTCTTTGGACGTTGTAGGCGTACACGGCGTAGGCGGATTGGTCGGCGCTTTGTTAACCGGTATTTTCGCTACGACACTTGTAAATTCTGCAGGTGCGGACGGAAGTTTTGCACTACTTAAAATCCAGGCTTTAAGCGCGTTGGCTTCAATAGGCTATTCGTTTATAGTTTCTTTCATTTTGTTGAAAATAGTAGACAAACTCTTTGGATTGAGAGTCGAAGACAAAGAAGAACTTCAGGGTCTCGATTTATCGCAGCATGGTGAAAGCGGATATAGATTTTAGTTATAATATATAAACAAGGAGGATAAAATGAAAAAAGTAAGCGCAATAATAAAACCATATATGGTAGAAGACGTTAAAAATGCCTTGAAAGAAATCGGCGTTAACGGTCTTACTAAATCCAATGTTGAAGGCTTTGGAAAACAAGGCGGACATAAAGAAATTTACAGAAGCAAGGAATATTGTGTTCAATTTGTCGTCAAAGCCAAAATTGAAGTAATCGTACAGGATGAGATGGTTGATAAAGTTATAAATGTTATTATAAAGACAACAAGAAGCGGAGAAATAGGAGACGGCAAAATTTTTGTATATCCGGTTGAAAGAGTCATCAGAATCAGAACCGGAGAAGAAGGAGAAAAAGCTATATAGTCTTTTTCTCACGCGTTAAAAAAATCTCCATCTTTATTATTCGGATGGAGATTTTTTTTTATATATTTTTTTGTTATAATATCATGGTATACAGCAGTATTGTGAAATAACTGCAAACAATGAAAATAGCGGGATATTAAAATGATCAAAACAGGTGCGGAAATATTTGTAGAAAGTTTATTGAAGGAAAATGTTGAAGTTGTCTTTGGCATGCCTGGCGGAGCTTTGCTTCCTATTTTTGATAAGATACACGGTTCAAAATTAAAGTTTGTTTTAACAAGACATGAACAAGGCGCTTCACATATGGCGGACGGTTTTGCAAGATCTACAGGAAAAGTAGGAGTATGTCTTGCCACTTCCGGTCCGGGCGCAACAAATATAGTAACCGGACTTGCAACAGCATATATGGATTCCGTTCCGGTAGTAGCTTTTACCGGACAGGTTGCAACATCTCTTATAGGAAACGACGCTTTTCAGGAAGCGGATACCACCGGCATTACAAGACCTGTTACAAAACATAATTTCTTGGTTAAAGACGTAAAAGATTTAACAACAATAATAAGGCAGGCTTTTTACATAGCAAAAAGCGGAAGACCGGGCCCTGTTCTTGTAGATATTCCAGTAGACGTTCAAAGAGCAAGCTGTGAATTTATATGGAAAGACTTAGTTCATATAGCTTCTTACCAGCCTAAATTTAACGGACATCCGGGACAAATTAAAAAAGCCGTAGCCGCAATAAATAAAAGCAAAAATCCTGTTCTTTATATAGGCGGCGGCATAATAAGCTCCGGTGCGGAAAAAGAAATAGAAATATTGTCAAAAAAAGCAAATATACCGGTAACTTCTACGCTTCTTGCAATGGGAGCTTTCAAAGGCGAAGAAAAACTGAATCTGGGTATGCTTGGGATGCATGGAACATATTGGGCTAATAAAGCAGTTCAAAACAGCGATTTAATAATCTGTGCGGGCGCAAGATTTGATGACCGATGCACCGGTAAAGTTTGCGGTTTTGCCCCTAACGCTGCAATTATTCACATAGACATAGATCCCACTTCAATATCAAAGATAGTTAAAGTTGATATACCTGTAGTAGGAGATGCAAAGAGTATTTTGACAGAAATTATAAAAACGACAACTTCAAAAGAAAACAAAAAATGGCTGTCACAAATAGCGGAATGGAAAAAAGAAGCTCCATTAGTTTATGATAAAACAAAAGGACTTAAACCGCAGTTCATACTTGAAAAAATATCGGAAATAACAAAAGGCGAAGCCATCGTCACGACTGAAGTCGGACAGCATCAAATGTGGGCCGCGCAGTACTATAAAACCGCAAAACCCAGACATTTCATTACTTCCGGAGGTCTCGGAACAATGGGATTTGGTTTTCCGGCTGGAATAGGCGCTAAAATAGGAAATCCCGATAAAGACGTTATAGTTATTGCAGGCGACGGTTCTTTCCAGATGAATATTCAGGAGCTTACGACTGCGTCTTTATACGGAGTTGATATAAAAATTTTTATATTAAATAACCAATTTCTCGGAATGGTAAGACAATGGCAGGAAATGTTTTACGGCAAAAGATATTCCAATACATGCCTGAGAAAAAATAAAAACTGCCCTGCATTATGCAATACTCCGAGCGATAAATGTCCTGTTTACGTACCCGATTTTGTAAAACTGGTTGAGGCCTACGGCGGAACGGCAAAAAGAGTTACAAAAGCCAAAGACGTTGAAA
>Ga0265294_10005039_pt1 | contig 16194 bp, 16 predicted proteins | sample MunlanPumphouse3_FD_192504 | JGI IMG/M metagenome (GOLD analysis project Ga0265294, IMG submission 192504) | Groundwater microbial communities from a municipal landfill in Southern Ontario, Canada - Pumphouse #3 | ecosystem: Environmental > Aquatic > Deep subsurface > Groundwater | place...
ATTCGACGTTAATCTCAAAGGCGATTTAAAAGCTGAAGGAATCCGCTGGTTAGTCAATTATCTTAATTATCCCCCTGAAGATGTCTTCGCGATTGGCGATGGAATGAATGATATCTCAATGCTCAAAACCGTTAACCACGGCATTGCGATGGGTAACAGCCATCCGGAACTTTTGTCGGTAGCCACATATGTAACTTCGGATGTTGGCGATGAAGGTGTCGCCAACGCTTTACACCACTTTAACTTAATTTAAGGAAATCTGGGGAATCCGGGTTTCTTTTTTTGCAGGGTTTGGAAAGCTCGCTTTACTAAATCAAGACGATGAATTACAATAGATAAAGAAAGAAAGTGATTGTTATGTATGACGCCATTGTCATTGGCGGTGGTCACGCCGGCTCCGAAGCCAGCCTTGCCCTCGCCAGATTAAATAAAAAGACATTATTAGTGACCGGAAACAAAAAAATGATTGCGACGATGCCGTGTAATCCCTCAATTGGAGGGCCCGCCAAAGGAACTTTGGTCCGTGAAATTGATGCTTTGGGCGGGGAAATGGGAAAAAACGCTGATCGATCATATCTGCAGATGAAAATGCTTAACAATTCCAAAGGACCAGCCGTTCGCTCGCTTCGTGCTCAATCCGATAAAGTTCTCTATCCCCAAAAAATGCAAGAAGCTTTATATAACCAAACAAATTTAGAAATTCGCGAAGCTTACGTTATAAAACTGATTGTTAACGATTATGGCTGTCAAGGAGTGATTCTCGAATCTGGGGAAATGATATACTCGCAAGCGGTTATCATAACAACGGGCACCTATATGGAGGGAGTTATTCTTGTCGGCGCGACTGCAACACCATCGGGTCCAGATCAACAATTGCCATCAATCGGGTTGTCGCAAAATTTGCGGGATTTGGGAATCACAACGTTTCGCTTGAAGACGGGAACTCCACAGCGGATTATCCGTAGTTCAATTGATTTTTCGCAGATGGAACTTTCCCCCGGTGATGGGTTCATTTATCATTTTAGTTTTGATGATTCGATTTTTAAACCAATTGATCATGAGTGGCCATGTTACTTGATTCATACGACGGAGACCACCAAAAAGGTAATTGCCGATAACCTCCGAAAATCTGCTATGTACAGCGGATTAGTCAAAGGTGTGGGACCAAGGTATTGTCCATCGATTGAAGATAAATTTGTTCGGTTTGCGGACAAGGAACGGCATCAATTATTTATTGAGCCCGAAAGTCAATTTTCTGATGAAGTATACTTGCAAGGGTTTTCCACTTCTATGCCCCACGAAGTACAAGACCAAATGGTTCATTCTCTTCCCGGACTTGAGCATGCCATTATTGCCAAATACGCGTATGCCATCGAATACGATGCCATTCATCCCACGCAACTTTGGCCAACGCTTGAATCTAAAACCATCGCCAATCTATATTTTGCTGGACAAGTTAATGGAACAAGCGGTTATGAAGAAGCCGCTGCCCAAGGATTAATGGCGGGAATCAATGCGGCGTTAAAACAAGATCAAAAACCACCATTTGTTTTACGACGGGATGAAGCTTATATCGGAGTATTAATCGATGATCTCATCACCAAAGGAACGTTAGAACCATACCGAATGTTAACATCAAGAGCGGAATTTAGACTTTTGTTGCGTCATGATAACGCGGATATGCGACTGACCGAACATGGACATCAAATTGGATTAATCGACACTAGTAGATATGAAATGTTTTTACAAAAGAAAGCGGCAATAAGTTCCGAAATTAATCGTTTGAAAACGATTTTTATCAATCCTGGAAAAATAACTGATACGCGGTTACAAACCAAAGAATTCGGGGAAATTAACGAAAAAATAAGCCTTTTTGATTTGTTAAAACGGCCAGGAGTGACATACCAATTAGCAATGCGTATTGCCGGCGATGGTGATACGTTACAACCAATGATTGCGGAACAAGTTGAAATTGAAATCATGTATGAAGGCTATATCAAAAAAGCGATGAAAGAAGCGCAAAAATTAATTAAGGAAGAAAGCATTTCCATTCCCAAAGACATTGATTATGATCTGCTTCATAATCTCGCTTTGGAAGCGCGAGCAAAACTAAAAACGATCCGCCCTTGTACCATCGGTCAAGCCTCACGAATTAGCGGAATCACACCAGCGGATTTATCGGCACTTGCTGTTCAAATCAAATCTGGGAAGTATAACCATTAAAACATTGACCGTTTTTGTCAATGTTTTTTCCAATAAGCCTTACAATTAGCCGATTTACAGACTATAGAAGTGGTCGAGAAATCAAAGGCATTTATCAAAAAGGATATGATTATTCTCCTTGATATGGTAAAATACTTTCGAGGCGATATCGTGGATTCATGGTTCAATAAACAGTTGGAAACGCTTAATATTATGCCTTCCGACACGATGATGAAGCAATTTGCGCTTTATCATGATTTTTTGATACACAAAAACACTGTGATGAATTTGACGGCGATTACTGAGAAGGAAGAGATCTATAAGAAACATTTTTTGGATTCGCTTTACTTGATTTTAGCGTTTACCCCACAAGAGCAAACGTTGCTTGATGTCGGTTCGGGTGCTGGATTTCCATCGATTCCACTGAAAATAATGTTTCCCAAATTGCAAATCACCATTATTGACGCTTTGGACAAACGGATTAAGTTTCTGACTGAACTTGTTGAGCTATTGGGTCTTGAAGGTGTTACTTTGATTCACGGTCGTATTGAGGATAGCCTTAAGAAAAACCACTATGAAATTGTTACCGCTCGAGCGGTTGCCAAGCTAAATATTTTAACAGAATTATGTTTGCCTTTTGTCAAACCAAAAGGAATTTTTGTGGCAATGAAAAACGCTAACTTTCAAGTTGAATTAAAGGAAGCGCAAGCGGGAATCGCTTTACTGGGAGGAACCGTGATGCAAAAGGTAATCTATTCGCTTGATGAAACAACAAAACATGCTATGATAGTAATTCAAAAAAACCAACCCACTGACCATAAATATCCCAGAGCCTTTAATAAAATTAAAAAAAATCCTTTATAAAGGAGGCCAAATCCGTGCAAAATCGCCAAACCCATGTTTTTTCCGAAATCGAAGATTATCGTGAATTGTTAGAAAACAAACATTTGCGTTCCAAAAACCGGTTCGTAATGATTATTACAATCATTTTGGGCATTGCGGTTTTGACATATATGGCCGTCGCGAAATATCCGTTGTACACAACGCTCTCATTAATGACGGGATTTTTATTAGTGATTCTTATTAATTTTGCTTGTTTGGCATATGGATATGAAAATCATTATTTTTATCAATTGAACCAGTATATCACTTCCTTTGGTATTTTTTGTTTAGCTATTGCGATGATTTTTATTTTTAAGTCACCATCAATGGTCGCGGCTTTATTTATCGCTTATGCGATTGCTGCATTTTATCAGGACTTAAAAGTGATGTTCATCAGTAATGCTTTTTTGTTGTTTTCTGCCATCATGATTATGGCCGAGTTTCCGGAATATCTCGACTTTATTAACGCTTCGCAAGAAAATGATTTTGCGGTTCCATTCTTTTTTCTGGTGTTTATTTTGGTTTTATCTATATCTTCATATATTATGGTTAAACAAAAACGATTTTTTTATAATCAAATTGCATTATCAAAGGAAACTGAATTTCGGAATATTGATTTATTAATCGACCTAGAAACCGAAGTCACGGGACGAACAATCAATTTATCAAAGTATTACGATAACATTTTGGCTTTTACTGATGCTTTCACCAAAAAAATCCAGATGGATAATATCTTCATTAAAAAAATCCATATCATGCAAGCCCTAGAAAATAACACGGCGTATCCGCTTTTACACGAAAAATACCCCGATTTTTCTAAAGAAGAGTACGATCGGCTTTCCGACTTGTCATTAGGAGTACATCGGAAGCTTTTGAAATTAGCAATGAAGATAAGTTATGCTAAAGACGTAAAAATCAAGAAACGCGAAATCTTCTCAGAAACGCAGTTCAAAAGTTTTAATCACCAGTCTGACAGTCTGGAAATAAAGATCTTAGCGTTTGCGGTGTTTTACACGGCGTTAAGACGCGGAAATGCCGCGATGCGTCCGTTGACGGAAGCGGAAATATACAACGTTTTAGTGTATACGGATTATTATTACTACATTGATCCAAGGATTATCCGTATCTATCAGGAAAACAATCAAGTTTTCGATGATATTGTTTCGGACATTCTCGGAAAGCGGGTGAAATAATGAAGAACTTTCTCCGCAAAGTATTTAACGCCGAGTTTTTGCCAATGAGTGAAGTCCGGAAAATTAAAATTACGCTCGTTATGGCTTTTTTGTTGGTCATCACGGCAGTTACAATTCCGTTTTCGCTTTTTTTCAAGTATGAATTATTAACGGTTATTATCGTTTTGATTGCCTTAGTAATCGGTTTTATTTTGATTCTTGCCCTTTTTCGATGGCATAAGATTTTGGCTGCCGAACAAATCTCAATCATTTATACCATTGGTCTTACGGTCTTTTATACCCTGGGAACCAGTAGCTTTTATGCTTATCTATTCTTTTATATCGCTTTAACGATTATCATTTTTTATCAAGAACTGTTTTCATATTTGACATATGGCACTTTGGTGGTTGGCATCGGTGTATATTATATCTTTACGTATCAGGCGGATTTAGTATCGATGCAAGACATTTCGGGATCAGTTTATATCTATGCTTTTATTCTCGTGATGTTTTATCTGATTTTCTTGGTTCAAATTTTGTACAACGAAAAACTGTACATTGATTTAAATTATGACTGGGTCAAGATGAATCGCCTCATTGAAAAATATCAAGATCGATCATTGTCTTACCTCGTTGAACTCGACAAGCGACAAAAACGAACTCCGGGATATGAGGATGTAAAGTGCCAAAAGGCATTTGGAGAAATCGCGGTTTTCCTAGCGGAACATTTTCATGAAGACGGCAAGGACATCTTAAATCTCCGCGATTTGTATATCTATATTCACGAGCGGGGATTAAGACGGGTTTTGGATAACGACGAATTCAGTGTCTCGACGAAAAAAATCGCTAACCGATTGGATAAATATCTGTTAAATTCGCGAACGGATATGATTTCGATGATTTTCAATTTTTATACTAAATTCCGGGAGACTTTGCCTTATCGGGACAATCGCTATGAATATAATCTTTGCAAGTTAGCGCCAAATCATGAAGAACAAATCATCGCCATGGCCTTGGTGTATCAATATTTAGCCAACGAAATCTGTAACGAAGACCACTGGGATCCAACCGACAAGCCGTTATCGCATCAAGAAATCACGGAATTGTTAATGGCAATGGAGACGGAAGAATTCTTAAACGCTGAACAAATAGCATTCTACAAGGATAATAGCGACTTATTTGAACAACATTTACGAAAAAAAACATGACGAAGGAGTGATAAGCATGGGAATCGTCATTTCGATTGCTAATCAAAAGGGCGGTGTTGGAAAAACAACCACGGCGATTAATTTAGCAAGTTCTTTGAGTTACATAGGCAAGAAAGTCTTATTAATTGACCTAGACTATCAAGCTAATGCCACGACGTGTTTGGGAATCAACCGTGGCAGTTTTGAGTATAGCATCTTTGATTGTCTGGCAAACGATGTTGCTATCGAAAATGTGATATTACATACCAATAACCCCTTAATTGACGTTTTGCCGGCGCGAACGACTGTCGAAGGTATCGAAGAAAAGATAATCATGAATACCAATCGTGATTTCATTTTACATACGAAATTAAAAGATATAAAAGAGCAGTTTGATTATGTGCTGATTGATTGTCCGCCATCGTTAGGTTTCGTTACGATTAATGCGATGATGGCCTCTGACGGGATTATCATTCCCGTCCAATGCGAGTTTCTTGCCATGGATGGACTTACGCAATTGCTCAATATTATTCGCATGGTTCAAAGCAAAAAAAAGATCAATATGGAGACTTTAACGGTTTTTGGCGTGCTGTTAACGATGCTTGACACCCGATCGAATGCGGGATATCAAGTAATTAATGAAGTAAAGACCTATTTCGGAGAAAAAGTCTTTCAAACAATTATTCCGCGCAATGTCAGTTGTTCAAATGCGACATTTTACGGCGTTCCGGTCACAGAATTTTCCCCTAAAAGTAAATCATCGCTGAGTTACCGACAATTGGCAAAAGAGGTGATCACGCGTCATGACGAAAACTAATTACGTAAAACGAGGACTATCCGATCTTTTAGTAGAAAATGAAATTCAGAATATTGGTAAAGAGGAAGTTATCGAAATCGACTTGGCAGCTATTGAGCCCAACCCGTTTCAACCGCGGAAGCATTTTGACGTTGAGGCGATGAAGGAACTCGCTGAATCGATTCGAATCAATGGTGTTTTACAACCGATTATTGTTAAAAAGGTTTTAAATGGTTATCTGCTAGTGGCCGGCGAACGCCGAGTTAGAGCTGCCAAGATGGCTGGTTTTTCGGCAATTCCGGCGATTGTTAGGGACTATAACACCAGATATTTAGCGGAATTAGCCTTGTTAGAAAATATTCAACGCGAAGATTTAACGATTATTGAAGAAGCCGAAGCCTATCGAAACGCCATTAATTCGATGAATATCACTCATTTAGAGTTAGCGCAGAAAGTAGGGAAAAGTCGTTCCTATATTAGCAATACTTTAGGAATTCTTACACTTCCTGAGGCGATTGTCAACGAAATTAACAATGGACGCATTTCTATGGGACACGCCCGCGCATTAAGCAAATTAGAAGATGGCAATCGGATCTTACAAATTGCCTCCATGATTGTTGCCAACAAAATGACCGTTCGCGATATTGAAGCGTTGGTAAAAAAGGAAAAAAAGAAGAAGGTTATTAAGCAACAGGTAGTATCTTTCGAATTAGCCAAAGGGTTATCCGATATTAAACTATCTTTAGACATGATACTAAAATTTGATTGTCCGATAAAAGTGGTGAATAATAAAGTTGTCATTACTTTTGCGTCTGATGAGGAAGTAAGAAACTTTATTAAACTCTTATCAATTTCTCAAGGAGATGAGAAAGAGTGATGGCCTTATTTGAATTGATGCGTCCTTGGTTGGATTCGCTCTTTGGGAACGAATCATTAGTTACCGAGCTTATTATCAAAGGTTTGTTCGTCATTTCCTGGACGATTATCGCTTTCGTTCTCACAATTATTGTGAAACCGGTTATCTATCGGTTGCTAAAACTTAATCTCAAGTTATCCAAGAAACTCACAAGCAAATCGAAAAAGGTATTTACGGTTATTGATGAAGCCAAACAGGGAGCGACAATTGCTAGGTCGTTAACGAATTTGATACGCTTTGTGATTTGGTTTATCGTTATTATGTTTGTTTTAATTGGGTTCAATGTTGATGTTACCCCAATTCTTGCGTCCGCAGGAATCGTCGGCGTCGCAATTGCTTTTGGAACCCAAGCTATTATTAAAGATTTTGTGTCAGGAATTTTCTTTATCGTTGAGAAAACCTTTTTGGTTGGCGAACTCGTCCAAATCGATGATTTTACCGGAACAGTTAAGGAAATTGGCCTGCGAACAACGAAAATCGAGGATTGGAAAGGGGCTTTCCTGATTATCAACAATGGCAATATCGGTTCCGTCATCAATTACTCGCGCGACTATTCAATTGCGATTGTCGATGTTCTAATCGGGTACCAAAACGATTTTGACCAGGTTGTCAACAGCATTACCGCTTTTGTCAAGGATTATGGGCTAAAACTTCCGGAAATGGTGGAGATACCTCAAGTATTAGGAATGACGGAAACCGCAGATATGCATGTGGCACTAAGGATTACTACTAAATGTCGTCCCGGCGAACACTTTGGGGTAGAAAGAATGTTACGTAAGGATTTATTACAGTACTGTCAAAACAATAAGCTGGGATTACCAATTCAAGTTGTTGAAATCAATCGGGAAGCCAACCATGACAAATGAGATAAAACAAGGAAGTGTTGTGGTTTTAAAAAAGGGCCATCCTTGCGGGACCAACAAATGGGAGATTATTCGCTTTGGTGTCGACTGCAAAATCAAGTGTTTAGGCTGTGGACGCATCGTCTTAATTGAACGAATGGAATTAAGAAAAGCAATCAAGAAAATACTGGAGGAAGAAACCTATGAAGGATTTGTTAAATAAGATTATTGCTTTTCGAGACGTGCGTGGATGGAAACCCTATGATACCCCCGAAACTCTAGCAAAATCAATTAGCATTGAAGCGGCAGAGTTATTAGAGAATTACCAATGGCCAGGACAGATTCCTGATGCTGAGAACGTCAAAGAGGAGTTAGCAGATGTACTAATATACACACTTGCGATGGTTGCGGATATGGGTCTCGATCCCAAGCAAATTATTGAGGAAAAACTAGTTAAAAACGCGATTAAATATCCGGTTATAAAAGATTAAAAAAACCTAGACATCTGACTTGCTTTCATCCCCTTATTTGGGTATAATTATCAAGGATGCATTGGCTTTTTTGATTGATAACAGAAAGAATAAATATTAACGCGTTATTTTCCGCATGTATGCCCGACTTTGTCGAAAATATTAATTGACAAAGCCAAGCGAAAATAGTAAAATATAACTCGCACTGCAAAGTGTTGCAAAGTGGGCCTATAGCTCAGGTGGTTTTAGAGCGCACGCCTGATAAGCGTGAGGTCGATGGTTCAAGTCCATTTAGGCCCACCATTTTTGGAGTAAATAGCTCAAAGGGAAGAGCACCTGCCGGCAAGCGGGAGAATAACAGTCCGAATCTGTGATATTCCACCGAAAATGAATAATACTGGCGGTGTAGCTCAATTGGCTAGAGCGTACGGTTCATACCCGTGAGGTTGAGAGTTCAAGTCTCTCCGCCGCTACCATTTAAAGGGACCCGTAGCTCAGCTGGTTAGAGCTATCGGCTCATAACCGATCGGCCGTAGGTTCGAATCCTACCGGGTCCACCACTTTTGATTAGAAGGAGAAATACCCAAGCCCGGTTGAAGGGATCGGTCTTGAAAACCGACAGGGCGTGCGAGCGCCGCGGGGGTTCGAATCCCTCTTTCTCCGCCATCAGTGCCGAAATAGCTCAACCCGGCAGAGCAACTGAATCGTAATCAGTAGGTTGTAGGTTCAATTCCTATTTTCGGCACCATTTTAACATTTTCCGGCTCATCCCAACGAGCTCAGTAAATGACCCGCTAGCTCAGCTGGTAGAGCATTTGACTTTTAATCAAAGGGTCAGGCGTTCAAGTCGCCTGCGGGTCACCAATTTTTAAATGCCTGAGTGGCGGAATAGGTAGACGCGATGGACTTAAAATCCATTGACAGCAATGTCGTGCCGGTTCAAGTCCGGCCTTGGGTACCATATATGGGGTATTAGCTCAGATGGGAGAGCGCCTGCCCTGCAAGCAGGAGGTCAGCAGTTCGATCCTGCTATACTCCACCAATCGGAGGTTTAGCTCAGCTGGGAGAGCATCTGCCCTACAAGCAGAGGGTCGGCGGTTCGAGCCCGTCAACCTCCACCATTGGTACCCTGACTCCGAATCTCCCAGATTCGGAGTTTTCATTTTTAGGAAGAAAAGAGGAGTATGATGAAAGTAGCGGTTGTTTTAGGCCATCGTTTAAATGATAACAAAACGATAACGGAAATTATGGAAAAAAGATTAACTTTAACAATCAAGTTAATTCATCAATTATCAATTGAAAAGATTATTGTTTCGGGAGGGGTCGCAAATAAAAAAGCCGGCATCTCCGAAGCGGAAGCAATGGAAGACTATCTGATTCAACATGGAGTCGAGAAAGAAATGATTATTAAAGAGGATCATTCTTTGACAACTGCCCAAAATGCGCAATTATCAGTGCCGATGGCAATAGCAATGGGGGCCGATACGTTAGTACTTTGTTCTACTAAAGAACATTTGCATCGATGGTACTTAAACCCAATTAAGCTGTTTAAAAAGCAGATGAAAACAACGGAAATGCAATTAATTGTCTATTCAGATGGACACATTAATAATCTGTAATTATCTCTTTGAAGGGAAAATGACAAAAGTGATTATAATCTGACCTGTTGGGAAAAAAGCGGGTTTCGAGAGTGATTGTTCATAACCGACAAAAATGCGCTTTTTTTCTTGACAATAGACAGTTGGTTTGTTATTATTAAATAGCGCAAAACGAAAAAGTTCATATCGCGGGGTGGAGCAGTCCGGTAGCTCGTTGGGCTCATAACCCAGAGGTCGAAAGTTCAAATCTTTCCCCCGCAACCAACGGTCCTGTGGTGTAGTGGTTAACATGCCAGTCTGTCACACTGGAGATCGCGGGTCCAAATCCCGTCGGGACCGCCATTTTGATGGTCCGGTAGCTCAGTTGGTAGAGCAATGGACTGAAAATCCATGTGTCGCCAGTTCAATTCTGGCCTGGACCACCATCTGGAGCGCCAATAAGCCCTTTTCGAAGGGCTTTTTTGTTTACTTATTTTTTGAAGACAACCTGATTTTGACACATGGATAACCATTGTTTAAAAAAGAAAATATATAGGCTCATATTTACCGGATGTCGTTGGCATGGTATAATTCATTATATTAATAATCGAGGGATATAATGGAGCTGGACAATAAAACATATAATGAGTATGATGCCGTGTACAGATATAAAAAAAGTATTCAACTCGACAACTTTTTTGGTTTTGTCATCCTCGCGCCACTAGTTTTTGTCTTTGGACGCTATTTTAAAGAATATTTGGTTTTGAGACAGGTTTTTTTACTTCTTGTGGTAATTGGCTTTTCTTGTTTTTTTCTGTCGGATAAAATATTCAAAGGGGCAAGCCTCGGAAAAAGAATCTATAAAATTAAGTTGGTTAGTAGCACAGAAAACGAGAATGTGCCTATAATCTCAATTATCTATCGAAGATTTTTAGAGGTCTGGATACATCCGGTGTTTACAAAGATGACCTTTCTGGAAAAATCGAGATATATCGATCAAAATACAGGATCAAGAATTGTTATATCGGAACATAAAAGATAACATTAATTTAATCCCCGTTCACCGAAACTAAATCACCAACATATGATAGAAACGACTAAAAATCCATTGGGTGCACTACAGATATAAATATCTAAAAGGGAGAAGTATGATGAAGAATTTTCTTTCCAAATTATTTGTTGATAATAATCCAGAAAGAAAAGAAGAGGAATACTTGTCTACTGATCAAACGGCCGAGTCAGTAAAAAAACTTAAGTCATTTGCTCTTATTTGGATAGTAGTATCGATATGGTTTATATTTGGGCAAATTGGGAGCATTATTAAGTTATTCATTGATTTTCCTTTGTGGGTGGAAATAATATATTCTTTTGTAAACTATGGTGGATTAATATCCCTGCTGATTTTGTTCTCAATTATGTATTTGAATTTGAAGAAATATGCGAAAGAGATATCAAAGGATATACCTAATAACGGAATGAGTGATACAAAGCACGAGTATTTCGTTGTTGACTTTTTGTTTCGAAGGCAACACACTTTTTGTATATGGTATTTTCCTGAAAACTCAGACAACGATTTTCTTGTTGAAGAGGACGGATCCGTTATCACTTTCAAGAACATTGATTCTGCCATTTCATATGCCAAGTCTATGAGTATGAAGTTGGGTTCAAAACAGATTGACACCGTCTATAATCTAAACCACTTAAAAGAACTGGCCTCTCACTTGGCCAGTGACTTCGATTGCAGTGAAGTCATCAATATTTGGAACATGACCGATGCTTTATGCAATACAATTCACGTTGAATTCCATAGCAACCAGGAGGAATATGATCATGTTTATAATGAGTTAATGGGAGGATGCAATACCGCAGTAAATGCGACGATTTATCATCCCATATGGAACGAAAATGACCTTAAAACAATTGAAACAATGCTTGATGAATGCCTTCACATCATAAGGAAACATGTCATAAAGCATTAATCCGAATTTGCATAATACGATTGGAAATCGATGTATCAGGAGCAAAAACCCCTCCTAAACAAAGCATACTGAAGGAAAGGTGGAATGTATTTTGATCGTTGTGTATTTTGTGATTGCTGGAGCAATTATCGGGTGTATTTACGGGTACTTTGCATACAAAAAAAATAAAAAGTAAATGATAACCATTTTTTTTGATTTATTACCTTCGTGACAGAAATTACTTTGCGACAAAATAATAATTCCGTTTTTCTTGCATAAAACGAGTGAAAATCCTTTGTTTCAGAAAATGATATTTCGATTTTCATAAGCAACAAGACAATGTGAGATTCGAAACCCCCTTCGTTGCCATACATTTAAAAAAAGGGGCAATTACTGTGAGAAAAGAAAAAGTCTTGGAAATTGAGAGCATTGTTGAGAACATGATTAATTTTCAAAGAATGGCAGATGAATACAATGAAACCATGAAAAATAACATTGATTATTTCTCCGTGTTGGCATACCAATTTTTAGAAAACTCTATGAAGTCCATAAGCAAAGAAGATTATTTATGCTTAGTCAAGGATTTTGTTATTGAATTGAATAAGCTAAACGAAAAGGCTGACTGTAGTTTGATCGAAACAGATGAGAGAGAACAGATATATTCTTTTATTGAAAATATATCAGAGAAACTGGGATATGTTTTTGATTATGATATTACAGAAGAGGTAAGAGAGTGGTGATTTTATTTTTTCAAAGCAGATCCATAGTGATGCATGTGAATGATATGACGGAAAATCCAATAATCAAAAATTTGTGAATTCGAATTCAATCATAGCCGTTTCTCTAGAAAGGAAATATACCAAATGAATACAACGTTTCTTAAAAGCAAGTACTGGATCATTAATGATCTAATAAATATATCTGTGTTTGACGCAATTATGATATTAGCATATTTTATTATGACAAGTATTAACGAAGAAATGAAGTTTTTAGCACTTACAATCGCCTTATCTTGTGTTGTTGTACCCCTTGTAATTATCTCAATATTTTTTCTTGCTCCTAGGACCTATTTATCTATGTTTAGCGTTTCGAACGGTGGCATTCGATGGTATATTAATAAAAAAACTATTGCTGAGCTTAAATGGGAAGATATGCTAGATGTTAAAATAGAAGTTAGATTATATAGAAAATGTATGGTATTTGATATAGCAAAGCACATATCAGGTTTTAGAAAAAACGAATTCTATTTCAATGTTGATAAGGAAAATATACAAACAGTTTACAAGTTTTGTAAGAACGAAAATATCAATCTAAAAATAGAAAATTTTATCAAGAATAAAGAGTATAAGACCCCCATATTTATTTGGAAAAAGTAATATTTTATTGCATGAATCGACTGAAAATTGATGTATCGTTAGTTCAATTCTGGACCATACCATCACTTGGAGCGCCAATAAGCCCTTTTCGAAGGGCTTTTTGTTTTATTTATTTCGGAGTGCGCTTCGCCTTAAAATCGAGGGCCAAACGGATAGATCAAATATCTTCACGGGATAAACAGAAACCCTCTATGAATCGATGACCGAATGAGAAAAACGTTCCCATACACGGAGGGGAAATGGTTCTTTTTGTGGGAGTTGAAATCCGATGCTGGCGGAAATCAAATCGATTTTAAATGTTTTGACGGATCAGATTGTAATTTCCCCATGGCGTTATTATTCCAGCCAAAGAACATTCAAATACTTATATTTCTATTATTGGGAATATTAATCATACATTAATGGGAAAAATAATCCTATATTATTAGGAATGGCTTGTTGCGTTATTGAACTTTTGTGGTACAATGATTTTTGGGGGGATAAAGTATGATACCTAAAAACTATAAAAATCGATTGATTGAAGAGTCAATCTCAAAAAAGATGCGATACAGCGGCGCCGTCGTAATCGAAGGTCCAAAATGGTCGGGCAAATCAACAACTGCAGAATTATTTGCAAAGACGGTGGTTCGACTTCAAAATCCGATCACAAAAAGACAATATCAAACATTGGCGACCATCTCCAAAGAAGAGGTTCTATCGGGCGAAAAACCCATCCTCTTTGATGAATGGAATGAAGTTCCGGAAATATGGGATTTTATTCGCGTTGACATAGACGAAAATCAATATAAAGGGGCGTATTTGCTTACGGGATCGACCAAAAAGCAAAATATCCCCGTATCACATACCGGAACAGGGCGGATCAATTCAATTTTCATGCGCCCCTTGAGTCTTTTTGAGAGTGGGATTTCATCTGGAACCGTTTCTTTAGGTGATTTGTTTGATGGAAAAACCATTAACTCGGTTAGGTCCACGGTGGCAATCAATGACATGGCTCGTTTCATCTGCTCCGGAGGATGGCCTGACATCATCGACCTGTCAATGGAAGATCAATTGTCTGTTCCAAGAGATTTATTAGCTAGTATCATCGAAAAAGACGTGGATGAAGTCGATGGGGTGAAGAAAGACAAAGAGAAGATGAGGAAGTTCATCCGAAGTTATGCTCGGAATATTTCCACATTAGCGACCAACAAAACGATTTATCAAGACCAAATCAACGAAGGGTTATTGATCGACCCAAAAACCTTTGATTCCTATTTGAATGCACTTCAAAGGCTATATATCATTGAAAATATCCGTGCCTGGTCTCCAAAAATCAGAAGCGCGAGCACGATTCGGACATCAGAAAAGAAACAGTTTGTTGATCCAAGTATCGCTATCGCTGCCTTGGGGATGTCGCCAGAAAAATTGAAACAGGATTATTCAACATTCGGGTTTTATTTTGAATCCATTTGCACACGGGATTTGCGCGTATATGCACAGACAATGGGAGGAGAAATTTTCCATTATAATGACTCATCCGGACTAGAAATCGATCTTATAATCGAATTGTCGGATGGTAGATGGGCTGGAGTCGAAGTCAAGTTGGGGGAAAACGAAGTTGAGAAGGCGGCAGGCAATCTAAAAAAACTTGCCTGGCTCCATGAAAATTTGAAGCCCTCTTTCTTAATGATTCTCACAAACACGCAATTAGGGTACCAAAGAGCGGATGGGGTTTTTGTTATCCCTCTTGGTTGTTTAAAACCATAAATGACTTTGATTTGGCTCCCATTTTTAGGTTTCCATATTTTACATATGCGAATGGCGTTGGACACGCTGCGGAGTGTATAATATTTGGGAAATAATTACTGAAGCAGAAGAAATCCCTTACAATTCTTGGCGGATTCAACAGAAAATTTATGGGAATAACGGGATTATGAAACTTATTTGAAAGGATGAAATCAGTTGGACAAGTTAGAGGCCAAGATAATAAAAATACTATCGTTATTCTTTTTCGGTGCGGCGATATTGTTTTTTTCTTTCATTATGGAAGGGGAGAAATGATGGCTTAATCCTATCCGGAATCATTTTTCTGTTTTTTTGATGACAAGAATTCTCTTTTTTTCCAAACCGGGATTAGTAATCACGAGAAACGAAATCATGTAAAGAAATTCTCGGATTATAAAACTTTCATGATTAATAATTATCGGGAATTTAGAATCAATGGAGATCAACGCGATAGTGTTTTGGTGGGATTTAAAGAAAAAGAAGGAAAAATCAGAGAGAAAATATCTTGCTCGACATTTTTGACACTCCTTTACCTAAGATCCTAGAATTCATTCAAATTCAAATGAAGGGGAATATTGCATTGGATGATCAGGCACAGTCCGCTGAACTCGAAGAATTTTCCAAAAAAATTGACAATTTTCGAAATAAAAAATATGAGAAAGATTTTTTTCTAGGCATCCTCTCATGCATATTTATCTTTCCCGGACTAGCTGTCGGCATGTGTTTCCAACACACAATGACTTTAGTCACTTTGATTGCAGTACGGGTTTTTTTATGCATATGGGGCAAAGTGGCATACTACCTCATAATATTTTAAAAAATATACTCGAAATTTCGAAGACTTGCCGGTTCTCTCTTATCGATAATCTGCCTGGTTTGCAATATTTACTATTATTTTCTTTATTGATTTGTAGATAATTTTTTTATTTCTTGCATGGATCGACTGAAAATTGATGTATCGTTAGTTCAATTCTGGACCATACCACCACTTGGAGCGCCAATAAGCCCTTTTCGAAGGGCTTTTTTGTTGGTTTTGGATACTTTAATGCTTA
>Ga0265294_10005040_pt1 | contig 16191 bp, 12 predicted proteins | sample MunlanPumphouse3_FD_192504 | JGI IMG/M metagenome (GOLD analysis project Ga0265294, IMG submission 192504) | Groundwater microbial communities from a municipal landfill in Southern Ontario, Canada - Pumphouse #3 | ecosystem: Environmental > Aquatic > Deep subsurface > Groundwater | place...
ACTAATACCTGAAGTCCATTTCTACAGAAAACAAAATTCCTGATAAAGCCCCGAGAAATATCAGATTACTCCTTAGATTTTTTGAAGAGTTCTGGATAATTTTCTTTTAATGCTTCAAGTTCTTTATTTGGAAGCAGGCTTTCAGAGCCCTTATCATTTATTTTTCTGGCTGGAACCCCTGCGATTCCTATATTTGGTTCCGTGAAAGACTTGTTTACAACTGAATTGGCTCCTATAGCTATTCCGTCGGCAATTTTTATATCCCCAAATATTTTGGCTCCCGGTCCTATGTAAATGTTATTCCCAATTTTCGGCGTCAAATTCTCATCTTCTGACCCGGCTTTGATTCCTATAACCGTACATACATGTATCCTGCAGTTTTCGCCTATTCTTGCGTTTCCGTTGACAATAATCGTGCCCGGGTGGCTTATGGATAAGCCCGGCCCAAAAACATTTGGCTCTATATAAAACCCAAGGAAAGTTCTTAGCAGATGAAACATTAAATACAGATAATAATAATAGGGACGATAAAAAATAGATTTTTTACAGTTTTTATAATACTCTATTTTCCTCAATAATCTCTGAAACACCCATACTTCATCTAAAAACAGCCGCGGCTTTTTCCTTTTTTTGCCCAGCGCAATTTTATCTGCTTCTAAATAGTATTCATATTCGTGTTTTGACCTTATCATGAATTATATTCCTGAATTTTATAATATTAATCTTACTTTAAACTTCAGACCATGGGATGAGTTAAACAGGCGCCTTTAATCCCCAAACTCTTTGAAACAGGATTTTAAGCCTTTGCTGATAAAATGACATTCATTTACTGGTATATAAATGGAATCCGTCTAATTTTAAAAACATCAATTTAACCACGATGTTTACAGGTCTGGCTTTTTACTTTAAGTACATAATTACATGATGGAATATGAGAGAAGGAATAAAGTGCCCAGGGTTGATATGATAAGATGGTTCCTGATGAATTATTGCGGATGGCGTTTCTTTATAATGAGTTGGACATGAAAGCGGCCGTTGAAGTACTGAAAGGATTATAATAAAGAGCGAGATGCAAACCGCATTCGCTGTATTTTTCCCATCCAGTTAGCATAAGGTTGACTTTTTCTATGGCTTTGTAGAAAACCTTAATTAATCTTACAAACCAGAGTACAAAAAATTTTATAACATTTAAATAAATTTTGAAGAAAGAGAATTTTGGCACAGAGAATATTAACTACATATGTAGTAGAAGATTAATATGTTTAATTGAATAAATAGTAATATGAAGCAATACAAAACTATCAGACTTTCTAAAAGTGTATTTTCAGACCTGAAAGCTTTGCAGAAGAATGGTGAATCAATCCCAGATACCATCAGAAGACTCAACAACGATTACTCTGATTGTGCCAAAGAAATTCAATACAGATATTCAAGAGATATAATGAATGATGGATCGTTTACTCAGTATATCTCTATCACCGCGTCTAATAAAAGTAGATATGGTTCACGATATACTGAATATTTCATGACAATGGGAGAAGATATGAACGATATTGTCAGGCTCCCAAAAGACGTCCTCGATGAAATCAGCTGGATGCCACAACACCCAGACGAGATATTCAATACTACTATTTTTACATTGATATCTATAGAGAAGGCTTTAATGGAATGGAATAAAGAAGACAAAAAATAAAACTAATATTATACTTCTAGTTGCTAAAATTTCTATAACCTTATTTTTTTGGTTATTCTTGGGGAGTTAACTTTTAAAAATTAACTAGTGTACGCCATTTCTACATGAGTGTACACTTTTTTGAGCTACCTGTGTCCTAAAAACAGATCCTGAGATAGATATAACAACAAAAAACAAATGCGAGGGGTGGGATTCGAACCCACGAAATCCTTCGATATCGGATCTTAAGTCCGACGCCTTTGGCCTGGCTGGGCAACCCTCGCTCCTGGGGAAAAATCAGTCAATTTTGAGCCGCAAAAACTTTGTTACGCAGACATGCTTTAAATAAAGTTAAATTATTTAAAGTTTATTCTCTACCTTATGGAGATTACATTTCTTGGCACTGGAGTTGCGATCCCTCAAAAGGGTCGGGTACAGTCAGGAGTAATGGTCAGGCTTGAGGAAAAACCTCTGCTTATTGACTGCGGGAGCGGTGTTTTGAGCCGTTTTCCCGATGCCGGAATCTTACATACGAACGTTGATACCGTACTTCTTTCACACCTTCACCTTGACCACGTAGCTGACCTGATCCCTCTCGTGAAAGCGAACTGGCTCAGAGGAAAGACTGATATGAGGATTTATGGCCCTGACGGGACTGAAGACTGGTTTTCAACAGTGCTTGGAGCTTATGAATATATTCTGGATGGGGTAAACGTGGATGTTATAGAACTCTCTCCAGGAAAAGAATTCACACCTGAAGGGTTTGACTGTGAAATAACCTGTGCAGCCGCTGCCCACAGTGTCCCGACTCTGGCATACCGCGTGACAGCAGAAGACGGAGAATTTGTTTACTCTGGCGACACCGAGCCCTGCAGGGATGTAATGGACCTCGCAGTTGAAACCGACCTACTTATTCACGAGTGCTCCTTTCCCGCGGGCACAAAAGTAACAAATCATACTACTCCAGTCACGCTGGCCGAAATGCTTGAGGAATACAACATGGAGATCGGAAGCATCTGCCTGACGCATTTCTATCCCGAGATGAGAGGACATGAAAGAGAAGCAGTGCACCGCCTGAAAGGTTATGGAGATGGCGAGATTATCCTTGCAGAAGACCTTATGAGACTTGAGCTGTAATCCTGCCCGAGTCCTACCTGAGACCCGACTCTCCCGGAGTTGTGTTTCGGGAGCTTTCTTCTTTAACATTTTCTCTTTCTTTCTGTGAAGCCTGCAAGAGAGGGTACATGCATATCCTGAAGGGATACATGTATATCCTGTTATGAGAATTAAGAAACTCCTGAAAATATTAAGTTCTGCAGCCCCATGAATTAAATAGCAGAAGCATGAATCATCTTTTGTTCAGAAATAACTCTAAATCGGACTTAACCACTTACATATATTGTGAGCGATTACATGGCAAGAATACTTTCAGAAACGGATATTGGAGTATTGAAGACGCTTGCACCTGAGTGTGAAGGGTACCTCTGTTCAGGGTCAGGTGTTAATTACCGTTCTATCCTTCCACCTGTGGCAAACCACTTCTCAAAGGATGCAGACGATTTTTTGAGAAGGATCAAATTGCTCTCAAGGTATGACCTTGAATACCTTATCAGGCTTATCCTCTCAGGAGAAGAAAGCCTGGGATGTATCCCCCCTGATTATTTTGTCCTTTTTGTAGGAAACGTATCTGAAAGGCTGGGAGAGGATATTGCAGCTCAGGTCAGACGGGCATATGAAGGTTCTGAATGTCCTTCCTGAAAACCTGAATATCCAAAACATGAAGGAATAAAGACTAAACACTGAACTAAAGACTAAACACTGAACTAAAGACTAAACACTGAACTCGAAGGATATTTTTACCGCCAAAAAAGAACAGGTATTGATCTGGAATAACTGTATCTGCTCCCGGATCCAAGGCAGGTACCTTTCCAGCTGTCTCCCTGCGCAGGATAAAATCACGCTCTTCCGTATTTGTCCTCAAACCTTTCTATGTCATCTTCTCCCAGGTAATCCCCCTGTGCAATCTCGATGAATACAAGGTTTTGACCGCCTGTGTTTTTTACGCGGTGTATTTCTTTTACTCCAAGATCGACAGAATCTCCTGAGAAAACTCTTATCTGGTCAGTATTTTTAGTTACAAGACCTTCTCCGCTGACAATATACCAGTGTTCCTGCCTGTGGGCATGGCGCTGGAGAGAGATTTCTTCCTGAGGAAGGACGGTTATGCGCTTTACTTTATACCCCGGTTTTTCGGTAAGGATCTCATAAAAACCCCAGGGCCTTTTCTCCTCGCGTCTGTATTTTTCCAGAATCGTTTCATATACTTTAATGTAGTCTTCAACCATCCTCTCAACAGAGAACCGTATTTCCACGCTTTCCCTGCACTTTTTTCGGGATATGGAACCGAGCTTCTGTACAGCGTCTACAGCTTCCTCAACTCCGTTTACGAGAAACCCTGTTTCTCCATCAATAATCAGTTCAGGCATTGCACCTTTGTTTATTGCAATTACAGGCGTTCCGCAGGTAAGGGCTTCAACCACACCGAGCCCGAAAGCCTCTTCATAATTGATCATATGCAGGAGAGCCCGGGCATGTGAGAGGAGGTCCTTTTTATGTTGATGAGATACGTGCCCCTCGTAAATGATCTGCTCGCTGTCTATATGGGGTGCGACTTCATTTTCGAAATACTCAGGGTCAGCAATAAAGCCGGCTATCTTCAGTCTCATTCCTGTCCTTTTTGCAACTTCTATCGCTTCTTTCGTGCCTTTATCCCTGTGAATACGGGATATATAAAGAAGGTAATCTTCGGGACTCTCATTAAAAGGAAAACTCCCGGTATCTATTCCGTGATGGACTGTTGCTATATATTCCAGCTCATCGCACCTGTAGGCGTCACTTATGGAGACATAAAAGGTGCTGTTGTTGTATTTTTTATAGACCGGAAGAATTCTTCTCGAAGAAATGCCGTGTACGGTTGTTACAACAGGCGTGTCTACAAGCCTGCTGTAGGTAAGAGGCAGGTAATCAAAATGATTATGGATTATATCAAATTCATCTGCCCTCTCAAAAACCTCAGAAATGTGCAGGCACTCGTACACTTTCACATGGATGTTTTTATCTTCTTCGTATGGTCTTGGGCACACTGCATGAAGCTTGCCTGAAGTGTGAGAGTCGGCTGTTGCAAAAAGCGTAACGTCAATACCCCGTTTTACCAGTCCTTCGGTCAATAGGGACACCATTGCCTCCCAAGGACCGTACTTTTTAGGCGGTGTACTCCAGGCAATCGGAGATAACATGGCAATTCTGATAACTATCCCCTTCTTTATGTTTGGTTATATTTCTTATTCCCACAATTTTATCTGGGAGTAACCTGTTTGTGGCCCTCAAAAAATCTACAGTATTCATCCGGACACTGCTCCTCAGGACATTCATGGATGTACTTCAGAACATCACTGACTTTTGCGGTTGCAAGGGATACGGATGTGTCTGCACTCCCGTAATAAATGCGGATCTCATCATCAAAAAGAACCCATCCGCAGGGGAAAACAACATCATTGACATCTCCGCTGCGTTCATATAGTTCACGTGGACCGAAAATCCAGCCCTCTGACCTGTGGAGCACTTTCCTGGGGTCATCAGGGTCAAGGAGAGCCATTCCAAGCCGATAACTTGCTTTGGATGTTGTCTGGCGTACACCGTGATACATAATTAGCCATCCGTCAGATACGCGGATTGGCTGAGGTGATAAACCTATTTTGCGTGCGTCCCACCACCCTCCGTCCCGGGCGTAAAGAAGAACCTCGTGTTCTCCCCAGTATTTCATATCAGGGGAAAACGAGATCCAGATATTTGCTTTTGCCCCTGCAATATTGGACACAGGCCTGTGCAGCATTGCCCATCTATCTTTAAATTTTACAGGAAAGATAGCAGCGTCTTTATTCTCAGGAGGCAGGGTAGGTCCTATCCTTTCAAAAGTCTTGAAATCTTCAGTAAAGGCGAGAGCTGTTAATGGACCGGAATCCGAAAAGGCCGTATATGCCACAGCCCATTTTCCTATTTCATCTATGTAGGTTATACGCGGGTCTTCAATGCCGTATATTTCTTCAGGGTAGTTTACAGGGTCAGGAGCAAAGGTCGGCTCGGGATCAATCACCCATCCGTCTATCCCATTGTCGCTCCTGGCAATAGTAAAGTGAGAAAATCCCCTGTGGTCTTCGACCCGAACCAGCAATAGTGTCTTACCGTCTACTATTACGGCTGCAGGGTTAAAAACAGAATTAGCCTGATAAGGCCAGTCCTCAACTGTCAGTATAGGATTTCTTTTATATCTTACAAACAGCTCTCCGTGGTCTTTCCAGATTGCCATATTATTCACTCCGCCTGATTAACTGAAAGCAGGCTCTTTCTTTTAGGCATAACTTCTTCACTTGCTGCCTGCTGGAATAGTGTGCCGTAAGCTTTGTCTGAATGCCTGTTTAATGAGTTTAAAGCCACGAGATAACAGATTACGGATTCCGCACCCTGGTTGCAGTTCATCCCGTCGCAGTTGAGCCCATCGCAAACCGAACCTGTAGAAGAGTCATACATGGGCGTTCTCAGGCGGTTCCTGCCCAGGAAAAACTCAAAGGAGTACCGTGCAAGCTCCAGGTATTTTCTTTCCCGGATAGTCTCATAAGCTGAAATGTAAGCCTGAGTAAGGTAGCCGGCTTCTATTGGCTGCTGGTCAAAAATCGGTTTTTCACCATTGCAGGAATACCAGCCCTGATTCCCAACAATATCGAAAAAGTCGCCTTTCCACTGTATCTCGGTGAGGAAGTCCAGGGTAGCAAGTCCGACTTTTCTGTAAGTCCGATTTTTGGTGTAGTTGTATGCCAGTATAAGGGACTCACTGAGTTTCGCATTGCTGTATGTGATCGTGGGTTCAAACCAGTTCCAGCCCTCTTTATGATTGCTCTCGTAAAGCTCAACCAGGGAGTCTGCATGGATGGTAAATATGGATTCAAAGGTGTCCCTGTCCACAAGGGCATTTATGGATTTGACAGCGTCCCTGCGGGAAACGAAAGTAGATTCAAATTCGTCTGCATCCACTCCTGCTCTGAGCATCTCATAAAGCCCGCACATGATGTAGGCTTTTGCCCGGGGATAGTTCAGTTTCTCCATATGCGGCTTTGACTTGCTGATGAGTGTGTGTGCAAGTGTGCGTATATTTTTTGAAATATACGGGCAGCTTACCACGTGTCCAAGCCCGTAAACCGCACGCCCCAGAGTATCTTCACTTCCCTCCTTATCCAGAAATTCCCTTTTATAATTCATAAAGTTATGAAAGTGCCCTGTTTCTGTCTGGGCGTGCTCAAGGAAGCTCATGTATGTGGTAATTAATTTCCAGAGCTCTTCGGCTTTTTCCTGACTATCTATGAGCTGGGTCAGTGCAACAAGCCCTCTGCCCACATCATCCGTACTGTACCCGTGATGCCTGGCAGGTACACCCAGATTGCTGTGCTGTATAATGCCCACATCGTCTGTCAGCAGTTTAAGGTAATCAAGCTTAACCTCTGGAGGATGGTCTGGAAGGAAGTTAAATCTGTTCTGTATTCTGGGATAGGTGTTGTAATTCTTCAAAGCCTTGGCAAAAACGGTGTTATACTCTTTACCTATGTTTTTCCAGGTCATTTTTCTGCCAAAATCGTATGCCTTTTTGCGCATTTTGTTACACTCGTCCGGGTTTTCAATCAGGTATAAAAGGGAATTTTTAAAACCATCCTTATCTCCAAAATCCACGAGTATTCCCCGGTCGTCGGCAAGCATTTCCCGAGCATACCAGTAAGGGGTGGATACGATTGCCTTTCCCATGCCTATGGCATAGGTAAGGGCTCCGCTTACTATCTGTTCTCTGGAAAGGTAAGGAGAAGCGTAAATATCGCTGGCCAGGATATAGTTGCAGAGCTCTTCTTTCTCAACGAATTTGTCGTGGAATACCACATTCTTCTCAAGCCCGAGTTCGGAGACACGTTTCTTCAGGTACTCTCTATAAGCTTCTCCGCTATGCTTTTTAACCACAGGATGGGTAGCACCGAGGATAAGGTAAATGAGGCCAGGATATTTGTTTACGACCTCGGGAAGAGCATCAAGCATACTTTCTATGCCCTTGTTCTGGCTCAGGAGTCCAAAGGTGAGGATAAGCGGGGAGCCTTTCACGTTTAGAATCCGTTTATATTTGGCACAGTCATTAAATGGATAGTCAGGTAAGCCGTGAAAAATAACCTCTATTTTTTCGTCCGGAACTTTATAAACCTCTTTCAGCATATCGACTGCGGTCTGGCTCATTACAACCAGTTTTTCCGAGTACTGGATCAATTTTTCCGTGGATGCGCGGTATTCAGGCAGCGGTTCACGGATCACGGTATGCAGTGTAGTAATCACAGGTTTGTTTATCCCTGATAGAAGAGTGAATATGTGATCTCCTGCATTTCCCCAAAAAAGCCCGAATTCATGTTGAAGACACACGATATCTGCATCGGACTGGTTTATAAAATCCGCAGCCCGGTGATAGTCTTCGAGTTTGTTTCTTTCTATTTGAAAAACGACTTCTTCCGGATAATCATAGGTTTCAGACGGGTCATTAAGCGCAATGACCTCACAACGTATATCTTCATGCACTCCGGCGACTGAATTTAAAAGATCAAATGTAAATGTAGCAATCCCACATTCTTTTGGAACATAGGTTCCTATAAACAAAACTTTCAGTTGCTTATTCAACAATTTCCCCCCAATTAGAGAACCAGACAGAACTTTGTGTCAACACTATTTAAAACACTTAATTAAGTATGCTCCCCACCTGATAACACTTAATTAAGCTGTAAATTTAGCTGTACTGCCTGATTTTAACAGTTCTATTTTTTAACTTTATATATTTTTTAACCGTATACTCTGTTCTCAGCTCAATATGTATCAGCCTCGATATTTGGACAAAGACCATATATCCGCAAAGTTTACCTTCGTATCAAATTTAACCTATTTATATTTATCTTAAAATACGAAACTACTTAAAAAACACATAGCTAAATGTTTAAAACATATAGTTAAACTTTATTATTCCTGGCTTTCATCCGCTCAGTTTACTTCTATAGAGCGATTTTGTGATCCTCCATGGACCATCACTTTGCTAAAATTTAGCAAAATGAGTAGCAAAACGTTGACTGGTTATAATAATTGTATTCAATATTATATAATCTTATTTATATATATAATTACACTAGTTAGCTTAAAAAATCTGTGGTTCTTCATTTAAATATTGTAACTCAATAGAAAGTCAAAGGTAACTTTTTTAAAATTAAGCTGCAGAAAAATAGTGTAGGGTAGCTATCATATTTAATATCTATATACTTCTGGCCTGATGTAAACAATAAAATCATTCTACTCCTGTTTATATCTCAAGATCTTTAGTCTGAATCACTGGTTATTTGAATGATTTTCATCCGTATCAATCCGGCTTTAATATTTTTAGTAGTTGCAAAGCCAGCAGTAACATGATTGGTCCAGATCAGTCCGATTTTTTCAGACATCTTTATAATTTAAATCAATAAGTGCCGCAAATATTTTTATAATATAATGTATAAAGTACAGTATAACTTGGATAATTAACTTATGGGGACCTATATAAGTTATTGATACTGTTTGCAACCGGGATATCCGGTCCAGACAGGAAAATTAAATCCTTTAAAAAATCCTGCATTATTTGTCCAGACCAAAAACCAGTATTGTATTTTCGGGTCTGTATCCGTTTTAAGGTTTCTTCTGGAGAACAATTATTCAGGCAGTGGACACTGTCTGCAGGATGGAGATTTTCTGACTACTGTCTATATTTTTTGATTATTAAGATCTTAAATTTACTTAATATTAATTTCAGGTGATAATTCTGCTTAACCGTAAATCAGTAATAATTTTTTTAGTAATTTGCTTCGTCCTGTCAGGTTTCTCAGGCGCTTCAAGCGCTGGTTCTGCACCTGTTGTCTATGTGGCAGGAGACGGCAGCGGCGATTATAATTGTGACGGAAAAGATGACCATATACAGATAAATCAGGCACTCAAATACGTTTCTGAGAACTCAGCATATACAACTGTCCATCTCAAAGGTCCTTTCACATACGTAATAAATGAGACTCTTCTGATAGGCAACAATACAATTCTTGAAGGGGACTCCGGCGCGAAGATAAAGCTTGTAAGTAATGCTAACTGGGATGTCAAAAAACCGATGATGAAGGAGAGAAGTTCAGGCAGCCATGATATTACTATCCGGGGTTTTACGATAGACGGAAACAGGGAAGGAAACACCAATGTAGAGAGTGGAAAGGGTTACTACAACCTTATCCACCTGAAAAACTGCCAGAACATAAATGTATATAATATGAATTTGACCAGCAATCACGGCGACGGCCTGAAAACAGACAGCTGTTCGGGCATAAAGCTCCATGACAGCACTATATACCGGCTCGGACACGACGGGCTCTATGCCAGCAGCTGTTCGGATATCGAGGCTTATAATAATACGATAACCTGCAGGACAAACAGTGGGCTCAGGCTTTACAATTCCAATAGAGCACGTCTGCATGACAACATAATCACATCAGACGGTTCTGGAGGAGCGGGAATTGAAATCCAGAAGTATAATTCTCCCGTTATGGACGATATTGAAATCTATAATAACGTGATATACAAAACTGCCCGTGTGGGGATGTGGATTTTCGGAGCAGGATCTTACCCTGACTCATCGGCAGATCTCCACATTCACCATAACCAGATATATGATACCGGGACAAAGTCCAGCAGCATCATAATAGGTGGAATAATTTCCGACGGATTCAACGCTCTCATTGAGAACAACGTGATTGACGGAGTCTACGGAGCTGGAATCGTACAGAAAAATGTGTATTCTTCAGCGCCTTCAGGCTCAGGTTACGTACTTACATTGAGAAACAATATAATTACAAACTCCAGATCTTCTTCAGGAGGAAGTGGATGTGGGGTGTCTAACGAATTAACAGGTACACATTCTTTTGTCCTGCAGAACAATTGCTTCTACGGAAATGAAGCTGGAAACTGCAAAAATGTCCAAGTTTCATCTTCCGATATAAAAGCAGACCCCCGGTATGCTGACAGGAATAACCATGACTACCATCTTAAATCAAATACGGGAAGGTGGAATGGGAAAAGCTGGGTGAATGACGGTATAAATTCTCCCTGTATAGATGCAGGATACAGCCTCTCGGACTATTCTGCCGAACCTCAGGACAACGGGGGCAGGATTAACATCGGGGCTTACGGAAACACGAAATATGCTTCCAAATCCGGATCAGCAGGAGATCAGGCAGCAGGAAAGGTCTATGATAACCGCCTTCGTGAAGCTTCCCCAGAAGCTGTTTTTCAGAATACTTCTTTTATTGATATCGGCGGGATGAGTACGGGCAGGTACAGGGATGCAATGTGGTTTGACCTTAGCAAGTACGAAACCTCAGCAGAAATTGATAATGCAACTCTTTCCCTCTACTGGTATTATCCCGCAGGAAAAACAAGACCTGAAGATACCGTAATAGAGGTTTACAGGCCTGCCTCTGCCTGGAACCCTGATTATGTGAGCTGGAATAAGAGAGACAGAGGAATTGCCTGGAAAAATCCCGGAGGAGACTGGTACGATAAAAACGGAGTCCTTCAGGGCAGTACTCCGTATGCCACGGTAACTCTTAAGAGCAGCACTCTTCCTGACAACAAATATTACAAGCTTGATGTAACCGATCTCATAAATGAGTACATAGGCGGAAAATATGTAAACACCGGTTTTTTAATAAAAGCTCGCACTGAAAACAATAATTACATAGCTTTTTACAGTATGGAGGCAGGAAGTGAAAACCAGCGTCCTAAATTGGACCTGAAAACATAATCCGGTTTCAACAATTATTTAAGGAAAAGTTTTACAGGGTGCAGGATAGTACAGGAAAAGGATAGTACAGGTGAAGAATAATACAGGAAAAGGATCAGTATATTTGATTTCAAACTTTTAAGGAATATAAACTTAATTTAACTTATTTTCCTCCTTTCTTTTCTACAGCTGTCTTTTCCTTCCTTTTTTTCTTATTTCAATTTCTCGTCCCTGAAAATTCGGATTTATTTTGGCCATAACTATGAAAAAATTTAAGAACCTAATGTTGCATATACAGTTAAACTATAATTTAAATGTTGGCGATTGATATGGCAACCAGTGAAGCAAGACAGAAGGCTAATCTAAGAAGAATGAAAGAATTAATGGAAGAAATTGAAAACACTATAGATGATTCTGCTTTGATTGACGAATTAAATGAGCTTATGAGAAAACGCTATCCACTGTCTTTGAAATGGCATCTGATTATATTTAAAAGTGAAGTCGAGAGGAGTTTAAAGTTTCTGGAAGATATAAGAAAAGAAGAAATGAAAATAGCTGGCAAAAATAGAAAACAGGGAAAAGGGCCAAAAGAGGGCCTGAAACAGATTTATTATAAATCCTCAGATATTCCGGGCGCATACAGACTTGATTATTGTCTGGTATATGATACAGATATTAACCAGTATAAATGGCTAAGATGCAACACCCCAAGAAATACGAGAGCAAAGGTTTTCACAATTCCAAAATCGATGATTGGAGAAGATAGGCTCCACTGGAGTGAAGAAACAAAACAGAAGTGGGGAGAAGACAGTATCGGGCAGATGGAACTGGTTGAGAGGGCTATAAACAATTAAAAGTTCTCGTGTCATACCTACGTGCATTGAAGTCCACCAGCGTAAGAGAACTTATAAAACCGGCTGTATAATACCATTATATAAGGTTAATAAGGGTTCTCAGGGCCGGGATGAAGCAAAAATCTGAAAAAGTAAGAATCCAAATCTGAAAAAGTAAGAATCCAAATCTGAAACATAGAAAGGATTTAAATCTGAAATTTAGTTTTCCGTATTAAAACAGAGTATTCTTGTAAATTGATCTAAATTAAATGTTGAAATTTCTTGGATTTTCAGGAGAGGACTGCTGAAGAAGAGATCCTGCTGGAGAGTATATTTGTAGTTTGTAGTGCGGAATCGATTATCTATACATTCCAATCTCCAGCAGATCTCAGGGATCATACCTTTTCTGTGCAGATCAGGCAGGTATTTCCTTATTCATAATATAAGCAACCATCTCAGGGTTCAGTTTGCTTTCCCTTGAAACTTTTCTCTCTATTTCTTCAGCAGCTTTTCCTTCTGTTTTCATATCTTTTATCTTTTCAATAACCGAGGAAGGAATTGCATAGTATTCGTTTATGTCTTTCCTGTGACCCCAGACATCTCCCTCAAGAAGCTGAACCCTCTGCATCTGAAGGAACATGGCTATGGACTTTGAGACCGTGCGTTTGTAGGATTTAGGTAGCTGTACTACCTCAATCCTGGGGCAGGTTTCAACAAGTCCGAAGATATCTTTGTTTGATGGTCTGAAAGCCAGGTGAACAAGACGCTCATTCGGATTAAGTGTAAAGATTTCTTCCCTTGTACTGACTACTCTTATTCTCATGTTTTTCCCCCGCTATAAGCTGTTTTGTGGTTTTACTTTATAATTGTATTATGTTTTTACTTCAGTATTATATTACATATACTTATTATAAATAGTTATCTCATTAAGCTAATATTATTTTGGTAGTATATGCGCCAGTTTACTCATATGGTGAAGGTGAAAAAATGATTAAAAAGCTTTTTATCCTTTAAAAACCATTTTAAAGGCTATTTTTTGATTTCTTGATAAGTTTAAACCTAACTTTTGCGAAATATAAAAAGAAAAATATTTAGTTAAACTATGTAAATTATTTATGCATAATTCCAAAATATTTTTGTATTCTCACAAATTATTTTCGTTTTTTATAGAGACTTGCAGGCAAATTAATGTTTTTCTGCAAGGCACAAAAAGAAAAATACAACAAAGTAATGAATAGATAATTAAAAGCAAAAGAAAACAAAAAAGACATAAGAAAGCGAAAGAAAGCCAGAAGAAAATAAAAAATCATAAGAAAGTGAAAGAAAGCCAGAAGAGAGTAAATGCAGCAAAAAAACTATATGAACGCAAAAAAGTCATAAGAATATCAAAAGATTTTAAGAAACCAAGCGAAGTTTAAAAAAGATAAATTGCTTAAAGTTTGGGATTTAACAGTGTAAATAAAAGTGTGTATAGCCCGGCACGGATTCGAACCGAGGTTGCAGGATCCAGAGTCCCGCATGATTGACCACTACACTACCGGGCTTCGATGATTTTTCGCTGTGGGGCGTGATTCTTGCGCCCTGAAGCGTATCTTCTAAAGGAGTATTTTATATATATAGCTTTCGGCTGGATGCCTGCAGATATGTTAAATGTGCGGCAAAAAAGCATCTGACAATAAATTTTGTAGAAAGTTAAATCTATTGAAAAATAACTCTCCTGCGCCTTCCAGAATGAGCAAAATATAATCTCAGGTTGAAAAGATTATCTAAGATTAAAAAAGATTATCTAAGGTTAAAAAAGATTATCTAAGGTTAAAAAAGATTATCTAAGGTTAAAAAAGATGATCTAAGGTTAAAATAAGTAATTCTTTTGGCACAGATCAAAGACTTTCTTCTGGCTGGTCAAGGACAGCGGTCCACCACCAGCGTGCCATATCAATAAGGTCTTTTGAAAACTGGCCTGAAAGTCGATACTCTTTATTTTTGATGGAAATTAGCCCTGCGCCGAGGAGCTTGTTTCTCATTGCATAAAAGGAGGCACGACCTATCTGCAGTTCTTCGAGAACAGCCTTCCATTCATCGGTCCGGATAGCATTACCTGCCGCCTGCCGTTCTTCAACCATTGTAAGAAATTTCCGGCCCCGGACAGCAGTGGCGTCTTCCTGAAAAATACGCCGCATAAGGTTGTAATAAGGGTCCCTTGAATGGCTTACACGGGTATTGGCGTCTGACCGTACAACAATGGTAGTTGCTGTTCTGGGTGCGTTTTTTACAATTGACATTGTCTATCAGAAACCAGGTGAAAATGAGAAATGCCGGAATATTGATTTTTTCAGGCTGTGGAGTCATTTATTGTCTTTTCAGGCGATGCAACTATTTTCATAATCAGGTCTATGTATTCCTCTCTCAGGAGATAAACCATGGGGGTTTTATAGGACTCCTTATGTGCTCTCAGTATTCCAAGTTTTGAATGTATGTACCCTACCATGGATGCTACTGTATTTCTTGATACATTGTATTTACTTGAAAGCATTTCATGAAGCTCGTCAATAGTTGCTTTCTTTACCTTGATGAAGATACACAGTATAGCCCTTCGATATCCATTGGAATCAACTTCAAGGAATTTCTCTAATCTGGATTTAATTTTAGCTCGGATGGATACCATAATTACCACCTTTACTGATGTAGTAAACTATCTCAGTTATAGCTCTATATATAGGTTTGTAAATTTATTCGTCCTGATGTAAATGGATATTAAAGCTCCTGCTCTTCAGGCAATATTAGGTGCTTCAAGTTTCAACCCTGTGTATGATATGTTCTTTCTTCAATATATCACTTTTTATCATCCATTCACACCGTCTTTGCACCTGGGATTCTCTCGGAATTGGCTTACCTGGAGATCTATCCTTTCATATTTTCCATTTTTAGCTGCCCTGTTTTATAAAGTATTATTCTTATTTTCAGAGCTGAAAAAGTCTTCGAATTTCCTGCCAGAAATTTGAATACTTACACAATATATTTACTTAATAACATTATTATTTTCTTACAATCATATATATTAAGCTTGTGTTCAATACTCCAAAATCGATTAAATTTATATTATTGATATAACGCAAAATCCGCTTTTCTGTTTGTCCAGGACATTTTTCAAACCGGTTCTGCGTTCTGCTAGAAGCAGCAAAACCTTAGTATGCTATTGATTTTTGATTTCACTTTTTCGTAATAGTGTAATAAATCTTTTTCTTCAAGTGAAACCATTACATATAAAAAAGATGTTTAAAAATCTATCGTTGAATAAATTCTCAAAAGTTTTTCTTATTGGATGGGGGACAATCAAAAAACAAAAATCTGATCTATACTCAAGTAAGCTGGCTTACGTCGTGCAAAAGTAATTTTTAGGAAAACATATAGTTTGTATAAATTTTGAATCCAGAAAAAGTAGATTGTTGGATATATTGCTTAAGAACGCTTCACCAAAACTAAAAACTATAACTAAAATTTAGGTCAAAAACGTGGAAAAATTATGCAGGTATTGTGTAACTTATTTTTGTTACTATTTTGCTCATAGTGATTTTTTCACCCGGTGTCACTCATATAGAAATTTGTGTTGGTGATCAATTAGTTTTATGATTTGTAAAAAGTATGCAAAAAAGGACACAATGCCAAAATCTAGTGATAACCATAAAAATCAAAAATCACTAGATTTTGAATATGGCACAATTCTTTGAGCATGACATATTGACCTGTGCCAGAAGAGCTTGAATATTGAGTTT
>Ga0265294_10005041_pt1 | contig 16190 bp, 12 predicted proteins | sample MunlanPumphouse3_FD_192504 | JGI IMG/M metagenome (GOLD analysis project Ga0265294, IMG submission 192504) | Groundwater microbial communities from a municipal landfill in Southern Ontario, Canada - Pumphouse #3 | ecosystem: Environmental > Aquatic > Deep subsurface > Groundwater | place...
GAAAAGTTGAAATTAAATTTACAAGAGTATGATAATTATTTAAAGTTTGAACCTTTAATAAAGGATTTTAAAAAAGAGCATGAAAAAGAAACTCTTGCTAATAATGATAACAGCAAAAAATTAAAAAGTATTGAATCTGATATAAATAATAAAGAAAAAAAATTAGAAAAATTTAATAGAAAAATATTTTCTGATAAAGTAAAAAACAAAGCGGATTTAAAAATATTAAAATTAGAATCTATTAAAAAAGCCGAAGAACTTTATGAATTATATAAAATTTATAATAATGAATATTTTAAAGATAAAATATTAACTTATATTGATAATACAGTAACAATATTTGATTTACTTCAATTATATTATAGTTATAATTATTATAAAAAGAATGCTATAAGAAAAGTTTTTAGAACAAATAATCCTGATGATGTAAAAGATTATAGTTCAAGTTTTGATTATTTTGCAATGAATCCTTTAAATATAATAGTTAATGGAGTATTGTTATTTGAAGAAAAACAAATTGATAAAGTAATTGTAAATAGATATAGATTAGAAAATATTAGATTATTAGAAGAAGAAATGGATTCTGAATCATTAAAACTTTTAATAGATAAAATTCAATTTTTAATTAGGATTAATATAATAGAAAATAGTTCTACTAATTTTGAAAAGATTTGGTTTATATCTCAGGTTGAGAAAATAAATAAAAAAGAAAATAAATAAAACTTCTAAAAAGAAGTTTTTCTTTTATTGTGTAAGCATATTTAGTTATGTTATAATTAGATTATAAATAATATAATGGAGGACTAATGTTAAAAGGTGTTATAAACAAATTATCTAAACCTCAAAAGATTATTTGCTTAATAATATTATTAAGTTTTTTAATATTGTTTACTATTAGTATTCCAACTTTTTCAAGGTTTAAGAACAGAAGTACTATTGTACAAGAAACTGTTTGGGATGGAAGTATTGCAAATAAATATAAAAGTGGTACTGGAACAGTAAATGATCCTTATATTATTTCTAATGGTTCTGAGTTAGCATATTTTGAATTACAATTAAATAGTAATAGTTATGAAAATACTTATTTTGAATTAAGTAATGATATCATTTTAAATGATGGAGTTTTTGATTATGATGAGGATAATATATTATATATTTTGGATTCAGTTACTTATTATGTAGATTTTTATACTAACAAATATTATGATAATAGTGTTTTTTCAGGAACTGAAATAGGAACAGTAAATATATTTAATTCTTTAGATAATTTTAAAGGTAATTTTAAAGGTAATTCTTTTATAATTTATGGATTATATATAACAGATGAAGAATCTGATAAGCTGGGTTTATTTACTAATTTAGAAGGCAATATAAACGATTTATATGTTGAAAATGCTATGATATATGGTGGAATAATAAGTGGGGGTATGTCTTCAGATGCTATAAATTCAAGTTTTAAAAACATATTATTTGATGGATTTGTTGTTAATAGAAGTACTAATTTAACAATAGAAGAATCAATAAATATTAATATTTCTAATGTTGAACTTGAAAATTTTGAAAAGACGGATTATATTAGTTTAGCTAATAATATTCCTTTTTCTGGAGCAACTATAATATCTAGTTCTATAACTGGAAGTTATCAAATTACTGATTTAAATGGTGCAACTGGTTGGGCTAAAATTAATGGAACAACTTTATCGGGTGGAACTTTTGATATAAGTTTAGGTACTAGTATTTTAGATCAAATACCTTTAGTTACTTATACTGATTCTATAGAGGAAATAGTAATCTCTTTTTCTAATGTGAAGTATAATATAGAATATGAGTATGCTGTAAGTGGTGGTTTGATAGGTTTTTCTAATAATAATAGTATTGAAAATTGTATAAATAAAGGGAATATTTATGGTAATACTAATTCTGGAGGTTTAGTAGGAGTTACTAATTCTGGATTGGATGTTATTAGGTCTTATAATAATGGGGAAATTGATGGTGTTATTAGTGGTGGAATAATTGGTAATATTGAAAAAAGTGGATATGAAGTAAATTTAGTTGAAACTTATAATACGTCTAGTATTAGTGGTACTGTTTTTGCTGGATTAATAGGGAATATAGAAAATAATACAGAGGATATTAATATAACGAGTTCATTTAATACAATAGGATATTCTATTTATAATATTATTAACAGTACTGTTAATATAGTTGATTCTTATTATGTTATAAATGCTGTTTTTAGTGGTAGTACAACTGGTAGTTTTTCTAGTACAACACTTTCAAATTTAGAAACTGAAGCATATGTTGTTTCAAATTTAGGTTTTGATGAGTTTGTAGATTTTTCTGATATTTTAATTAATGAATCTAATGTTTGGGTATTTGAACTTGATTCAATTCCTGTGTTATTTTTAGATGATAGTATAAATCCTATAGTTAGTATTAGTACAAATATGTTTTCTTGGAACAATTTGAGTTATAATTTAAATACATTAAAATCTAAAACAGGAGAATCTTTTACTATAAATGAGCTTGATGTTTATCGTCCTTTACAAAGTATAAGTTATTATATAGAAGAATCGGATGTACCATTAACAAAGTCTGAAATAGAGGCTATTTCTACATGGAGTGCTTATTCAATTCCTGTTAATATAAGTACTGAAGGTGTTTATATTATTTATGTTAAAGTTTCAGATTATTCTAATAACATATATTATATAAATTCTGATATTTTGATTTTAGATTTTTCTGAAAGTATAGGTGAATTAACATTTGATACATATGAATGGAATGAATATATTAGTGAATTTAATAATATTTATTTATATGAAGATTCTGATTTTTATGTAAATGTTTTTGAAAATTTATTAGATATAACAAGTACTAAATATTATATTAGTAATGAAATGTTAACAATAGATCAATTAAATAGAATAGAAGATATTAATTGGAATGTATATAGTGAAAAAATAGAATTAAATGAAAATGGTAGTTATATTATATATGTTAAATTTGTTGATGAATATAATTATACGCATTATATAAATTCTGATTATATAATTTATGAGGGTTATGTTTCAAGTTTCAATATTGGAAGAAATTCAAGTAGTTATTTGAATTTGGATCCTTATGTTACTAATAAATCAACCGTAACATTAAATTTTAGTTATTCTAATACTTATTATTCTGATTTAGTTGGATATACTCATAATTTAATGTCTAATATTTTATTACCAATAAATACTAATATAAAACTTATTGATAATATAAATGAAAAGGTTTATATATATAACATAGAAACAGAATCAGATATATTTAATTATAATGATAGTTGTGGATCTGATCCTGAATGTGAAAAAGTTGCTACTTATCCTTTTACATTATTTGAGGAAATAGGAACAGATGTCTCTACTGTTTTTGTTGAAGATTCTTATTATACTAATAATTTAGTAGAAGAGGATTTTACTATTGTAATTGATTTTTCAAGTACAAGTTTTACAACAAATCATACAGATGTAAAAGTTTATTTAGAAACAGTAAAAAGTAGTGAAAAAGAAAGAACTACTTTAGATATTACGACTTTTAATATTTATTCTTTAATTGAAAGTGAGAACACTAACGGAGTTTTAAATTTAAGTACAACTTTTGAAGATGAAATATATTTTAATAGTAATTCTTCAAATGATATAAATATAATTAGTAAAATAGATTATAAACTTTTAAATAATATAGAAATAATTGATACAACTTTTGAAGATATGAATATGGGTTTATTAATAAAAGTGTTAGATTCAACTCAACAAGTAGTTAGTAGTACTGATTTGACTAGTTTAATATTTAAATCAAATAATAAAATTTATTCGTTTTTAAGTGATAATACAATTCGTATAAATTTATCTAGTGCAATTGTTGATAAAGAAGAAGTTTTAACTATAATAACTCATGAAAGTGAATTGTTATCATTGGGGGATTATACAATTTCAATTTCAAATTATGTTTCTTATGACGGTATTTATTATGATAATATTGGGGATAGTATTAGTATTAGTTTAAATGCTGAAGATTATTCTTTAATAGATTATAGTTTTGATGTATTAATGGATGATTTGAATAGAATAATTAGTAAGAGTGAAAGTGTTGTAAATGTAGAGTTTTCTATATTACAAAATGGCGCTTTGTCTGATGCTGAGATAACAGTAGAATTGTATAAAAAGGATGTATTAAGTCCTTATAATCAAGATTATACTTCTGTTAATTTGCAATCTTACGTTAATGATACTTTAACTTTGAAATCTGGTAATATTTATTATGTTTCTACTAGTCCTGTAGTTTATAATGATGTAACTAAACTATATAATATGTTTGATTTGGATTTAGCAACTTCTAATTTTGATAATACTAGTTATAAGTTTGTATTTAGTTTAAATGATGGAAATAAAAAGATAGGAACAATAGAAAAGTATTTTATTGTTAGATAGGTGTTAGTATGAGTAAAAAAAATAAAATTTTAATTATTTTTGTAATACTTTTGTTTGTTGTATTTATTATAGGAGCAACATATTCTTATTTTGTATCTAATGCAAATCTTGGCTCTGATAATACAAATATAGCAAAGTTCATTTTCAATGCGGAAGCTTTAGAAGAAATAGAATTACCATTAATTGATTTGAAACCTGGGGATATAGAAGAGTATAATTTTTTAGTTACTAATAGTAATTTAGAAGATATTAGTGATGTAGTTGTTGAGTATGAATTAACTATTAAAACGTATCATTTTATACCTTTCCTAATAGAACTTTATAAAGTAGAAGGTGAAGTAGACACATTATTAGTTACTTGTGATGAAACTTATAGTAGGAATTTGAATAATGAACTTGTTTGTAATAGTTTAACTCAAGAATTAAATAATGAATTAGAAGAGGAGCATAGTTATAAATTAGTAATTGAGTTTCCAAGTGAATATAATGATGAAAAGTATTCTGATTTAGTTGATTTTATTAGTTTAGAAATAAAGAGTTGGCAAAAACTTTAAAATAAAGGATGATATTTATGAAAAAGGAAAAATTTAAATTATTATTAATAATTGTAATGATTGGTATTGTTTTATCAATTGTTGGTTTTTCTTTTGCCAAATATGTTTCTAATTCTATATGGGATTATTATTTAAGGTCAAAAGGTTTTTATTTTTATAGTGATACTTTAAATATGAATACATATCAATTTGCTGATAATTCTTGGGATGAAAGTAGTATTTATTTTAATTTAAGGAATAATTTGAATGACAAAGTTGTTACAACTTATGATATTAATTATAGTGTTGTTTGTACAATTGAAAATGAAGCTTCTAGTTATTCTGAGTGTAAATTAAATGGGACTGAATTTAATACTTATGATGGTGTTTTATCTAGTGTTCAAGCTTGTGTTAATTATACTGAAGATTTAGTTGATGTGAGTTCTTATAATGAGTCTCAATGTGATTTGGGTGGTTATAGTTGGGAATATCAAATAGCAGATAGTGATTTATATTTTGATATCGAATTAACTAATCAAGAATATAGTCTTGATTATGTTGAAGTTAAAATAGAAGTTGAAAGTACTAGTCCTTATAATAAAATGTTAATAGGTGAATATTTTTTAAACACTTTAGGATCTAGTGAGTTTGTATATAGCTATGTTAATTATGATAATTATGATAGATTAACTATAACTAATAATTCAAGTGCTACTTGTTTAAAATTATCTTGGGATTCTTCTGAATTGTTAATTGATAATAGTTTAGATGAGTTTATTAGTTATTATACTGATGTCAATGATTATGTTAACGAAGTTATGTTTAATATTGATGAATATAGTAATTTAAGTTATGTATTTCATAAAAGGGATTTTGGATTGAGTTATGATATTAGTGATTTTTCTATTAGTGAGAGTTGTATTATAGCTCCTCAGTCATTTGTATATCCAAATGAAGATATTGAACAAGGTGATACTATAGTTGTTGATTGGGATGATACAACAACTTGGGGTTCTGGAAGTAGTCAAAATTATAGATTAGAAGTTAGTTATGATTCGGATGAATATGAATTAGTAGCAAATACTTCTACTGTAAGTAGTTATGAGCATGAAGTTTCTTCTACAGCTACTACTATTCAATATAGGGTTAGATCTGAAACTTCATTAGATGTTTCTTTTTGGACGTATACTGATTTATATGATTTATATTCCGCTAGTTTCATATGTGGGGATACTCTTATAGATAGTAGGGATGATGAAGAGTATTCTACTGTAGAAATAGGAGATCAATGTTGGTTTGCTGAAGATTTAACTTATAATGATGGATTTTCTACAACTTGGACTGGATTAGGGGTTAGAACAAAGAGTTCTCCTTATGATGATACTGGTATGTTATATCAATTTGATGCTGCTATGAATGAAGATACAACTGCTGGTAGTCAGGGGTTATGTCCAACTGGATGGCATGTTCCTACTAATACTGAATGGTCTGATTTATTTACTGCAATTGGTGGAACAAATCAAGCTAATAAGTTGAAATCGAATATATATTATAATGATGGTACAAATACATCTGGATTTAATGCTATACCTGGTGGACAATATGATATAAATGGTAATTTATCGGATGGTACTACACATACTTATTGGTGGAGTTCATCATCTGGACCTTATAGATATTGGATATATCAAGGTTGGGGATCTGTTGCAACCTCTTTAGCTGGAGTTAATGATGGATTTGCTATTAGGTGTTTAATGGATGAAGGAGAACCAGAAAGTCCTTTGGTTCCTGGATCGTTTACATATCCAAATGAAGATGTTGGTAATGGTGAAACTATAACTGTTAGTTGGGGTGCTACAAGTGATTGGGGATATCCTTCTACAGGAAATAATTATAGATTAGAAGTAAGTTATGACAGTGGGTCATATCAGTTAGTAGCAAACACTTCTACAGTTAATAGTTATAATCATGCAACCTCTTTAACTGCAGATACAATTCAATATAGAGTAAGAGCTGAGAATTCTCAAATGTATTCTAATTGGGTTTATTCAAATCAATATGATTTATATTATGTTCCGTTTACATGTGGTAATTTATTAGTAGATAGTAGGGATGATAAAGAGTATATAACAGTTGAGATAGGAGATCAATGTTGGTTTGCAGAAGATTTAAGATTTAATGATGGATTTTCTACAACTTGGAATGGATTAGGTGTCAGAACAAAGAGTTCTCCTTATGCTGCTACTGGTATGCTATATCAATTTAATGCTGCTATGAATCAAGATACAACTCCGGGTGGTCAAGGTTTATGTCCAACTGGATGGCATGTTCCTACTAATACTGAATGGGAAACTTTATTTACAGAAATTGGTGGAAGTAATCAAGCTAATAAGTTGAAATCGAATATATATTATAATGATGGAACAAATACATCTGGATTTAATGCAATACCTGGTGGACAATATGATATAAATGGTACTTTATATGATGGTACAACACATACTTTTTGGTGGAGTTCATCATCTGGACCTTATAGATATTGGATATATCAAGGTTGGGGATCTGTTGCAACCTCTTTAGCTAGTGCTAATGATGGGTTTGCAATAAGATGTTTAAGAGATAGTTAATTCTGTCTCTTTTTCTATTTTTTTATAAATTTAAATTGATATAGGTATATTATTATGTTAATATTGATATAGGTGATTATATGAAAGTTCTAAAAATGATAAAAAAGATTATATTTATTATATTAGGAGTAATATTTTTTGCTTTTGCTATAATTATGACAATATTTTTATTGAATCGTAATAAATATGGTGTAACTCAATTAAATGAGATGTCTTATATTTTAGTAAAAGAGAATATGTTTGAAAAATATAATAAAGGTGATTTAGTCCTTGTTCAAGATAAGAGATTGGATAAAATAAAAGAGGAAGATGAAATTTTTGCTTATAAAGTGGATAGTAGAGGAGTAACAACTATTGAAGTTGGGATAATTGGTGAAGTTCATTTAGAAGAAGAAGCAGTAACTTTTGAAAATGGTTCTACTTATGCTATGAAGTTTATAATTGGAGAATCTTATAAAGTTTATCCTAAGATAGGAAATTACTTGTCTTTTATTTCATCGACGTGGGGATTTTTATTTTTAATATTAGTTCCTAGTTTCTTAATATTTATTCAACAGTTGTTTGGTTTGATAGTAGAAATAAAATATGGTAAAGAATAAAATAGATAAGACATTTAAAATGTCTTATTTTATTTATAATATTTATTGTAAATACTCGTTTATTATGTTAATATTTATATATGATAGGAAGGGTATTTATGGAAATGAAAAACAGAAAATTAATTGAAAAAATAATAAATGTTTTTTTAAATATATTGCTTGTTGTATTTGGTATAATTTTACTTATTTCTATCTATATAGGTATTCAAAGTAAATTATTGAAAAATGAATATACTAATTTTTTTGGTTATACAGTATTTGAAGTTCAAACTGGTAGTATGAAAGATGCTATTAATGTAGGTGATTGGGTTGTTGTAAAACTTACAAAAGATGTCGGTTTAAATGATATAGTTACTTATAAATTAAATGATGATTTTATTACTCATAGAATTATAGAAGTCTATAATAATAGATATGTTACAAAAGGTGATTCTAATAATGCAAAAGATGAACCTATTGAGTTAGATCAAGTGGTTGGTAAAGTAGTAAAAACATTATCAAGTTTAGGATTTTTGAAAAAGACATTATTTAATCCAGTTGTATTAATTTCAATATTTATTACTCTTTTATTGTTTGATTTTGCATTTAAAAAGGATAATAAGAAATGGTTTAATAAAAAGGATAAAGATAAGGATAAAATAGTTAAAAATTTTAAAGATATAAATGGAAAAGATTTGGAAAATACTCTATTTTATAAGATTATGCCTGAAGATGTAAAAATAGAAGATGTGAATATAAAAGAGAGTGAAGAAGTTATAGAAGAAAATATTGTTAATGAGGAATATCAAGAAGATGATTTGGATAAAACTGCAATGTATAGAGTTATTCCTGTTAATGCAGATGAAATAAGTGAAACATTACTAGAAATAAATGAAAATAAAGAAGAAGAAGAAGTGGTTGAAGAAAAAGTAGTAGAAGATATAGTAGAAGAAGAAACAGAAGAAACTTTAACTAATTTGAATCTTGAAATTTTAGAAATATTAAAAGGAAAGAAAAATAAGCATGGAGATAATGTGTTAAGTACTTTTATATATTTAAAAAAAGAAGAGTTACATGAAATTTTTGATGCTTTATTCGATCTTGAAAATCTTAGAACTAGTGAAAATAATATTAGAAATAATTTTATAGATGCTTATATAGATGTTAAATATTATAATTGTAATGATTATGAATATTCAAAAAATGGATATAAAAATTCTATAACAAGAATTGAAAAAGTTATAAAGCCTTTGTACCAAAGTTTAAATTTAACTTATAAAGGTAAGAATGGTAGATATAGAGAATTTTTAGGATATTATTATAAAGCTATTTTATTAGTAGCTAAATTGGAAAAAATAAAAGAAACAGTTACGGAGTTACCTATAAAAAGGGATGAATATAAAAAAGAACTTTTAAGTAATTCTAAAATAATAAATATTGATAATGCAGAATATATAATAAATCAAACTTTAAAAATTCAAAGAAAATATGCTTTAGCATTTGATTATTTTTTAAATAAAATTAATACTAAAACATTTGAATTAGAATTGAATAAAGTTTCTTCTAATAGAAATGTTTTTGGTACTAATTTAAATCATAGTGTTAATTTCAGTAAGGTTTATAGTGATTATATTATTGATAAAACTTATTCTGAAGGTGTTGTAGCAGAAGATAAAACTTTAATTTTATTAAATTTATTGTCTATTCAGTTAATAAAAGATATTATTTCTTATATATTTCATAATAAATATGTATTTTATATTCCTGATAGTTTATATTCAAAAGAAAAAAAATTTGAAAAGACTTTAAAGATATTTGATAATAAGTATGCAAAAGATCAAATTATAATATTAATGAATATGAAAAACTTAGCAAAATATAAAGTTCTAATTATGAAGTTAAAAAAACTTGGGTATAATTTTGCTGTAGCGTTTGATGAAAAAAGTGAATTTGATTCTAGAAGAAAAGGTCATTTATATTTAATGAAGTATATTTTTGTAAGTAAGAAGAATTTTTCTGAGGAAGACATTAAGAACTTTATACCTGAAGATTTACAATCTATGGTTATTCACGAAAATATAAAGGAAAAAGTAATAGACTTTTTGGGGTGATTATTTATGCAAACATTTTTAAGATTTTTTTATGAATTTATTTCTATCTTTTTTGATGGTATATTTTCTATTTTAAGAGCAATTTATGAAGGTACTTTAAGTATGTTTGATTTTTCAAAATACATGAAAATAATAAATACTTATAAGAGTGAACTTAATGGGTTTGAGTATGTTTTGTTTCTAGTATCTATAGGAGTTGTAGTTATAGCATTTATACTTATAGGGGTTCTTTTATTCTTTTTAATTAGAAGAATAATAAGAATAAAAAAGAACAAAGTAAATCAAGAAGATTTAATTGATGAGATTTCTAATTTGAATACACAAGTTAAGAGTTTAATGGAAGAAAAAAACAAAATTATGGCAATGAAAGTATCTCAATTAGGATTAAAACCTGGTGAAGAACCTGAAGAACAAGTGGGAGAAGAAAAACCTAAAGAAGAAGGTGAGGAATCAGAAGATGATATTGAAAATATTACTTCTAGATTTCCTAAACTTACTCTTATCGATAGAGAATATATGAATTATAAAGTTAAGAAATATGATACTACTATGAATTTAGAAGAACTTGTTGAAAATTTTAAATGTTTTGCTGCAAGTAAATTAAAATTATACTATGATGACTATTTATTAAGAGCGTTTATAAGTGGTCTTGGTTGTGGTAAACTTATGATTCTTCAAGGTATATCTGGTACTGGTAAAACATCTTTAGCATATGCTTGGGGAAAATTTGTTAATATGGATTCTTGTGTTGCATCTGTTGAACCTGCTTGGCGTAATAAAACAGAATTAATTGGATATTTTAATGAGTTTACTAAAAAGTTTAATGAAAGTGAAGTATTAAAAGAACTTTATAAAGCTGGATATGATGATGAGGTTCATACTATAATTCTAGATGAAATGAACATTGCTCGTGTTGAATATTATTTTGCGGAAATGTTATCAATTTATGAAATGCCATCTAGTTCTGAATGGATAATTGAATTAGTTCCTAACTCTTGGCCAGATGATCCAAAAAGAATAAAAAATGGTAAATTAAAATTACCTAAAAATTTATGGTATATTGGTACAATAAATAATGATGATTCTACATTTATGGTTACTGATAAAGTATATGACCGTGCTATGCCTATTGATATAAATACAAAGGTTAATCCATTCAAATGTAGAGATCAAGATGCTATAAGTATAAATTGTAGTTATTTAGAGGCTTTATTTGAAGATGCAATAAAGGATAATGAAATGTCTCCAAAAAGTTTGGAAAGAGTCTTAGAAATGGATGATTATATAATAAAGCATTTTAGAATATCGTTTGGTAATCGTATCATGAAACAATTACATATGTTTGTATCTATATATGTGGCATGTGGAGGAAAAGAAGTTCAAGCAATAGATTATTTTATTGCAAGAAAAATATTTAGAAAATTTGATCAATTAAATACGTTATTAATAAAAGATGAACTTGATCCTTTTATTAATTATTTGAATAAAAATTTTGGTAAAGAAGTAATGAAGGAATGTATCTATTATTTAGAAACAATGAAAAAATTAGTATAGAAAGGGAACAATAAATGGGAAAGTATTTAGATTTAGACATAGATGATAAACTTATTAAAAAAACAGAAAAGTTTAATGAAAAAATAGAATCAAGTATAGTTTTTAAATCTAAATTATCAACTGAATCTTCTTGTTTTGAATATTTAGATGATATTGTTATGGCTTGCCCTTTTATTGATAATCTTGTTAAAAGACCTAAAGTAACATTAACAGATTCTAGTGAAGTAACAAAAATAGAATTGGCAAAAAAAATTGGTGTTGAAAGTATTAGAGATTTATCTAGAAATACTCAATATATAGAAAAGGTAAGTAGAGATGGAGAAGAAATTACTCCTAATAAAATACTGGGCCTTTTTTCTGAAGAAATAGTAGGGACTTATGAAAACAAAGTATTATATACTTTAATTCGTATGCTGATGGATTTTATGAACAAGTTAGAAGATTTAATTAAAAATTTTGAATCTAGTGATAATAAAACTTTAGAATACGTTGGTAAAAGTACTACTGGAAAAGAAAATGTAATGTTAGAATTAAAAGTAACATCAAGTGATATTTCAAGTGCTTTTGAAAAAGAAGGTTTTGAAGATGAACTTGAAAGATTAAAAGGGTTAATAAAGAAAATAAATGATTTTATAAAGAGTTGGAAAAAGAGTTATTTTTATAAAATTTTTGAAAAAGCGAAACAACCTTATATAAGACCACCTATACAAAAAACAAACTTAATATTAAAAAACCCAAACTTTCAAATGGCTATGAGATTGTGGGCAATATTACAAGATATTGAAGAAGATTTAAATACAACGAAAAAAAGAGAAACGAATAAAGCAGATAAAATTGTAAATGATATATTGAATGATTCGTTTTTACAAGATTATTTTCTAGTTGATTCTATGAGTATATCTAAAAAAGAACAAAGGGAAAGATTATCTAGATATGCAGTATTGATGATTAAAAATCAAATTCAAAGATCAATGGCATTGTTGCTAGATAGTGGAATAAAAATTTCTGATGATAAAATTTTAGCTATGGTTTCTAATGAATTGAATAAGGAAAAAAGTAAAAGATTAATTGGGGCAAAAGACATTAGAAAAAAATTCAAAAGTGAAATAGAAGAATATTTAGAAAAAGCAAAGGAAGTATTATAATATGAAAAAAACATTAAAAATAATAATGGCGGTTTTAAAGGCAATAATTTTAGTTGTAATGGTTGCATTTATAATAGTAATTGTATTACAAAGATTTAGTAATAATAAGATATCGTTTTTTAATTACAGAATGTTTACTGTAATTTCTGGAAGTATGAAACCTAAGTATGATATTGGTGATGTTTTAATATCTAAGTCAGTAGAACCTTCTGAAATAAAAGTTGGAGATTCTATTAGTTATTTAGGAAACAAAGGAGATTTTAATAATAAAGTTATTACTCATGAAGTAATAGAAACAAGTATTGATGAAGATGGTAAGTATGTTTTTAGAGCAAAAGGACGTGCTAATCCTATAGAAGATCCAGAAGTTTATGAGGATCAAATATATGGTGTTGTTGTTTATAAATCTAAAGTATTATCTGCTATTTATAAAATAGTAGCAACAAAGAATGGGTTTTTTATTTTTATAATAATACCTTTAATGTTTATTATTATTTCTGAAGCAATATCTATGATGTTAAAAAAAGAGGAAGTAAAAAGAAGAGAAGTTTAAAATTAAACTTTTATTGGGGTGTAAGATGAAAAAAAAACATAAAGTATATATAGGTATTAACCTAGTTTCTTTATTTTTTGTATTAGTTTCATTTGTATCTGTTACCCTTGCTTGGTTTGCATATAGTGGATTGTTAGAAGCATCTATTGAAGTAGATGTTAAATCTTGGTATATTGAGCTTAAAAAAGATGGGGATGAAATTTCTAATAATATAGTGGTAAGTTCATCTGGTATATCTCCAGGAATGGATATAGTAAATGAAGAAATAAATATTAAGAATTTAGGAGACTCAGATGCTCAAATTAAGTATTCTATAAAGTCTGTTAGGATTTTAGATGAAGTGGAAGATTATTATGAAGTTAATGAGAGTTTGTCTTCAGATGAAATAGAAGATATTATAGCTCATGAGTATCCTTTTAAAATTAATATGAGTTTAAAAAAAGGTTATATTTTAGCAGAAGGTGATCAAACTATATTTCAAGTTACTATATCTTGGCCATTAGATTCTGATGATGATTCTTCTGATAGTTATTGGGGTAGTCAAGCTTATGAATTTACTCAAGATGAGCAAGCATTAAAAGATTTAGATGAAAATTATCAAATTAGACCTCCTATAGAAGTAATTGTAAGTGTAACTGCTGAACAATATTTAGAAGAAGATACAACTAGTGATATTCTTTATAATTTAGGTGATGATATATTGTTTGATGTAGTTAATAATGAAACTTGTTTAGAAGTGGGTTCTAATTGTTATAAGGCTTATGTAATTGATGTTAATAATAAATTAGGTGATGAAGTAGTAACTTTAATGTTAGATCCAAGTTCTTCTTATTCAAGTAGCAGTTTTACTAATTATAGTTCTAATTTTTCTAGTTTAACAACTTCATGGACCGTTAGTAAAAGGAATTTATTAATAGAAGACATTTTAAGGGTTATTTCAACTGATATTTATAGTTCTGTTATAGTAAGACCTGATTTATCTGATGTAATTATTGGAACATTAAATAATCAAACTAGAATAGATAGTCAGATTAGTCTTTTAATAAGTGGTAATGGTTATTATAAAATTGTTAATTCGAATTTTGACTTTTTAGTTTCAAATACTTGTTATTGGATAAATGAGGAATATGATACAAATAATGCTTTTGCATTTGAAAAAATTGATGTAGATAATTCTAAGGTGTATTCTAAATTAAAAACTAGTACTTGTAATATAGTACCAGTTATAGAAGTAAGTAAACTTGATTTATAAAAAAAAGAAATTTTCTTTCTTTTTTTTTATTCTATAATTTGTTCAAATAATATATTTGTACTTATTTCAAGAGTAGTACTATTAGTAGCGGCATCTAATCCTATTTCTGCATCATCTTCATTATCCATTAATTCGTCTATACCTTCATACCATTCAAAGAATATTCTAATAGTTATTATATCAAATGCAAAGTTTTCTGTTATATTATCATAATATACACTATTAGTAATTGAATTTTCAACAATATCAACTAAAGTAAGAGGGTCTTCTTCTATATAACCTTCAGGTAATATTGCGTATTTTGTCATTAATACGTCTGGCATGTTTGTATTTTCTACATTTAAGTTTATTGTATATTTAAATGATACATCAACATTATTAGGGTTAATTTCTATATCGAAGTATCCTGTTGAAGAAGGAGCAAATGTATTATTAGCTATGTTTTCATTTTCTTCAATAATTGGTGTAAATGATATAGTAGTTGAACTAGTATTAGTAATATCTATTGTATTAACTAGCATTTGCCATCTTGCTAGTGTCATTTCAATGTTTCCGGTTGTATCTGATACATATCTAGAATATGTATTGCTCATTAAACAAAGACATATTGATAATGATATAAACATTAAAATAAATCTTATTTTTTTTAACATAACTAACTCCTTTCTTCAATTTTTTTTATTATAATTCCCCTTATAATTTAATTATAACTATTAATTTTTTGTTTTACAATTTGTTTATATATATGCTTTACAATAAAACGTAAATTAAATATTTGACAAATAGAAATCAAAGTATTATAATAGCAGCAATGTTTATGGGGGATTTTATGAAAAACGAAGTAAAAATTTTTATATATAATGAAGTAAAAAGTTGGAATACTGATAAGTTAATTAAAGAGAGAGAAAAAATTTTAAATCAAATTAAACAATTAAAGATTAAGTTAAATAAATTAGATAATAAGATTTGTTCACAAAATATATTTGTTAGAATTTCACATAGAAAATATATTAGTTTATCTTATGAAATAGAAAAAAACATTTGTATTTTATATTATAAATTAAAATGTGTTCAAGAATTATTAATTAATGATCAAAAGAGGTTAGTTAAATGACAAAATATGAAGAAGAACAGATCAGAAGATGTTATTTTTCTAAAAGAAGTTTAATAAAAATAAATAATGAAATATTAAAACATAAAAGTTTAATATTATTAAATAAATTAGAAATATTAAAAGATAAAATGTTTTTATTAAAATTAAAAAAGGACTTGAAATATTATGATTTTTTAGATCTTGTTATTAAAAATACAAAAGAAGAAATAGAAGAAATAAAAAAAGATAATATAGAAAAAAAAGAATTAATT